>JAALLQ010000380.1_pt1 | contig 10997 bp, 10 predicted proteins | sample 7245921 | NCBI WGS metagenome assembly JAALLQ01 (sample SAMN13049200, study PRJNA578106) | oil field metagenome | isolation source: filtered produced water from oil reservoir B7 | place: USA:offshore Texas | collected 2016 | reverse complement strand
ACACAGATACACCCTGCCATCGCCTTGGCAATGGAGGACATATTCCGGGAATCAAAGACTGAGAATAAATTCATCGTATTCCATCCCCTTTGCATTCAAAATTTCCATAAGCTTGGCTTCCGCAGCCAGCATGCCCTGTTTGGGGCTTTCATGGCTTTTTTCAATTGCCAGTAAATCCGCATATACCGTTTTCAGCAGCTCAATCGGCTCCCTTCGCGGCACCCGGCGCGAGGAATGATACCCAATAATGTTCATGTTATCGTCAAACGTCGGCGTCACATGCGCCAGCACCCAATAGTGGTCGCCGTTTTTCGCCTGATTAACCACATAGGCGAAAATCTCGTTACCAGCCTCGATGGTGTCCCATAGCAACTTAAAAACGCACCGGGGCATGTCCGGGTGGCGAATAATGTTATGGTTTTGCCCGACCAACTCAGATTCATTATACAAGGCGACATCACAGAACACCTTGTTGGCATAGGTTATTATGCCCTTTTTGTCTGTTTTGCTGACGATGATTTTATTATCAGGCCACGTGCGCTCACGACCTGTGGGCGGGACGGTTGGACGAGCCACTGTAATGCCTCCTTACAATTGGACCACCCAAAAGCAAACACTAAAGGGGCACCCGCGTAAAGTGCTTTTTCCGTTTTACGCGCATTCGTATCAACCTCAGATATTAATGCCCCAATATCTGACTCAAGAATAGCTTGGTTCGTTCATTTTGCGGATTGTTAAAGAATTCTTCCGGGTTGTTCTGTTCCACAATTTGCCCCGCATCCATGAAAATCACCCGATCAGCGACCTTTCTGGCAAAGCCCATTTCGTGGGTAACACACAACATGGTCATGCCTTCTTCTGCCAGTTCGACCATGACATCCAAAACTTCCTTGATCATTTCCGGGTCAAGGGCGGATGTTGGTTCATCAAACAACATGACACGTGGGTTCATGCACAGGCTGCGGGCAATGGCGACCCGTTGCTGTTGTCCGCCGGACAATTGCCCCGGATACTTTTTCGCCTGTTCCGGAATTTTCACCCGCTCCAGATACTTCATTGCCGAGGCTTCCGCTTCTGCACGCGGGATTTTGCGCACCCACATCGGCGCAAGGCAGCAATTCTCCAAAACCGTTAAATGGGGAAACAGGTTGAAATGTTGAAACACCATGCCGACTTCTCGCCGCACATGTTCAATCTTTTTCAGATCCTGATTGAGCTCGACCCCATCAACAATGATGTCGCCGCTTTGATGTTCCTCAAGTCGATTGATACAACGGATCATCGTCGATTTACCGGACCCCGAAGGCCCGCAAATCACAATCCGTTCACCCCGACGGACACTTAAATCAATATCCTTCAGCACATGAAATGCACCGTACCATTTATTCATGCCACGAATATCAATAACGATATCGGATTGCTCGGCGGTTTGTGTCATTGCCTACTCTCCATACAGGAACATTGGCGCACCGGGGCGCAGTCAATTGTTCTTAATTTCGCTTGTGCCCACGGTGCAACTTGCGTTCAAGGCTTTGGCTATAGCGGCTCATGCCAAAGCAAAAGACCCAGAACACAGCAGCCGCAAAAATGTATCCTTCAGCCGCAACATCCGGCCATTTCGGATCGACAATGGTGGCGTGAACCGTTGCCAGTACGTCAAACAAGCCAATAATCATGACCAAAGTCGTGTCCTTAAACAGGGCGATAAATGTGTTCACGATACCGGGGATAACCAACTTTAACGCCTGCGGCATGACAATCAGCCCCATAGTACGCCAATAGCCCAAGCCCAATGCTGCGGCGGCTTCGGATTGCCCACGCGGGATTGCCTGCAACCCACCACGGACGACCTCAGCCATGTAAGCGGATTCAAACATGATAATGCCGATGGTTGCCCGCAAAACTTTATCGAATTGAATGCCCTCGGGCAGGAACAACGGCAACATCACCGATGCCATAAACAGCACCGAGATCAGCGGCACGCCACGCCAAATCTCAATAAACACGATGCTGAGGGTGCGAACCACGACCATTTCCGACCGGCGACCCAAGGCCAGAATAATCCCGAACGGCAACGCCACCACAATGCCAACAATGGACAACAGCAACGTCAACGTCAGACCACTCCACTGGTACGATGGCACCACCACAAGACCAAAAAGTCCACCATGCATAAAAATCAGCACCCAGATCGGCACAAATATTATGGAAGCGGGAATAATCCATTTCTTGCCCGGGACCGAGGGGATAACCAGTGACGCAACCACTGCTGCAACGGCGGCAAATGCCATATTAACGCGCCAGACTTCCGCCTCAGGGTAAAACCCATAAACAAAAAACCGTAAGCGTTCGCCGACGAACAGCCAGCACGCGCCTTCGCTTTGGTAACAGACATCAACACTGTCGCCGGAAAAAATCCCACGTATCACGGCCCAGTCAATCAACGGCACGGTCGACCACAAGATCAACACCGCGAACACCACGGTCATCAGGGAATTGAGTGGTGTCGAAAACAGATTCCGACGCAGCCACGCCACCGGACCAATGGTCCCAGACGGTGGTGGCAGATCAGGTTTCAGTGTGAAGGTTTGATTATTGTATCCGGTGTTTGTCATGGCCTAACGCTCCCGCAGCGCAACGCGCCGATTGTATGCGTTCATAACAAAGGAAATCGTGATGCTGAGTGTCAGATACACCGCCATGGTCATGGCGACCACTTCCACCGCCTGACCGGTTTGGTTCAGGGTTGTTCCCATAAACACATTAACCAAATCCGGGTAACCGATGGCTGTTGCCAATGATGAGTTCTTCGTCAGGTTCAAATACTGACTGGTCAAAGGCGGAATGATCACCCGCAATGCCTGAGGCAAAACTACCAATCGGGTAATCAGTCTGGGTTTAAGCCCTAATGCGGCGGCAGCCTCCGTTTGTCCATGGCTGACGGCCTGAATCCCGGACCGCACAATTTCGGCAATAAAGCTGCCCGTATAAATGGTCAGCGCGAACCAAAGCGCCACCAACTCCGGCAACAGCACAGCACCACCGACAAAATTAAAACCACGCAGTTCCGGCACACTCCAAGACAATGGCGAACCAAGGCCAAAGAACAATGCCAGAGGGGCCGCCACAACCATCAACGCCACATATCGCCAGTAAGGGGAGTCTTGTCCGGTCTCTTCACGTTGTTTGTCGATCTTTTGCGCTAACTTCCAAGACCCGATCACCCCGGCAGCGAACACAAACACAACCGCCCACATTCCCGTGCCAAATACGGGGGCCGGCGCAAACAAGCCACGCTTGGATAAGAAAATAAGATCAAATAGAGAGTGACTCTGCCGCGGCGATGGCAATGCACCCAATACTGCGGAATACCAAAAGAAAATTTGCAACAGCAGCGGGATATTGCGGAAAATCTCGATATAGATTTCACAAATTCTGGCGACCAGCCAGTTGCTGGACAAACGCCCAATCCCAACAAGAAAGCCAATAACCGTCGCCGTCACGATCCCCATGACGGACACCAATACCGTATTCAATAACCCGACGAAGAATGTTCGACCGTAGCTATAGGTTTCATCATACGGGATCAGGGAAAACAGGATGCCGAACCCGGCAGACTGATCCAGAAAGCTAAAGCCAGTCTGGATACTGCGGCGTTCCATATTCTCAAGGGTATTTTGGACCAAGGTCACGCCCAACCACAGAACGGCGGCAAATACCACAGCCTGAAAAAACAGGGCTCTGACTTTTGGATCGTTCCAGGGTTTGATCCGGGCTGGTTGCATGGGTTGCATGGATATCCCTCTGCCTTGAAGTAACCACAGCCACCATTGGCCCCAAAACCATCAGGGCCAATGGCATTTATGTTCACATACAAAGGGGTTAACGGATTGGCGGCACGTACAGGATGCCTCCGTCATTCCACAGGGCATTCAGCCCACGGGAGATTTGCAGCGGGCTATCCATCCCCACATTGCGTTCAAAGGATTCACCATAGTTGCCGACCGATTTTACGATATGCACGGCAAAATCATCGGCCACACCCATTTTGGAGCCCATATCGGTTCCGACGCCCAAAATCCGTTGGATATTTTGTTTTGGGGATTTCAGCATGTCATCGATGTTTTTGCTGGTGATGCCTTCTTCCTCTGCCGCGATCCATGCGAACAAAGTCCAGCGCGCAATATTGAACCACTCATCATCCCCCTGCCGTACGACCGGGCCAAGCGGTTCTTTTGAAATCACTTCCGGCAGCACGACAGCAATTCCCGGATCATTCAATTTGGAACGCAGAGCGTAAAGCTGTGATTGGTCAGAGGTCAAAACATCACACCGATCAGATTTAAACCCGGCTAAGGTCTGGTCAGCCGTATCCACGACCACCGGTTCATATTTCATGCCGTGGGCGCGGAAATAATCCGCAAGGTTCAATTCGGTGGTCGTTCCCGACAGCACACAGACCGAGGCTCCGTCCAACTCTTTGGCACTCTTTACGCCGAGCTTCTTTTTCACCAAGAAGCCTTGACCATCGTAATAAGATGTTCCGATAAAATTCAGGCCAAGGGTCGCATCGCGGCTCATTGTCCACGTGGTATTGCGCGCCAGTACATCAATTTCACCGGTTTGAAGGGCGGTGAGACGTTCCTTCGCCGTCAATGGAACATATTTCACTTTGGCGGCATCACCGAGAGTAACCGCAGCCAGTGCTTTACAATAATCCACGTCCAACCCGGACCATTGCCCTTTTTCATCTGGGGCAGAAAAACCGGGCAGACCGGAATTGACACCACAGACCAACTGACCACGTTTCTTGACCGTATCAAGAGTGGATGCTTCGGCAGAAGCATTGACAGCGGTCACAGCCGTCACAAGACCAATCCCGAGGACCAAATGACTTACCTTCATAGTCTGCTCTCCATAACTGGTTGATATGTCGACGCACACGTAAACCCGGAAAACCGATGAAATACCTGCCCCGGATAACGGGAACGTCACGCTTGGCACTACGCAACTCTCTTGCAAGCTCATCTGCAAAGGGCAGGCCAAAACGCAAAAAGCCTGCCAACACAGATGTGGCAGGGCTTTTGGCTTTGGGGTCAATCGCCCGTCTCAGAGACATGGGCATGAAGATGCTAATAAAAAGAGCAATTCGCCTATTCTGCGATCATTTGTTCAACAACAGTATTCCTGCATGCATATTGCCAATCTTCTGTGTGACCATCCAAGAACAGCAAATCGGCAGACATGCTGTTGTCTTGTGCAATATCATACACTGCAAATCCCGGCGGTGATTTTACCACCAACGTTATTTCGTCACCCTCACGGCGCGGTGCAAAATCTACCGGGTTCATCACAGACGGAGCGGCAAATACGGGAACGCCATACCATTCCCCGCGCATTGGACGATGCAAATGCCCACACAGCACGGCAAGAACCTGAGGATGTTTTCGCAGTAAAGCGCCAAATTCATCTCGTCCCTGTTCCGGCTTCATCTCGTCAAGCCAGCCGATGCCGGTATCAAATGGCGGATGATGCATAAAGATAACTGTCGGCGTGGCTGTATCCTTGGACAATATCTGTTCCAGAAATGCCAATTGTGTTTTGGTGAACGCGGACTTTCGCGGATCATTGACTGCTGTATCCACAGCAATGCATCGCACCCCGGCATGGTCCTTCACACCAACCAAGCCTGAGGCCGCCACCTTTTGCGTATCTCGACCAAGGGCCAAGGCCAGCGTCTGTCGGCAATCATGGTTACCGTTAGCGATGCGATAGGGTGTGTTCAGACCGTCCAATATGGCAACCGCACGCCTTGCCGCGTCTTGATCGCCGTTATGGGTAATATCCCCTGTCACAAGAACCACATCGGGCTGAGGGTCAAGTTGGTTAACCGCCGCAACAACACGTTCTGCTGCGCTCGCAGTATCGACAAGGTCGTAAACCTTTTTTCCACCCTTTGCCAAATGCAGGTCAGTTATGTGGGCGATGCGACATCGTAACGGACGCATAAATCTGAACCTTTCCGGTTTGCGGGAATTCATGAATGGGGTTTACTCTATGTCGTGGCGTGCCTATATGGCAAGCCATGCGGAACAGTCTGCGAATGCGGGGTTGGGCGAGTCCTTATGATCTCAGTTAAAAATGTTATCCATCAGTACACAAGCCATTCCAAAGGCTTAAATCCAATCGCCCTGAACAACCTGTCGTTTACCGTCCCCACCGGAAGCTTTTGCGTTATCTTGGGTCCCAACGGCAGCGGAAAATCAACGTTGTTTCAACTGCTGTCCGGCATGCAAAAGCCAAGTTCAGGGCACATTGCCATTGCTGGTGATGCTTGTACCTCTGCTCAGGCTCGGCGCAATTTGGGCATTGTTTTTCAGTCTCCCGCCCTTGATACAATTTTGACCGTTCGCGAGAATCTGACATTCTTTGGCAAGTTGCACGGCATCACCGGACGGTCTCTGCAAGACCGCATCCGCAAGGTCATGGCATGGACACAAATTGAAGATCGCCTTGATACGCCTGTCGGTCATCTCTCCGGCGGGCAACAGCGTCAGGCCGAACTGGCTAAATGCCTGATCCCTTCCCCGTCCACGTTGTTGCTGGATGAGCCGACGACCGGATTGGACCCAAATGGGCGACAAGCCTTTCAGGATGTCATTTTGCATTTACGAGACCACGAAGGACTGACAATCCTGATGACCACGCACATTTTCACCGAGGCCGATGCTGCCGATATGGTGGTAATCATGGACAAGGGCCAAAAAATTGCGGAAGGCACGCCCCGCGCCCTATGTGACAGCATGGGAACGGAAATGATCACGATCCAAACAAAATCGCTTACACCCGAAGCCATCCACACACTCGCCAACCAATTACATTCCAGTGGCCTTGTTACCGCGCAAGCGACGCCACAGGACGTGCGCCTTAAAGACTTGCATCGTGGCGAAGCTGCGGCAATCGTCAGCCAAATCATGGCCCACCATGGCGATACCATTGCAGCCATCGCCATCAAACAACCGACCTTGGACGATGTCTTTCTGTCCTTGACCGCACAGGGGGCCGCATGAGCTTTCTGTCCCCAATTTCCGCACTAATCCAGCGGGAGATCACCCGCTATATCCGACAAAAATCCCGGATTATCGGCGGCTTTGCACAACCTATTCTGATTTGGCTGTTTCTGGGGTCGGGCTTTTCCGCATCGTTTCAAACCTCCGGCCCGGCAGCATCCTACGGCGAATATATTTTCCCCGGTATCCTGCTGTTGCTGTTGCTGTTTTCCAGCGTATTTTCCGCCATGACATTGATCGAAGATCGCGACCATGGCTTTTTACAAGGGGTATTGGCATCACCTGTCCCGCGCTCTGCTATCGTCCTTGGCAAAGTTGGCGGTGGAGCCATTCTCGCCGTTATGCAAAGCCTGGTTCTGCTGGCTTTGGCATATTTCACGCACATGCCGTTTACCATCGACGGAATGGTGGCAGCCTTGCCCGTGATTGGTCTTGCGGCTATCGGCTTTGCTGCAACCGGATTTGCCGTGGCATGGTCCATGAAATCCACGTCTGGTTTTCATGCCGTCATGATGATTGTGCTGATGCCCGCATGGATGCTATCGGGTGCGTTGTTCCCGGTGGAGGGAGTGCCACCATGGCTGTCCGCGACCATGACCTTCAACCCGCTGAGCCATGCTCATACTCTGTTGTCTCAGGCTCTTTGGCTTGGTGCGGCCCCTGACCAATCCCCCATACCCGTCAACTCTCTTGCAGTTTTTGCGGGTTGGATTGTTCTGTCCTTGTGGGTCTCGTTACTGCGCGCCAAGTACGTTAAAAGCGGTCGAAAAATTTCGAAATAAGACTAGGGTCAGGCCCTGGCATTAACAATTCACACCTATTCAATGGTGATTTGGTGGTATACTTCCGCCGGTTACTCCATGGCTGAAACAACTGTTGGAGACTATAGATGCCGCTCTCAGGATCGGACACCCCATTGGAAATCCACACGGAACACTGCGACATCCCTGCTGATGGTCGGGTGTTTTTGGTGGTGATTGATGACACCGAAGAACTGAAACCTGCGCTGGAATATGCCTGCCGCAGGGCCAAAACATCCAACGGTCGCGTCTCACTTTTGTACGTTATCCCACCCGTAGAATTCGAACACTTTCAGTTCGTCGGCGACGCCATGCGCGAGGACAACCGCAACGAAGCCGAAGCACTTTTGCACAAATACGCCGATCAGGTTTTTCAAATTTCTGGGAAAATGCCTGTGATCAATGTCCGCGAAGGTGACCGCCGGGAAGCGTTGCTTAAATTTTTGGAAGAAGAAATCGTGCACGTTCTTGTTCTTGGTGCCGCTGCCGATAAATCGGGACCAGGCCCGCTGATATCATCCCTGATGAGCAAAGACATCAGCCGCCTAAATGTGCCGTTAGCCATCATTCCCGGCAACCTAACCCTTGAGCAGATTAAGGCTGTTACCGAACATTAATCAGACCACAGGCAGAGGAGACACAAGACTATGCGACTGCTGAGATTTGGCCCGCAAGGCCATGAAAAGCCCGGCATGCTGGATGCCGATGGTACGATCCGTGACCTCTCCGCCCATATTCACGACATCACCCCGGAAACGTTACTACCCGAGTGCCTCAAGTCGCTGAGCACACTTGACCCATCAACCTTACCCATTGTCGAGGCTCCGCGCCGGATCGGCGCCCCCATCACCAGTGTCCCCAATATCATCGGCATCGGCCTTAACTATGCCGACCATGCCCGCGAGACCAAAGGCGAGCCACCACCGGAACCGATCCTGTTTTTCAAACATACGGGCAGCCTTTGCGGCCCCAATGATGACATTATATTCCCACCCAACGCCCGACGTCTGGATTGGGAGGCTGAGCTTGCCGTCGTCATCGGCAGTCCAGCCCACCGCATCACCGAAGACGAAGCCATGGACCACGTAGCAGGATATATGATCTGCAACGACGTATCCGAACGGGATGCCCAATTCAAACGACAGGGCCAATGGGCCAAAGGCAAATCTGCGCCAACGTTTTGCCCAGTGGGACCGTATCTGGTGACGCGGGATGAAGTTCCCGATCCCCAAGATCTGTCCATTAATCTCACGGTCAACACAGAGCCCATGCAGGTCAGTTCCACACAGGAAATGATTTTCTCGGTCAAGTATCTTGTGGCTTACCTCAGCCAATTCCTGCGCCTAATGCCCGGTGACATCATCGCCACAGGAACCCCGGCCGGGGTGGGACTGGGCCGCAAGCTTTTCCTGAAACCCGGCGATGTGATTGAAACCACAATCACCGGATTGGGCCAGCAAACCAACACCGTGACGGAATAATCTTTTCCACAACCCTGCCACATAAAGAACCGGCTCCTCATATAAGGAGCCGGTTCTTTATGGCTTTTGACGTACGGGATTAAAAATCCAAGTTGTCGGCAAAGCGGGCGTTTTCCTGAATAAAACGGAAACGCAATTCCGGTTTCTTACCCATCAGGTCATCCACCAGTTTCGCCGTCTCCCGCGCGTCTTCAACCCCATCGCCAGACCGCAAAGACGGAACCTGCACCCGCAGCAAAGTGCGCTTTGCAGGGTCCATTGTGGTTTCCTTCAGTTGGGCCGGCGGCATTTCACCAAGCCCTTTAAAGCGGCTGACATCAATTTTGGTTTTGCCCTTGAACACGGTTTTCATCAGTTCTTCACGGTGGTCGTCGTCTCGGGCATAGACCGAAGTCGCCCCATGGCTCATCCGATATAACGGCGGCATGGCAAGGTACAAATGTCCGGCTTCGACCAATCGCGGCATTTCCTTATAGAAGAACGTCATCAACAACGAAGCAATGTGCGCACCATCCACGTCAGCATCGGTCATGATGATGATTTTCTCGTACCGCAAACGATCCGCGTCGAACTGATCACGAACGCCGCAGCCCAAGGCTTCAATAATGTCTTTCAGTTCCTGATTGGCCTTTAGTTTATCCACGCTGGCACTGGCAACGTTCAGGATTTTGCCGCGCAAAGGCAAAATCGCCTGAGTTTCCCGGTTACGGGCTTGCTTGGCTGAACCGCCAGCGGAATCACCCTCCACCAGAAACAGTTCTGATCCTTCAGCCGAGTTACGCGAACAATCGGACAGCTTCCCCGGCAGGCGCAGACGCTTGGTCGCAGACTTCCGGGACAGTTCCTTACTTTGCTTACGGCGTAAGCGATCTTCGGCCCGTTCCAGAACCGTTTGGATCAGGTGTTTTGCCATCTCTGGGTCTGCGGACAGCCAGTGGTCAAAATGATCTTTAACCGCTTGTTCAACCAGCCGGGTTGCCCCGTTGGAGACCAGTTTTTCTTTGGTTTGTCCCTGAAACTGCGGATCTCGAATAAACAAGGACAACAGGGCACAACTGCCACCGAAAACGTCGTCCGCATTGATTTTGTCCGCCTTGGCAATTTTTGCCATCTCCGCATAGGCTTTCAAACCACGGACAATAACGTTGCGGAAACCGTTTTCGTGGGTGCCGCCTTCCGGTGTGGGAATGGTGTTACAATAGCTGGCAAAGAACCCGTCATCATTGTCATCGGGCCATAGTGCCGCCCACTCCACACTGCCCATATCATCGGCAAGTTCCGCCGTACCACAGAAGGGTTCCGGCGTCAGACGGGCACGGTCTTTGGTCACTTCCTGTAAAAAGTCGCCAATACCATTGGGGAAGTGCAGCACGCAAGATTGCGGAGTCACATCCCCTTCCCCCAGTAAATCCGGGGCACAGGTCCAACGCACCGTAACACCACGGAACAAGAACGCCTTGGAACGGGTCATCCGGTACAGGATAGCAGGCTTAAACCGGAGCTTTTCACCAAAGATTTGCGGGTCCGGCATGAAAGTGATGGTGGTGCCGCGACGGTTCTGAATCGGGCCCAATTCCTGCAACGGTCCCAATGCCTTACCACGAGAGAATTCCTGCCGATAGAGTTGACGACTGCGTGCGACCTCA
>JAALLQ010000376.1_pt1 | contig 11077 bp, 13 predicted proteins | sample 7245921 | NCBI WGS metagenome assembly JAALLQ01 (sample SAMN13049200, study PRJNA578106) | oil field metagenome | isolation source: filtered produced water from oil reservoir B7 | place: USA:offshore Texas | collected 2016 | reverse complement strand
GGATAAGAACAGCAGCAGCTACTGCTGCAACGAGCACCATGGCGATGAATATGATAAGAGTACCAATTCCCACCTGGGCCCGGTTATCTTTTTTCAAATAAAGTGTTTTGTTTGCTTTCATGTACAATCTCCTATTCCAAATATATGGATGAATTTATATATTCAATGATAATATATATATGATTTGGTTGGAAATCTCAAACAACAAACACAAAGAATAAAAGCCTAGCAAATATTATATATTAACAATGTATAAATAAAAATAAGAGGGATGAAATGAGTGCAGGCCTTTTACTGAATGCGACAATTTGTTTTGCAATAACTATATCATCATTTGCCTTTGCATGGGTACTTGCACGCAGTGAAGAGGAGCACTCTGAAAAAAGCAAGCCTGCATTATGGTCACTGGTTGTTTTGTGGTCACTTGTGGGTCTGACATATCTGCCCACAACAGTAAGAATGGTTGCTGCATACATGGGAAATCCTACACTGGATTTTATGATGTATAATCTGGCGGCTATACCGTTCTCATTTGTCAGTGTACCTCTTGTCTTTTTCATAATGTATGTGATCGTTGGAGATAAAAGAATCAGCGCATATACCTCACTGCTTTTTGTATTCTTCGGGGTTTCATATCTGACCTTTTTATATACCAGAGGAGTGATAGGGCCTGAAGTATCTGATTTTTCATCTCTGTTCATGATCAATAGTGATATTGCGATAAGCATATATCTGATGGGACTTTTTGTCATACCCACTGCAATGATATTAGGACTCCTGTTTCTGATCTTTCTTCAGCGTATGCCAAAACGCCTGCGTTACAGAACAGCGCTACCACTTGTAGCAATTTCATTTGTTTTTGATTTTATGCTTACAGATATGATTACGCTGATAGATGCAATGCAGCTTGCTGCCAGGATATTCGTGCTTATCGGAACAGTACAGGCTTTCCTGGCCTACTTCCCACCATTGACACTGCAGGAAAAACTCGGAATAAAGAGATACTCATATGAGCTATATGAGAGTCCTGAAGACATCGAGGATATAAATTGTGAAGACGGAGAGGATATCGATGTCTGAAGATATAGATGTCAAACTGGAACAGGAAGTTGCGGAATTCTACCAGTCCCTTGGAATACACCAGGGACCAGGAGACATCCAGTACAGAGTAATCCTGCGGGTACTCGGCAAGAATGAAGGAAAAATTACCGAGTTCGCTGAAATCAGAAAGTATACTGATCAGTTTGCAGATAAAGGGAGTATCGGCAGTAAAATGAAAACAGTATTCCAGCTAGAGGGACTCGCTGAAAAGGTCAAAAGAGGAGGTTATGTCATCACTGACAAAGGAATTACGGCATCAAATTTCCTCAAGGACAGCACTGCATTCTACAAAAAGAATAAGAGAATGGGCGAGATAATCGAAAGGATGCCATAAATGCTATGCTGGTTTTAATTCAAAAAGGTTTTTAAAAGCATCAGTATCGAATCAAATATAGATTAGTCATAACATAGTTTTTTTTCAAAAAATTGAACTATTGAATCTTATTTAGTAATTAAAACCTAACTTTAAAATTAGACATTACATATCTTTTGTAAATAAAACTACATTCAGATCTGCAAGCCGTAGATGAAGAATATTTGCAGAATAAGCTATCGACCTTCTTCTGCCATCAAAGAAAAAGACAATCATTTTAGAAAAAGAACTAGTCACCTAAATCTTATAAAGCTGTTAAAAGCGTATTTAAAGAAATTATTGGATAAATAAAAAATAAGGTGATTGCTCACCTTATGGGTAGAGTTGTACTGTTTCTTTGGTACCGTAGGAAGATGGAGTTACAAAGTCTGCAGTGGTTGCTGCACCAGATTCTGGCGTGAGCACGATATTGACGGATGTCCTTGGACTTACAACAAGACCACTATCCTTCAATTCACTAACACTCATAGTACCAATCTGTGAATAACCTGTGTCACCAGCTGCTACTGTAGAGATATACAATGTCACCAGATCCCCGGTGTTCATCACAGGTTTCTCCTGAGTGAATGAGCCGTCCTCATCACGTATCTTTTCAACCGTGAAGAAGTGTTTCGCATTATCACCTGGAGGGTCCTGAGTTTTATTCAACATTGCATTCAGGTTTGTTGACGCAGTCGCAGTGCTTGAGAAGTTTGCCATCTTCGCATCATAGGTCTGCTCGTTGTTTGCATATATCAGATTGTTTGTAGTTGTACCATCTGTTATGGAGATTACTACCTGATTAAGATCTACAGGAGAACTGCCCACGTTCAGACCAACCTTCATTCTTAGCAGAGAGATATTGTTTGCCATGCTGGTTGAATTATCTTTAGCCCTGACACCTTCTATATTCTTGACCATCAGATTGGAAGATACTTCCTGAGTTGCTTCCTTTCCGGTTGACTGTGCCTTTTGCTGAAGGGTTCCTGATGTCTGAATCAGAACCGCTGCAGCAACTGCAGCGACGAGTACCATGGCAATGAAGATAATCAGGGTACCTATACCTACCTGGGCCCTAGTATCCATATTGAATATTTTATGATTTGCTTTCATTATAATCACCTCATTTAAAAGTGTGAAATTAATCACACTCTGTTTATGGATACAGCTGTACAGTCTCCTTTACACCATATGACGAAGGAGCAACAAAGTCAGCAGTTGTTGCCGCACCCGATTCAGGTGTAAGGACGATATTCACAGTAGTCCTTGGAACAAGGGTAAGGTTTGAAGACTTGAGACCGGACGCAGCAAGACCATCAGCTGTTCCCACTGTACTATAGTTACCTGTGACCGCTTCATCAGAAGTTGTAGCAATATAGACTGTGATCAGATCACCAGTATTCATTACAGGATTGGCCTGAGAGAATGATGCGTCTTCATCACGTATCTTTTCAACTGTGTAGTACTTTTGAGAATTTGTCAGGGTACTATCAATTGTCGTTTCATTTGTGAGAAGAGTTATCAGATTTTCTGATGCGGTATCGCCAAAACCACCCATTTTTCCATTAGAGCTTCCTGCACTTGCATAGGATTTCTCATTTCCTGCATATACGAGTGTGTTTGCGGTTGTTCCATCAGTAATAGATATAACTACCTGGTTGACGTCCACAGGGGCACTTCCAACATTAAGACCTACTTTAAGTCTGAGAAGGTCAATTGTGTCGGACATATTTGTGCTGTTTGTCTTGGCACGTATACCTTCGATATTCTTGACCATCAGGTTGGATGATACTTCCTGGGTTGCCTGTTTTCCGGTTGACTGAGCCTTTTGCTGCAGCACACCGGATGTCTGAATAAGAACAGCAGCCGCTACTGCTGCAACGAGCACCATGGCGATGAATATGATAAGAGTACCAATTCCCACCTGGGCCCGGTTATCTTTTTTTAAATTAAATGTTTTGTTTGCTTTCATGTACGATCCTCCTCTTATATCCGTATATTTTTGGATATATTACTATTATATATTTAATTAATATATAAGCATTTGGTTGGAAATCTCAAACAACAAACTAGTAACATTTACACACAATGATAATATATAAATAAAATAAATATAATAAAATAGTAGACAGAGATGAATTCAGGACTACTGCTAAACGGCACAATATCTTTTGCAATCATGCTCTCATCCCTTGCATTCGCATGGGTACTATCCAGAAACAGGAATCAGTATAATGAAAGTAGCAAACCTGCACTTTTTTCGCTGATCGTTTTCTGGTCAATCGTAGGACTGACATACCTGCCAACAGCAGCAAGGATGTTCAGTGCATATCTGGATAACCAGGAACTTGATGCTATTCTCTATTTCATAGCAGCAGTACCTTTTGCATTTGTCTCAGTTCCATTGGTGTTCTTCATCATTTATGTTATAACCGGAAGCGAGAGGATTGGAGAATACATTGCATTCGTGTTCACACTAATAGGAGCAGCCTATCTTGCCTTCTTATATAGCAGTGGCATAGTAGGACCAATTGTCACCGAATGGGCTTCCATCTTTATGATCAACAGTGATGCAGCTATAAATCTGTATATGATGGGACTGTTTGTGATCCCTACAGCAATGATACTTGGTCTGCTTTTGCTTATACTGCTCCAGAGAATGCCAAAGAGGATACGCTACAGGACCGCCCTTCCATTGGTAGCCATATCTTTTGTATTTGATTTCATGCTCACGGACATGATAGCAATACTGGACGTCATGCAGATATTTGCAAGGGTCTTTGTTCTTATTGGAACCGTACTTGCATATCTTGCATATTTCCCGCCAATAACAGTCCAGGAAAAGCTAGGAATACAGGAGCAAATAGAGGACATCCAATATGCTGAACTGGTAGATTCCAACATGGAGTTCTTTTCGAAGGATAAAAGTGGGAATCACTAAACAGAACCAGTTTATCTTTAAGTAACTAAATAATAAAGCAAAACCGCTATTCTTAAATACCTTGCGTCCTATGTACGAAGTTGTACATTATAGGTCAAAAGTGGTTATTCAATGCATTCCGTAATAAACAATATCATCCAGTCTACTGAACAGAGGATATCGCAAATAAAGGAAGAAGAAGAAGCTAAAAAAAACGAATACATAGATACGGATAAGCGAGATATAGTCAGTAAAATCAACGAAAAAAAATCCCAGAACAAAGTTGCTGTCATAGCTGAGGTAAAACCGGCATCGCCTGGAAAGAAATTAAGAGACATCAATCCGGAGGATGCAGCTTTTATTGCCAGTGAAATGGAGAGGGCAGGCGCAGTGGCAATATCCGCACTTACAGAGCCTCAATTTTTCCATGGGTCCATCGGTAACCTGGAAGCTGTCAGGAAAAAAGTAATGCTTCCCGTACTTCGCAAGGACTTTATAATCAATAAGCTCCAGTTTGAGGAAGTCAGAAGTGATCTTATATTACTAATAGCAGGTATTCTTGAAGATCACCTTGAAGAAATGGTTGACATTGCCATTGAAAAAGGCTTTGAGCCACTCGTTGAAGTCCATAATGAAAATGAACTTGAAAAAGCACTTAAAACAAAGGCAAGGATCATTGGTATCAACAATCGCAATCTCAGCACGCTTGAAATAGACCTCGATACCACCCTCAAACTGATCCCGGTCATAAAAGAATTTGACAGGATCAATGGTTCACATCATATCATAATCAGTGAAAGTGGAATGCATAATGCTGACGATATTAGAAAAGTAATTGATGCCGGGGCCGACGCGGTACTTGTGGGGACTTCGATAATAAAAAGCGGCGAAATATATGCCAAAACCCGGGAACTTGTTAATGCACTTGATTAATTACGAGATGGAGGAAGATTATGAAAAAATCAATGTATGGTAAATTCGGAGGACAATTTGTTCCCGAAGTACTGATGCCAGCACTTACAGAGCTTGAAGAAGCTTATGAAAAATACAAGGACGATCCCAAGTTCCTTGCAGAACTTGATTATTACATGAAAGATTTTGCAGGCAGGGAGACTCCCCTGTATTTTGCGAAGAATCTCAGCAAAAAGTATGGAATCAAGATTTATCTTAAAAGAGAGGATCTTGTTCACGGTGGTGCCCATAAACTGAATAACACCCTTGGACAGGCTCTTCTGGCTAAATACATGGGAAAAAAACGTCTCATTGCCGAGACAGGAGCCGGACAGCACGGTACTGCAACTGCCATGGCAGCGGCTAATATGGGATTTGAATGTGAAGTTTATATGGGTGCTAAAGACATTGTGCGGCAACATATGAATGTCTATAGAATGGAACTTATGGGCACCAAAGTAAACTCTGTGGAATCCGGTTCCAGAACGCTCAAAGATGCCATCAACGAAGCTTTTCGAGACTGGGTCACCAATGTGGAAAACACACATTACCTCATTGGCTCAGTTGTCGGATCACATCCCTATCCTATGATCGTCAGAGATTTCCAGAGTGTCATAGGTAAGGAAGTAAAGGAGCAGATAATGGAAAAGGAAGGTCGTTATCCTGACTCCATAGTTGCCTGCGCCGGAGGCGGAAGTAATGCAATGGGCATATTCCATCCGTTTGTTGAAGACACTGAAGTCAAACTTTTCCCGGTGGAAGCAGGAGGAAAAGAAATGAAGATCACTGAGAAAGAAGCTCTGCATTCATCATCGCTTTGTGTCGGTGAAGAAGGTATACTGCAGGGAGCGCACACACTGATACTTCAGGACAAATACGGACAGATCCTTGAATCAAGTTCAGTTTCCGCAGGGCTCGACTACTCCGGAGTGGGACCGGAACTTGCCCACCTTGCGGATATTGGCAGGATCACACCATGCAATGTGAGTGACGATGAGGCATTGGAAGCATTTTACGAGCTGAGCAGACTGGAAGGTATAATCCCCGCACTGGAGTCATCCCATGCCGTGGCATATGTGATGAAGATGGCAAAGACAGGCGAACTGGGAGACCTTGTTGTCATCAATCTGTCAGGACGAGGAGACAAGGACCTTGAATCGGTGTTCAGGATAATGGAAGAAGGTAAAGAAAAAGAGGAAAAGGAGGCCTGCAAGTGAAAATAGAAGATAGATTTAACGAACTTAAACAAAAGGGAGAGAAAGCCCTTATCGCCTATGTATGTGCGGGCGACCCTTCTGCAGAAGCCACCAGGGAAATTGTGCATTCATTGGTTAAAGGTGGTGCTGATATCGTGGAATTGGGGCTTCCTTTCTCTGACCCGGTTGCAGACGGACCGACGATCCAGGCTGCATCCACCCGCGCACTGGAAGCCGGCATGAACCCGGACCTGTATTTTGAAATGGCAGCATCGATGGATGTGAATGTCCCTCTGGTCTGTATGACGTACTATAACCTGATCTATAAGAGAGGAACTGAGAAATTTGCCAGGGATTGCGCAAATTCAGGAATAACAGGAATAATTGTACCTGACCTTCCGGCAGAGGAAGCCGATGAGCTGCATGAGGCCTGTAAGAAGCATGGTGTTGATCTGATATTCCTCATCACACCGGTGACAACCAAATCAAGGATGAAGAATACGCTTGAGAGGACTTCCGGCTTTGTTTACATCGTATCACGTCTTGGAGTAACAGGTGAAAGAGTGGATGTGGCAGAATCCACAAAGGAGATACTCGGGCGTATCCATACCGAGGTCCCAAAAGCAGTGGGTTTTGGCATTTCCAATAAGAAACAGGCTGCTGAAGTTATCAAAGCCGGGGCAGATGCAGTGATCGTCGGTTCTGCGTTTGTGAATATCATTGCCTCAGGCGATGATGTCAATGAAAGGATAGAAAAGCTTGCATCCGAGTTAAAAGAGGGTTGCAAGACTTAATAAGAAAAAGAAAGAAAAAAGGAGTGGGATCATTCTGCAAAGAGCTGGTCCACAAACCATTGTGGATCGAACTTTTGGAGATCATCATATCCCTGACCCATTCCCAGAAAGAGGATGGGTTTTCCTGTAATGTAGGCTATTGAGATCGCTGCTCCGCCCTTGGCGTCAGCATCCGTCTTGGTCAGGATTGAACCGTCAACCGGAACCGCATCATTGAACTGGGCGGCACGTTCCACGGCATCATTACCTGCCACGGCCTCATCAACAAAAATCATAAGATCGGGTGTGCTTACACGGCAAACCTTCTTCAGTTGCTCCATGAGGTTGACGTTAGTGTGCATACGTCCGGCGGTATCTGAGAGCACAACGTCCACACTGTTTGCCTTTGCATGCTGTACGGCATCATAGACAACAGCAGCCGGATCACCCTGCTCCTGGTGTTTTATTATTTTCACGCCGACCTTTTCAGCATGTATTGCAAGCTGGTCTATTGCCCCTGCCCTGAAAGTATCACCTGCCGCAACAACCACAGAATAGCCCTGATCCTTCAGACGCTTTGCAAGTTTTGCAATTGAGGTTGTTTTACCGGTACCGTTTATCCCTACAAAAACGATATGTACAGGCTTTTCAGCATCTTTTATGTATTCATCGAGATCGAATACGTTTGCGCTCATCACATCAAAAATGGCCTTTTTGAGCGCACCTTCAACGATATCACCTGTGTTCTTGCCTATGCGACGCCTTGTGCCCACAAGCTGTTCCTTGACAGATTCAACAATGGCTTCGGAGACCGACAGAGCAATATCGCTTTCAAGAAGTGCCATTTCAAGCTCCCAGAGAGGTTCTTCAAGATCATCTTCTTCGAGGATGAACTCACGCTCGAACATAAGAGCCTTGGCTTTCTGGGCAAAACCCGTCTTTTTAGGCTTCTCAGCTTCGGCCTCTGTTTCAGCTTCAATTTCTTCTTTTTCTTCCGGTATCTCCGGCTCCTCAGCCTTTTTAAATCCTCTTTTCCAGAAAGATTTTTTTTCGCCTTTTGATTCAGTTGGCTCTTCTGCTTCTTCCTCTTCAGATACAGTAGTTACCGGAGTTTCCACCTGAGTCTGTTGAAGGTCATCAGAATCTGTTTCAGCTACTTCAGACTCTATCGGAGCCTGTGATACAGTTTCCTGTAAGCCGGATTCCGTACTTTCATCAGCTACCTCAGTTTCCGGCTTTTCGGATTCTACCTCTACAGCCTTCTCATCTATCTTGCTTCCGAGCTTTTCTGTAAAGCCACTGAGTTTTGATTTGAGTTTATTGAACACTTGATCAAACCTGCAATGAATGAAAAAAATAGAAGGGATTACTGTTGAGTCTGTCCCTGTTGTCCCTGCGCCTGTTGCTGCTGCCTGGATATAACAGATTCAATCGCCTGCATCTGCTGGGATATCTGGGCCAGAGAGGCGTTCATGTTCTCGTATGCCTTCTCAAGTTCTGCTTTACGCTTTTCCATGATCTGTTTTGCATCATCGAGAGGACGCTCAACGGAAACACCCGAGCCGATATCCACTACAACCTTATCAGCGGAGGTGATATTGGCATATACAAATGAACCGGAACCTATCGGGAACATCATCTCCGTGCCCTCTTCAACATTTACAAGCTCTTCGATTGTTTTCAGGACCTTAGTACAATCATCTACAGAGAATTTAACCATGGTCAACTGCTGTTGAATCGCCTCTGCACGTTTTTTGAGCTCCTGGTACTGCATTGCAAGTGCCCGGGGATCCTGTTCATTCATACCTGCCATGGATTATGCCTCTGTTATACTTTCGATACGGACATAGTTCCTTTTTATACCGTGCTTGCTTCCGAACAAAGAGTAAACCTTATCAAGAGCGTTTTTCTCATTCTGACTTTCAACTTCCTTCGTGAATTTTTCCCACGCAATTCCTGCTTTGAAAGTACCTTTAACCTGGAATGTCTTCATATGAAATCACCTGTAAAACTGTTTAGAATAAACATAACTTAGAAACCCAGCGCATCCTCGATCCTTCCAAGTTCATGCCCTGTAGTCTGGGAGCCTGCAACATAACCCTTTGAATTGGCAAGTACACCGGAACCCACCATTTGGGTACCAAAGTTACTGGTACCGACATCTACTGGCAGGTCAAATAACTCTTCCAGATTTGCTAATTCATCGTTGCTTGCCCTGGGATGTACAAGAAGTCCCCTGTTAGTTGCGACCCCTGCCATACCTACAGTCCTGATACCACCGATGGTGCCCCTTTTTACATCTACGTTCAGAGCCTTTGCAATCTTTTCTACAGAAGAATCACTAAGTTCGGGATGTACCAGAGCTGCCGAATCATTGGCAAGGACCACGTTACCTACCGCATTCAGCTTTCCCGGCAGTTCATGTACCGGGATGTCAAGTTCATCCATACCTCTCACACTTGAATTCCTGGAAACAAGCAGGCCATTGGAGTTACCTCTGCAAAGAGAGCCTACAACGGTGCTGCCACTGACAAGCGTCAGGATGACCGGTACGTCAAGTCTTTCCTCAAGCGATTTACAGACATCCGGTTTTGTACCCAGTGGAACCAGAGCGAATTTTTCCGTACATGTTGCAAAAGCCCCTATAATGGGGCTTTCGTTAATGTTCAGCGTATGTATCATTATCTACCGCGTTATGATCTTGTCGTAGATGATAGGTTGCTAAGCTTATGCAAGTTCAGCCTGGACCTCTCCGTCCTCGAACTTTGCAGCCCTTACACGAATGGACAATGGTGGCTTCTCAGAACCACGTTCCCAGAGTTTTTCGTTCAGGGTCCTGTCCATTTTTATCATCTCCGGGTCGACCTTCATGTGTCTTGTAAGGTAGTCCCTTACAACTTTGACAGCCCTGGTAGACCTCTTCCATCTTGGAGCCTCTTTTACAGAGCGAAGAGGAATTGTGTATATCTGTTCTGTTACTGCGTCATCTGCCATAATCTTCACCTACTCATTTCACTTTAAGACTGCTTCTTCTCCAGTGTCTTCTCTTGGGGTGGCCGACGACCTTCCTGTTGGTCTTGACGATTGCCCAGACAGGCACCCTGTGGTTCTGCCTGTGAGCTTTAGCCAGCCTCATTTTCTGTCCTTTGGTATTGTGACTCACTTGTCTCACCTGTATTATGGATTATAATTAATATATAAAGTTCCGATCAAGGTCTGAATCTATAACATAACCATTGTATAAATCTTTAATCATGTTTGCAAGACTGCATCCTTATTCGGGTCCTACTTCTTTCGTTCAATAACATGAGACTGGACATGTGCAGGAAAAACATCATTTATCTTTTCCGGCCCATTATTCTGCCTGATCATCTCACGAAGCTCAGTCTCATAATCAGCTTTAATGACATTATCACTCAGATCTTCCTCGATCACCAGATATCTGCCTACCAGTTCATTCACAGCCGCACGCCCGTATCCCTTCAGAGGGGAGACGTAGTGTATGCCATAACGATCCTCGATGCTCCGTATTTGGGAAATATCCAGCAACGGAACACGGTCATCCCTTCTGATACCGTCTGCAATGAAATTTACATCAGGGTCCTTTGCAAGTTTTTCAACCGCAGCACCGTGGATGTAATTTATAGCATTTTTCGGGAAACCGTCTTTTATGACCATATCATGTGCTTTTTCAAGCACTGTCATATCAAGCTGAACAACCCTATGTGCAAATCCCAGCCTTTCAGCAGTCTCACGGGCGATGTCCCCGACAGGAAGCAGCGAA
>JAALLQ010000414.1_pt1 | contig 11102 bp, 9 predicted proteins | sample 7245921 | NCBI WGS metagenome assembly JAALLQ01 (sample SAMN13049200, study PRJNA578106) | oil field metagenome | isolation source: filtered produced water from oil reservoir B7 | place: USA:offshore Texas | collected 2016 | reverse complement strand
AACTCAGAAGTTAGAAGATGGTGGGGTAAGAAGTATAAACTCTTTACAGATATGGGAATAAAAGGCTTTTGGAACGATATGAACGAACCTTCAATATTTTATACTCCTAAAGGTTTAGACAATCTTTTGGAAATGTTAAAATATTTAGAGGAAAATAAGGAAAATGCTGGTATAGAAGTTTTCTTGGCAAGAGAAACACTTTTGAACATAGCCAGTAACAGAGAAGATTATATAAGTTTTTACCACAAACTAGACAACGGTAGTTTAATAAATCACGATACGGTTCATAACTTATACGGATTCAACATGACAAAAGCAACTGCGGATGAGCTTAAAGAGTTATTACCGAATGAAAGATACTTGCTACTGTCAAGAAGCAGTTATCCTGGTCTTCACAGGATGGCTTCAATATGGATGGGAGATAATAAATCTTGGTGGGAACATATGCTTGTTAATATAAGAATGCTGCAATCTTTAAACATGATGGGATTTTTCTATACGGGAGCTGATGTTGGTGGCTTTGGAGCAGATTCATCTGCCGAATTAGTCATAAGATGGATGGAGTTAGGTGCGTTCACACCTTTTTATCGAAACCATACTGCACTAAATACAAGGCCTCAAGAACCTTGGCAGTTCGATGAAGAATCATTGAACATCATGAGGGATATAGTAAGGCTCAGATACGCTTTTCTACCGTATACTTACTCAGAATATATGAACTCCGTGAAAGAATCGGTTCCATTTGTAAAACCGTTATCTTTTGTATTTGAAGGGGATAGGGTGAAAGATATAGAAGATCAATACATGTACGGAGATTCTTTGATGGTGGCACCGGTTCACGAACAAAACAAAAAGGGAAGATATGTACACTTGCCGGAAGTGAATTGGTTAAATTGGACGGCTTCTAAATACGAAGAAAGAAATATGAAAGTTTATGAGCCAGGAGATTATTACATTGAGGCAGATTTAAACGAAATTCCTCTCTTCATAAAAGAAAATAACTTAATACTTCTTTCCGAACCTATGAATTATGTTGGTGAAAAAGAAATTACAGAACTAACAGTTATTGGTTTGGTAAGCGATCACGCTATTTACAATTATTATGATGACGATGGAACCACTTACAACTTTACAAAAGGTGAGTTTGGTAATTTAAAGATAGATATAACAAAAGTAGGTAATGATTTCAAAATAGATGTGAAAACATACGATCCAACAAATATCTTAAAAATAAAAAAGATCCATTTCGAAATATACGACATTGATGGAAGTGTCATCAAAAAAGATATGATCCTTTAGAAAAGACTTGGGATACTCCCAAGTCTTTTTTTGAATAAGAATCGATTATTCATTAATGAGTTTCATCTTTCTATTTTCAAAAAGTATAAGTGGGCTCTTAAATCGAATTCACTTTAAAGATATGGCGAAGATATGCATCGTTGGAATTTGAGGCAAAAAGATAGATTGCACAGGCGTAGATTTTAAAGGAATCTTCAACAAGTACATTTTCGGATTTATATTTTCTGTTATTCCTAAGCTATCGTATCTATAACCAAATTCCAAAAGAACAGTTTCACCATAAATTGGAGTCTGGCACCAATCGGAAAAGGCAATGTTCACTTCTTGAGTTGATCCATCTTGGTAAAGGATCATTACTTTACCTGTATAATTTCCATGGTCGCTCGCTCCTACAATGTACATGTAATCAGATATTTTTTCTATATCTTTTAGATTTATAACTTGAGAAGTTAGTATTAGGTTGTCTTTTCCATCAATTTTAAATTTAAAATAAACATCTTCCTTTTCATAAAAGAACACATTATTCGTTAAATATTTTATAAGCTCCTCTGCTGGGTATTTTGCCCCTATTATTCCATCGTAGTTATCAAAGTTACCGGATTTTCTTTCGGAGAAACTTACAATGCCGTCGTTGTTAAATAACTCTTCTATATCCAATAAAAAGCTATTGTCAATAAAAACACCTTCAACTTCAGCGGTTTGAGTATATAAACTTTCTTCTGTTGTTGCTTCATAAGTTGTTTTTTCAATTTTGCCTTTAGAGAATTCATAATAAGATTGGTCGAATTCAAATATATAAACGGGATCTAGTGGTTTTAAAATAACTTGATCAATGTAAATAAAACCATTTTCAGGTTTTAAGTACAAAATAATTTGATTTTCCTCCATATTTAAGTTCCCAATGTACATAATACCTTCATTTGGATCTAAGTTTTTATCTATTGAATTATCTCCAGAAGAAGCTTTAACGTAGGTGTTAGAATCAAAAGACCCGGATATGTAAACTTCATACTCACCAGAATAAAAGTTGTCAATTTTTTGTCTGATCCTTATGCTTTCCTCAGTCTTAATTCGGATATTATTGGCATTGTCCAATTCAAAATAATAAATGCCGGTATCCATTTTCTCAGCTTCAAATAATAGCGTTTCCCGACCACTAACTATTTTAGACGAAGTTAACGGTTGATCCTGGGAAGGTAAGGTTTTTAATCTAACTAAACTTAGCAAAGCAGATATTGTCGATTCGGCACCGGCATTGCTGTTTATATATATTGAGTGTAAAGAATCATAACCTTCACCATTGGGTCCATACATAGGAGCAGATAAATGGTTGTTCCTTTCAAAAAACCCTCCAAACAACACAGCCATGTTGGCATACTTTTCTTCATGGGTAACTGAATACAATTTCACTAAAGTCGAAATTATTGGTTCTACTGCATAAGCAATTTGAGGATACATTTTTATATACTTTCCTATTTCATAAACAGGACCTAGAGAAAGCAATACTGGATAGAATTCATTCGCTAGAAAGATCGCAGAATCTAAATATTTAATATTTCCTGTTATTTTGTACAGTTCAATCAGAGACTCTCCTTGTCTACTACCCCAACTATGCCATAATTGGTAATCCGTTCCTTCGTTGAACGCCCCCTTCAACAGCCCTTCTTTTATCTGTGTTTCAAGAACTGAATTCCCAATTTTTATAGCCAATTCTTTTGCACTTTCATACCCCGTATATTTGTAATATTCAATAACCCCTAAAAGGAAAACGGAAGAAACATCCGAATTTTTATTTAAAAAATAATCCTCATCCAAGCTCTTTGATAAAAAACTATAAGCTAATTTGGCAGAATTGTCTAATTTCTTTTGGAAATCCTTATCCTCATCAAAGATTTCTAAGGCGTTTGAGATAGCCCAAAATCCTCTTGCCGCCCACCAATTTGCTGATTTTCTACTCGTTATCCCTTGCTTATTAATACTACCATCATCAAAAATAAAGTTATAGAAATCTCCATCAGAATCTTGAAGTGCCATCACAAAATCTAAAGCTTCTTTTGCTCTTTGAAGGTAAAATTCGTTGTGATAAAGTTTATAAAGTTCTGTGTACAAAACTGCAACCCTTGCTACATCATCTACACAAGTTACTCCTTCGCCTTTTGCCTCTGTGTGAACATATGTATCTCCGAATTTTTCAGCATATATCCAATAACCGATTTTTGTCTCGCCTTCTATTATAAACTCGTCCCTTAAAAATTCAAGATGATTAAGATTCATCTCTGGCACACTAAAAGAAATTACAGATAAAAAAAGAAAAGAAAACATGAAGAATTTCCTCCGATTCATAATTGTTCCTCCCTATAAACTTTGTGCTAACAAATATTTCTGCAGCATTTATAAATGCTGCAGAAATAAAAGGTTTACTGAATAATAAGTTTTAAGTTTTGTATCTCGTGTGTTCTTCCTTCAAGCAATTTTATAGCTTCTACAGTGTCCTTTGCGGAATAGATTGAGAAATATCTCGTATAAGTAACTTTGTCTCCGGCTTTGAATTTCATCATCCAATCAGCTTCATTAGTTCCTTCAAAGGTGCCTTTTGTAGCTTCATAATTATTCAATTCTCCTGGGATCCATCTAAAAATTCCATCTCTAAATTCTCTACTTTCGTAAAACCAAAAATCATTATAAACAAATTTTTTAAGGTCAGAATAAACAACGGCTGTCTCGGGTAATATTTCGGCAGCTATCAAACTATATTTCTCAGAAAAATTAGCCCTCCAATCTTCCATAGAAACAAAGGCATAGGTTGCTCCCCACCATAAAGGCTTCATTGAATCGATTGCTGGAAAAACAACATAAGCATTTCCATCAACTATTTTTACTGCATCTCTTTCCTTCCAATATTCATATGGAGTTACTCCTAATTGCTCTGACCAAATCATTCTTCTAAATATAGGAGTGATATGCAAAGAACTATCATCAACGGTTGTTAAAGGTGCTGTAGCCATAACTTGTAATTTCATTATGTCCACGTAATTGGAGAATGAAAATTCATTTTCCACTAACACATCACCAGTTTTAAAAATATGTGTGGTTAAATTTTGTGTGAGACCAGGAAGATCTTCATAGGAAAGTACAGCCTGAACAGTTACAGCGACAGGTCCTGGATCAAAAACTTTTAAATCCTTCACGGTTAATCCCATAGATGTTGTTTCAACGTGTTTGCCTAATTTCCCGTCTACATAGTATGTGCTACCTGACCAGCCTGCAATTCTTGCTGTCCCGAGTTCATTGTACAAGATTCCTTCAACATTTCCATATTTAGTAAAATTTGCTAATCCGTGGTTATTTACCTTGACCATAAAATTTTTGTTTATTACATTGTATTCCCCGTCTTTTTCCTCGATTGTGAAAGCTGGTTCGAATTGTAGTAAGTCTAAATCCCAATCATCCGAGACAACGATATTGGCTTCATTCTTAAATACAAATTGGAGAAAATCTGAAGAAGAAATTCTTCCGTTTTGATCTACATCCACAATCTGATAGGGAAGATCGTTCCCTTTCGAATCTTTTATTCTGATAGAATTCCAGTTCGCATCGAAATCATATCCAACAAAATCCAACAACTCAGAAAAACTCACCACAAATGGAACCTCAAGGTTTGTCATTTGCTCGGTAGAAACTTTTAACACCTTTTCCTCTGCAAAAAGGGTGAATGTAACAAGAAGAACCGTTACTAAAGTTACAAAGATCCTCGCTTTTTTCACTTTTGTTCCTCCTCCTTTCCTCTTTCATAAATATATTTATTGGGATACTCCAAACTAAACAGACTTTCTGTCTTATCTTTATGTAAACGCTTACAATCTCCTTAATAATTATAGCATCTAAAAAGAATCTATGCAAAGTCGACTATAGCCGTTTAAACTCGATTAGAAGCAATTATGGACTTTTAACAGTCAAAATCTCCTATTTTCTTATTTTTATTTTCTAAATGCATTTTTTCGAATATCAACTCTTAGAAAAACGAAGATTTTTTGAAATAATCGAGAATAATTACCTTTAATTGACTTTATTCGGCTATAACCCAGTTTGATTTTCTTTAAGTATAATGTTATAATTATTTTGTAAGCGCTTACAATATGGAGGTATTACTAAATGTCAAAGATAGATGATGTTGCAAAATTAGCTGGTGTATCGATAGCCTCAGTATCAAGAGTTTTGAATTCAAAAGACAATGTTTCAAAAAAAACTAAAGAAAAAGTTTTGCGAGCTATCGAAGAATTAGATTATAAACCTTCGAGAATCGCTCGAAATTTAGCCAACAAAAAAAGTTTTTATAATATTGGTCTAGTCATTAGTAAAAGGATAGACAAAATTCTCAAGGGTAATGACTCGTTCGGTATAAGAGAGTTCTATACAACCGTTTTAGCGGGAATAGAAAATTTAGCAAAAGAAAACAATATCCAAATAAAATTGCAAACCTTTGATAATGGAAACAGAAAATTACTGGAAGATTTAGATGGCTTGCTGATAATGGGAGGAGACCGCCTACCCAAGTTAGTCGAAAATTCAGATTTACCAAAGGTACTGGTAGATAATTACATTCCTGCCTTAAAAGTTGATTCTGTAATCTCAAATGGCTTTGATGGTGCCTATTATACAATAAAACAAATGATCACACGAGGATATAAAAAGATTGTGCATATTCACGGTTCACTTACATATTGGGGATTTAGAAATAGATTTGAAGGATATACCGCAGCGATGACTGAATTTGGATTACTGCCTCAAACATTCGAGTGCGACGAAACTCCAGAAGGGATATTATATGCATTAAACCTAGCTTTATCCAAAAAACCCAATGTGATTTTTGCTTCAAACGATGTGATAGCCTTAATAATTTTAAATTTTTTAAAAAAGAAAAAAATTTACGTTCCAAAAGAGATTCAACTAATTGGATTTGATGATATTATCTCTTCTTCAGTTTCCGAACCCAAACTGTCGACGGTAAAAGTTTTCAAGTTTGAGATGGGGAATATCGCTTTAAATAGATTAATAGATTTGATCAATGAAAAGAACCCTCATCCAGCAATGATCTCGCTATTCACCACTTTTGTCGAAAGGGATAGTACGATAAGAGCTAAGAATAGTGATCGAGCAATATAAGATATAAAATGACTTATTTTAAAAAGTTACAAGTAATTATTGGGTAATAACCCAATTCAAAGGAGGTATGGTTAGGATGAAAAAATTAACAGTGGTGTTTATTGTGTTATTGTTGACGGTTTTTGCGTTTTCTCAGACAAAACTCGTTTTTTGGACCGCTCCTAATCCACAGCAAGAAATGTTTTGGAAGGAAGTCGTTGCTGAATATGAAACTTTACATCCTGAAATTGATATCGAGTGGTCTACCATTCCAGCAGCAGGAAGTTCAGAAGAAGCTATTTTAACAGCTATAGCTTCGGGAAGAGCCCCAGATATTTCCACCAACATTTTTTCGGGATTTGCTGCACAGTTAGCAGACATAGGCCAATTAGTAGCTTTAAATGAATTAGAAGGTTTCGATGAACTTGTTGAAACAAGAAAGATGGGAAGTATCATAGAAGGCTGGAAAATAAACGGCAATGCATATGTTATACCTATTTATTCAAACCCTGTTCTGATGTGGTGGAGAGATTCTTTATTGAAAGAAGCTGGCTTTGATAATCCTCCAAGAACGTACTCAGAGATTTACGAATTTTCTAAAAACTTTGTAGTACCTATGGAACGATATTCCATTCAAGTAATTGCGGGCAGAAATTGGTGGGATAGATGGTTTGACTTTATAACGTATTATTATGCAGTAGATAAAGGAAAATCATATATAGATACTGAAAGGATGAGAGCAACATTTAACGACGAAGTTGGCCAAGAAGTAGCTCAGTTTATCAAAACAATGTTTGATAACCAATGGACTGCTGTAGACTTAGGTACCGATCCATTTTATACCGGAGCTATTGCTGGAACATTGATGGGCCCTTGGAGCATCGCTTATGCGGAGAATCAGTATCCAGACGTTGTTGATGATATTGTTATTACACCGCCACCAGTTCCTGACAATTATCCAAGTGATCAACCGATTTATACTTTTGCCGATGCAAAGGGACTTGTAATTTTTAATACTACAGATCACTTGGAAGAAGCTTGGGAATTCATTAAATGGGTATTCTCGAGAGAAGATTTCGATTCGAAATGGTTAGAATACACCAAAATGCCACCAGCAAGAGAAGACTTGTTAACTAATGAAATATTTGCTGATTTTTGGGAGGCAAATCCTTTAGCGGCTGAATATGCCAAATATGTCCCCTATGCTGTTCCTCCTGCACCAATTACAACAACTGTTGACGTACAAGATATCATGACTGTTGAATTGATTGAACCTTTGATGCATGGCACCAAAGATGTTCAAAAAGCTTTGGATGATGCAATTAAGGCTATAAACAGAATCCTTTGGTAAGGGAAGGTTAAAACAATGAGTAAAAGAATAGGGTTAGCAAAAAAAGAAGCAAGGAAAGGCTTTGGTATTTCTTCAATATATTTAATTTATGCGGCAATATTTTGGGGTTATCCTTTTGTATGGTTGTTCATACTTCTTTTTTCTAAATGGAGGTTTGTCGGATCACCCCAATTCGTTGGCTTTCGCAATATTACAAGGGTCTTAACCGACCCTCTTTTTTGGAAAACAGTAACTAATGTTTTTCGTTTTATGATGTACTATATTCCTCTTGTGTTAATAGGAGCTTTACTCTTTGCCATTGCTTTGAACAAAATAAAGTTTGGCAAAACATTTGTAGCTCTTTCTTTTTTGGTAGCCAATGTTTCATCAGGAGTTGCTTATTCAATTATGTTTTCAAACCTTTTTTCTGTCAATGGACCAATAAATAAAGCCCTAAATAGTCTTTTTGGTATCACTATTCCTTGGTTTACAAGCCCACAATGGGCGATGTTTTCCATTGCATTGATTGTTATTTGGAAATTCATTGGCTATTATGGCTTGATACTGTATGCAGGGTTAACCGCTATACCAAAATCTTTATATGAAGCAGCAGAGTTAGATGGGGCAGGAAGTCTTACAAAGTTTTTTAGAATTACATTGCCACTATTAAATCCTTCTATAATAATGGTCTTGGTGTTGGCTATTACTTTGGCTTTTGGAATATTCACAGAACCCTATATGATAACCGGGGGTGGGCCAATGAGAAGTACTTTAACCCCGATGATGCATATGATTACTACAGCATTTCAAAGAATGGACCCAACTTACGCTGCAACTATGGCAGTGTTTGTAGCTATTATAAGCTTTGGAATGATTTGGGTAATAAGGAAAACTATGGAGAGAGAAGTTGATTTAGTATGACAAATAAAAAAATACAATCTGGAAATGTAATTCTTCATATAGTAATGTTTTTTTTATCTCTAATCTGGTTGTACCCTTATGCATGGCTATTCTTGGCATCGGTAAAACCCTCTGCTGAAATCTATACCAGATTCCTACCAACGAGGTTCACTTTAGAACATTTTAGATTTATATTAGAAAGCGCCGAAAGAATGAATAGACCGTTTATAAGGGCATTTTTTATAAGTTTATTTGTGTCTGTCACCGTCACAGTATGTGTTATAATAACATCTGCTATAATTTCTTTCGCCTTGTCAAAATATAGATTTAAGGCAAGAGATGGGATATTTAATTTTATTATTTTTCAAATGGTGTTCCCTGGATTCATGTTTACCATACCTTTATATATATTAATGAGAAATATGCATCTGTTGAATTCGTTGGCAGCTTTAATCGTTCCTTTTATTATGAGTGGTTGGGGCATTTTTATGATGACTCAAAGCTTTAGAGGGACACCAAACGACTACATCGAAGCTGCAAAAATGGACGGAGCCTCTGATATGTTTATTATTTTTCGAATTATGCTACCTTTAAATAATTCGGTTATAGCCATTGTTGGGCTATTCACTTTCATCGGAGTATGGGATAATTTTATGTGGCCACTCATTGTTATTCAGGACTATTATAAAATGCCTCTTTCTGTCTTGCTTGCAAGCTTTAATCACGAGTACGGTGCGTATATTGGACCAGTAATGGCAGGTTCGGTGATTCAAACTTTACCGATGGTGCTCATTTTCATAATATTTAGAAAGGCATTTTTGCAAGGAATTTCAATGTCTCTAAAATAATCACAATTAAAAAACTGTCGTTATAAGGAAGGGATATATATTGAATTTGAAGTTGAAAAGGCATTTGTCAAACCCATTGTTTGGACCTAATCCAATGCATTTGTGGGAGTCTAGGTTTGTTTTTAATCCTGCGGTAGTGTATGACGGGAAAGTTTTTCATATGTTGTACCGCGCCCAAGGAGAAGATATGGTTTCTCGGATTGGCTATGCAGTAAGTTTGGATGGTATACACTTTAATAGAATGGAAAAACCGGTATTTGAACCTTCAGATGTCTCAGAATTGTACGGCGTTGAAGATCCAAGAGTAACGTATATAAGGAAAATATTATATGTGTTACACAGCTTATTCTCCGAGAAATGCTAAAATATCCTTAGCCTCTACAGAGAATTTCTTCACCTGGGAAAGATATGGAACTATTTTGCCTGAAAGTCCTAATAAAGATGCGGCCTTATTTCCTGAAAAGGTTAATCGAAAATATATCTTAATTCATAGGTTGGAACCAGATATTTGGTTTGCATATTCTGATGATTTAATACATTGGGAGAATTATGTAAAAATTGCTTCACCAAGGAAGGACTATTGGGATAACTTAAAGATCGGAGCGGGTGGTCCACCTTTAAAAACCCCATATGGTTGGTTGTTTTTGTATCATGGTGTTCAAGAAGATATCAGACCTATCTACAGGTTAGGTTTTATGCTCTTAGATTTAAAAGATCCAACAAAAGTCTTAAAAAGAACAGAAGAACCTATTTTGGAACCTCAGGAAAACTGGGAGATTTTCGGAGGAGTTCCAAACGTCGTATTCTCAGATGCATTGGTTGAATATGGTGATCAATACTATGTTTACTATGGTGGAGCTGATAACTACATAGCTTTGGCTACTATTTCAAAAAAAGAAGTTTTCGACTGGATAAAGGAGTGAACTTTTTTAGGCAGGAGGTGGTTAAATTAATCATCTACTTCCTGCCTAAAAAGTTTTATTGATACTTCTTTAAAAAGAGAAATTCCAAATTTTTTAATATTTTTTCTTTAATATTACTTTAAATCTTTTTTCTTGGTCAAATACTCTTCTCTGGAAATCCGCCCCAGAGCATATTCTTGTTTGAGAATGTCCAGAGCATGATAGCTGCTGCGTTTTTTGTTTGCCCTAAATAACAGCACAATCACCGTTACAAATATTCCCCAGAAAAGCAAAGGTATAATCCACCAATATCCACCTAGAATGCTCTGACCATAGGCACCCCACAGATAACAATATCCCATAATATACACTCCTCTCCAAAAATCTATTTACTCATACCGCTCATAGTCAAGCCTTTTTGTCTCTACAACCTTTATTTTTTGAATCCTATTTCAAGTCCTTTATTATCTGATCAAATTCTTCCTTGCTTATTTCACCTCTAGCATAACGCTCTTTAGCGATCTCTTCAGCTCTATCAACTTGATGATGAAAGTCATTATTATTGTTGTGATATGAACTCGAATTATCGTCATTCCTATTATTAATAAAATAAATCACTGCTATGACAATTATTATCAAGAAAATCAAAGAAAATCCTCCCCACATCATTCCCAAACCGTA
>JAALLQ010000374.1_pt1 | contig 11110 bp, 10 predicted proteins | sample 7245921 | NCBI WGS metagenome assembly JAALLQ01 (sample SAMN13049200, study PRJNA578106) | oil field metagenome | isolation source: filtered produced water from oil reservoir B7 | place: USA:offshore Texas | collected 2016 | reverse complement strand
ATAAAGACCAAACCCGCCTGCAGCTTTTACCCGCCCTGTGAAGACGTGCAGGAATCTGAAAACAGTCTGCAGGTTAGAGTACATAAGTATGGTGGAAAGTGAGTTGATACAGAGCCTGATCTTGTTCATTTTTTTCCTGACAAGGAATTCTTCCAGGAATTGACTGATCTTCACTCCGATCCCGGTAAGGTCCACAGGACTTGAAGCTCTCTTTATATTTGCTGTATCCGGAGCTCCCATCCCGAGTGTCTTTGTAACACAGTCGACCACCCCTATATTCATTGTAGAGATATCCATGCCCTGTTCCTCGAACCACGAAAGGACACGCTCTCCTGGTTCTCTGGTTGAGACAAGTATCGCTGCATTATCATTGTTGAGGTTCTGGTAAATGATCGCATCAAGCAATTCATCTTTCCGGCTCATGGGTGGACCTATCATCATAAGATTGGTGCCTTCCCGAATGCCGCCCAACAGGTCATCCAGCTCTTTGATACCTAATGAATAAACGGACATGATCTATTGTGTTCCTGACTATGGATTACCCATAAAGATACTTATAATCTCTTAACGAAAGTGCAATGCATATCTTTTATAGATATGTGCGATATATAATTGTTGCCTTTATATTATGACAGGCCAGATGTGTTTCTGAATATTTACAGTAACATATTACAAACAATATTAAAGTTTTTTGTTTACTGTTTTACATGTTTCACGATATGGCCGGCTTCAGGGATAATTATTTCCTTCATGCCCAGTGTTACTGCTGCCGGGGATCCGGGCATACAGAATACTGCTTTACCGTTTATGGTTCCTGCGGATGCACGGGTGAGTATCACAGAGGCACCGATCTGTTCTATACTCCTGTATCTGAACAGTTCTCCAAACCCGGGTATCTCCTTCTCGAACATGGGCGTTACGGATTCGATGGTCACATCCTTTGATGTAAGTCCGGTACCTCCGCTTATAACTATGATATCTGCATCGGATCGTAAAGCTCTGGTAAGCGCATCGATTATGGAGGTCTCATCATCTATAACAAGGGAATAACCTGACAATTTATGGCCTGCTGCCTGAACGAGTTCCTCCATGATCTGGCCGGAGCTGTCTTCAGCATCCTGTGGTGAGGATACTTTTCCGTACTTTTCAAACCTTGAGGTCGATATAGTGATTATATAAAAATTACAGGGACCTTTGCTTTCTTTCTTGTGTTCTTTTACTGTAAAGTCATTCATACGAAGTCTTATACATTAAAAGATATATGAAACACTCGATTCGATATGAGAATACTGGCAATCGATGTAGGTACAGGTACCCAGGACATACTCCTGTACGATAGCGAAAAGGAAGTTGAGAACAGCCTGGTAATGGTGATGCCCTCCCCCACAGTCATAATTGCCGGGAAGGTACGGGAAGCTACTTCCGCCGGAAAGGCGATTTTTCTCAAAGGTGGTGTCATGGGAGGCGGACCTTCTTCTAGGGCCATCAGGGAACATCTGAATCAGGGTCTGGAGGTATACGCGACTCCAAAGGCTGCGTTGACCATTAAGGATGATCTTGACAGAGTAAGGGAAATGGGAATAAAGATCGTTGATGATGCAGGAGAGAAGGTTCCTGCGGAAGATTACGAAGAGATATTCCTGCAGGATATCGATCTGAAATCCATAGAATCCGCACTTAGCTGCTTTGGGGTGGAGATGCCGGAAGTTTTTGCAGTCGCGGTCCAGGATCATGGCAACTCTCCGCATGAGAGCAACCGCATTTACAGGTTCAAAATATTCGAGAGGCTCATTGATGCGGGAGGAAAGTTCTCCGATTTCGCATATGGTCATAAGGATATTCCTGCAGATCTCACACGTATGATATCATCTTCAAAGACCCTGTGCAACAGGGAAGCGGTTTTTATGGACACCGGGCCTGCTGCGATCTTCGGGGCACTGCTTGATTCGGCTGCCAGGCAACCCTGCCTTGTTGTGAATATTGGTAACGGTCACACTCTTGCAGCCATTGTTAAGGATTACAGGATCGTTGCCCTGTATGAACATCACACATCCTCACTGACTGGTGAAGGTCTTCAGGAGCAACTACTGCGCTTTGCGGAAGGAGAACTTACATTCGATGAGGTCTTTGATCAGGGGGGACACGGATGCTACACCAGAGAGAGTACAGACTTTGATCAGGTGAAGTCGGTTATGATCACCGGTCCCCGACGCAGTTTACTGATGGACATGGAGGAGGATTCAAAGGATAGCAAGCTCTGGGACAGACTGCATTTTGCCGCACCCTTCGGGAATATGATGTTGTCTGGCTCCTACGGTCTGCTCACACCTTACCTGCCTGGAAAGCTTGATGAGCAATAAGACTTATAAAGTCCAAGGTAGTAGGGGATGAACCGTCCAGATGAAATTGTATCTGACTGATGTTTAACGGCATCAACAAATTCATATACAGACATTTCAATTAAGGACCGTTGCAAAGCGGTACTAGTTGACGCAAATCATTACAATAATTATTCAGGAGATTTAGATTCATGGTAAGAAAACCAGCAAGTATGTACAGGAACGTGAGGCAGCGTTCATACACAAGAAGAAAATACATGGGTGGTGTGCCGGGAAGCCACATCATTCACTACGATATGGGTAACAAGACCGCTGATTTCCCTGTAAAGCTATCTCTGTTATCTGAGGAAAAATGTCAGATACGTCATACAGCTCTTGAAGCTGCACGTATTACAGCCAATAGGGCTATTATGGCATCTGCCGGCCGTGCAGGATATCACATGAAACTCAGGGTCTATCCTCATGAGGTCTTAAGAGAGAACAAGCAGGCAACAGGAGCAGGTGCTGACCGTGTATCCAGTGGTATGCGTGGAGCTTTCGGAAAGAATGTGGGTACGGCTGCTAGGGTTTCACCCGGTCAGAAGATTTTCACCATTTCAGTCAACAAGGAACAGTTCAAGACAGCAAAGGATGCTTTGAGAAAAGCAGGCCAGAAACTGCCAACACCTGTAAGGATAACTGTTGACAAGGGAATGGAACTTGTACAGTGAAAGTGATTACTATTTCGGGAGGATTTGAATGAAAGATTACGAAGCGCTTTTGGACCGTGCTATAGCAAACTTACCTGACAAGGAGACCACGGACACACGTTTCGTGATCCCCGAACCGAAGATCCTGGTTGAAGGTAAGACCACGATCCTTGATAATCTGAGCAATATAGCAGATGTACTGAACAGAGATCCCGATCACCTGATGAAATTCCTTACCCGTGAAATGGGTACTGCAGGTAAGATCGATGGTAACAGGGCTGTATTCCAGGGACGCTTTTCCAAGGAGCAGATCAAGAACAACATACAGGCATATGTAGATGAGTTCGTCATGTGTTCTGAATGTTCAAGGCCTGATACCCAGCTGACCAAGATGGACAGGGTACTGGTTCTCAAATGTGCCGCCTGCGGAGCTCACAGGCCTGTCAAGAAGAGGCGTGCAACCGCACCGGTCCAGCAACAGGATGCTATCGAGGAAGGTAAGGAATATGAAGTCCGCATCGATGCCGTCGGATCAAAGGGTGACGGAATTGCCAAGGTGGATAAATATACCATCTTCGTGCCCGGCACTACCAAGGGACAGACCGCAAAGATCAGGGTCAAACGTCTGAGCGGTACACTTGCTTTTGCAGAGAAGATCTGATCCGGAAAGGATCTGATTCTTTTCTGAACTTTTCTTTTTTAATCCTGTTTGGATAGTTTCGACGACTTCATAGTCTGTTTTATCTGCTTTTTTAAGGAATAAGTTATATTACATCAGTTCTATTAATATAATTACACTCGAAAACAATATGTCGAGGTTTTAAATGGCTCGTATACCCACAGGGATTCCCGGATTTGATGAACTAATAGAAGGCAGTTTCATAGAGAATGATGTAGTCCTGCTAATCGGCGGACCGGGAGCAGGCAAATCCACATTCGGTGCACAATATCTCTACGAAGGCATCACGTCCTATAACGAGCCGGGTGTCTACATCACTTTTGAAGAAACGCCTGCCCGAATCATGAGGAATATGTGGAGGCATGGCTGGGACCTTGAAAGACTTATCAAGGAAGACAAGCTCAGGATAGTGCGTGCCGATCCCATTGCCTATGGCCGCTATATCGAGAAGAACAGGGATCCTGAGTCTGCTAAGGAAACGGACACCACTACCATTGAAACCGTTCTGCGGCAGATATATGCCAGCGTGCAGGAAATCGGAGCCAAGCGTCTTTTTATTGACTCCATGACCTCACTTAAGATATCTCCTGATCCTGTTAATGTAAGATATATCATTCTTGAGTTCATTAAGAATATAGAGAGCTTTGACTGTACCACTCTGATCACAAGTGAGATACACAGGGAGACCAATTACTTCAGTGTTGAGGAGTATCTTGCCGAAGGAGTTATTTGCCTTAAGGTATTCAGGATTGGCGGAGAAAGGATCAGAGCCATCGAGATACTTAAAATGCGAGGCACAAAACACGATGAAGTGCTACGTCCCTATGTAATGTCTGACAACGGGATCTTCGTTTACTCATCCCAGTCCGTCATAGGCAAAGAAGCAGATGTTTTCTCCACAGAGCTATTCAACTCCAGGGGAACATTGGATGAAACAGAATTACGCTGATTCACAGGACGACGAGAAAATTACATTGCTTTCGATTCCGGGACTTTCTATCAAAATGGATAAAACAGAGGATTTTGTCCAGCTGAAAGCAACAGGAGGTATTCGCAAGGCATGCGCTCCTTTTCTAAACAGGATAAATGAAAGGCTTCGGGAGGAAAAGCCGGCACTTATCAAAGACGATGAGGTGATCGCCTCTACATGGCTTCCTCCGATACCCAGTAAAGCTTTCAAGAGACTTCTTATGGCAGAGACCCAGATCGCTCTGGGCAGGTATGTTCCTGAAACGGTCTCCTTTGAGATCACACGTAATTGCAAATGCAATTGCGAGCACTGTGTGGTAAGTGGTGGAGAAGGCGATCTGGACATCGAGACAATGAAGCGTGCAATAGATGATGTCCTTGATATGGGGGCCATGGTCATCGTATTCACGGAAGGGGACCCCATGATGCGTGAGGATATCTACGAGCTTATCGATTACGTGGACAAGGAGCGTGCCATAGTGAATATGTACACCCCCGGTACGGAAATGACTCCTGAGAATGCCCAACGTCTTAAAGAAGCCGGGCTTCATAATCTTCTTGTCAGCATATATTCCACAGAGGCTGAAAAGCACGATGCTGTACGCTGTCTGGACGGTGCTTTCGAAATGGCTACAAATGCCATGAAAATGGCACTTGATGCAGGTCTGCTTGTCACCATGGCAACACATGTGTCTCCTAAGAACATAGATGAGTTGCCTGCAATGTATGAGCTTGCAAAGGATATCGGGGTACATGAGTTCTCCCTCTGGGAATCCGTACCTAAAAAGAAAGGTGATGCCATTATCACTGAAACTGACAGGCAGCAGGTGCTTGAGATGTACCACCGTATCAATTCCACAAAAGGTGGACCAAGGATATTTTCCAATTCCTATTTCGAGGGTGAGATGCTTGGATGCATGGCGGGACAGCGCTGGCTGCATGTATGTGTTGACGGCTCGGTAAAACCATGTCCTTACATACCTTTCAGCTACGGGAATATTACAGAGCAATCCATGAAGGATATATGGAGCAAGATACGCAAGGACAGGTCATTCAGGGGACAGCGTAAAACATGCCTGATGCAGGAAAGTGAATATCTGCAGCTTGTGGATAGCATACCTGAGGGCGCATCAAAGCCCTATGATATTGATTTGATATAAGCTACAGGCATTTTCTTATTCTGTTCTTTTTTCCGAGTTCAGATTTTCAAGCATTTTTTTGTTCTGGCGGTAGTATCCTATTATTACTATACCTGCAATTATGCCCATTAGATAATACTTGCCTGAGAATATGTCGAGCCAGAAACCTGGCCACACATAGGATGCTATTAGAAATATCAGGAATACAGGTAAAGCAACCCAGATTGATATGATCAATGAGGCTTTTTTCGGACCGTATTTATGATTCAAACGGTGAAGTAGTTTCCATCCTGTAAAAAAATCTGCGATATTTAGGGGCTCATTATCATTGTCATCTTCTATGAACTTTTCAATTCTCTTGTCATGGTTTTTCTGTATCTTTTTGCGGTTTACAATAGTGAATAGTGCTGTGAACAGGAAAGCCACAGAACCATATTGTCGTGGTAATAGCAGTAACAATAATGTTGATATAAACATCAGAGCTCCGATTATGGCAGGGAAATAACTTTCATTGTACCTGCGGGCTGAGCTTATGTTGTATATTGTCATAAAGCCAAAGAAAACAATTCCAAAATGAAATATTGTAATGTCCATTATTATCTCCACAACACCTGCCATTGGAATTTTAACTATTTGCTTTTAGAATTGCTATAATACATAGAAAAATATGTTGGTTTTGTCTTCATATATTTGCTAAGTTCTGTATACTCGTTTTCGTGGTATATATTTATCCTCCATGCAGGTCCAATAATAACCTTTACATATCACCACGTGTTCTTAATAACAATTTCATTGACAGAAAAAAAGACATGTTCGACCCGAACATCCCATCATACAAGAGGCCCTATATGAATATGAAGATCGACCCATGGAGTGCATTGAGCATCGATGATTATTCCAAACTATTCGAGGAATTCGGCATTTTGCCCTTTGATCAATTACTTCCTGAGATCAAAGATCCCCACAGATACATGCGCAGGAAGATCATATTCGGCCACAGGGGATATGATCTGATAACCGATGCCATGAATAACGGCAAACCATTTTCGGTAATGAGCGGTTTTATGCCATCCGGAAAGATACACCTCGGTCATAAGATGGTAATGGAGGAGATCATATGGCACCAGCAGCAGGGAGCCGATGCTTTTGTGGGTATTGCCGACAGGGAGGCACACTCGGTAAGGGGTTTTTCATGGGAAAGATGCAGGGACATAGGCGTTAACGAGTATATTACAAGTCTTATTGCTCTGGGCTTTGAACCGGAAGGACATATTTACTTCCAGTCTGACTCGGAACAGGTCAAGGACCTTGCTTTCGAACTTGGTTCAAAGGCCAATTTTTCGGAACTGAGTGCCATCTATGGCTTCACAGGTGAGACAAGCGTATCCCATATGTTAAGTGCCGTCACACAGAGTGCAGACATATTACATCCTCAGCTTGATGAATTCGGAGGGCCGAAGCCTACGGTGATTCCCGTAGGTGCAGACCAGGATCCTCACATACGCCTGACCAGAGGACTCGGTCACAAGATGAACATGTTCAAGATCGAGGGACGTGAGGATAAGAAAGGCAGGCACTATTTCAGTATCAGAAGCAAATCAGCACCGGAAGATACCCTGAAGGAGCTGGCTGAACGCATCCCCGGAACTACAAAACTGTTCGAGGGTCATGTTGATGTACTGGATTTCGACAACTTCGAGGAACTCTTGAAGACTGTCAGGGCTGTAGAGCTCGAATTTGGAGGATATGCGTTTGTGCCACCGTCTTCCACATATCACCGTTTCATGTCGGGACTGCAGGGTGGAAAGATGTCAAGCAGTGTTCCTGACAGTTATATATCGCTCACCGAGGACCCCAAGGGAGCTGCAAAGAAGGTCAAAAGGGCAAAGACCGGTGGCAGGATAACACTTGAGGAACAGAAAAAGCTTGGCGGTGAGCCAGACAAATGTTCGGTTTACGAATTACTGTTATTCAATCTTGTTGAAGATGATGAGGAACTGGCACAGATCTATAATGACTGTGTCAGCGGACAGAAGGTATGTGGAAACTGCAAGGCTCTTGCAGCGGAAAAAATGGAGAAGTTCCTGAAAGAGCATCAGGAACTGCGTGAAGTGGCAAAGGACAGGCTCGACGAATACGGACTATAGATTATCAAGGTGTAATATATGGCTTCAGATTATAATCTCACACCCAATGAGAAAAACGTGCTGTTAGCACTGGAAGAACTGAAAAATGCAAATCCTGATGAACTTGCACAAAAGGCAGGAATGAAAGTGGAAACTGCCATGCAGGCTGCATTTTTGCTTGATGAGAACGGGCTTGCAAGGGTTGATGAAAAGGTCATCGAGACATATGGACTGACTGACGAAGGTAAAAAGTATGCAGATGAAGGCCTTCCCGAAAGGCAGATCATCAATTCCATCTCCGGGCCAGTATCCATGGATGAACTTAAGGATAAGTTCAATCCTGCCGTAGTCGGCATAGCTACAGGATGGCTGCGCCGCAAAGCCTGGGCTACGATTGAGAAGGGAATGATAGTACCGACAGGAAATGCTGATTCCGGTGATGATGAAAAGGTCCTGGATAAGTTCGGGGGACAGGAAAGAACCCTGGAAGAGCTTGATGCCAGCCCGGCTCTTATGAAGGACATGCTCAAGCGCAAACTCGTAACTAAGAACGAGGACAAGCACAGGTCTGTGAGCATAACTAGCGAGGGGAGCGAACTTGTTGCAGCGGGAATCGAAGTAGAGGAAGAGATCGCACAGATCACATCCGAGATGCTCAAGAGTGGCCAGTGGAAGAACAAAAAATTCAGAGCATACAATATCCAGACTCCCCCACGTCAGATCTACGGGGCCAAGGTTCATCCTTACCAGCGCCTGATCGACCAGATGAGGCGTATCTTCCTTGACATGGGTTTCACCGAGATTAAAGGTGAGATTGTACAGAGTTCCTTCTGGAACTTCGATTCACTGTTCCAGCCACAGGACCACCCGGCAAGAGAGATGCAGGATACTTTCCACCTGTCCAGCAGGTCGGAACTTCCGCCTGAATACAAGGATCAAGTTTGTGCCATGCATGAACATGGAGGAGACACCGAATCCACCGGTTGGGGAGGTAAATGGAGTGAGGAGATAGCCTGTAAGAATGTGCTGAGGACCCACACCACAGCACTCACCATCAAATATCTTGCAGATAACCCCGAACCTCCGGTCAAGGCTTTCTCCATTGATAGGGCATACCGTCGTGAAACAATCGATCCCACACATACTCCGGAATTCGAGCAACTGGAGGGGGTTGTCATGGATAAGGACATGTCCTTTGCCAATTTACTGGGATGTCTCAAAGAGTTCTATCACAGGATGGGATTCGAAGATGTACGCTTCAGACCGGGCTACTTCCCATACACCGAGCCAAGCGTAGAACCCGAGGTATATGTCGATGGTCTTGGATGGGTTGAGCTTGGAGGTGCAGGTGTGTTCAGGAAAGAAGTGACAGAACCTCTGGGAATCAAGTATCCCGTGCTCGCATGGGGTCTTGGTGTAAGTCGTCTTGCAATGCTCAAGCTGGGTCTCAAGGACCTGCGTCTGCTGTACCAGTCAGATATCGACTGGCTGCGCAAGAGTCCGGTCTGCCAGCTTTGAATTAGTTTTTCTATATGTCCCTGTTGCTATTTTTGCAGACGGGGACTAATTTACTAAAATGACCGCTTTCGTGTGAAGCCAGCGGTAGCTCTGGAAGAATGCTGGACAGCAAGTACATAGCACTTCTGTATTGTTTTGTTTTATGCAATCCAGATGCTATATCATAATGATGATTATAATGACTTATTAATCTTTTAGTAAATGTTATAAATATGGAAGGTAATATTGTTACATAACTATACTCTGAATATATAGTCCATATTGATGTTTAGGATATAGGAGAGGTGGTACGTAATGAAAAGAATTGTAATACTAACTATGATAATGCTGGTGGCATTTATGTCATTGGCAACTGCAGCAACCGGGGATCTGGTAACTTTTGATCCTTGGAAATCAGGTGACGCAGAATCAGAATGTGAACAGGCCGAGGCATGTGATTACTATGCCTATAAGATTGATGAATGGGGTAATGCAAGCTATTGGGGAGATAGTGATATGAATGGTACGTACGATGGCGGTAATATCATTATTACTAATAGTAGTTCCTACACTTTTGACTGGGAATCAACAGAATATCCTGTATGTGCAGTCATCGTAAAAGCAGGCACTGGCGCTAACGTCTATTATTATCCAGATGGCACATATAGTGATGAATATTTGAGTGCTTTTGAATCGAAAGAGATTAGCCACGTGACTTTCTGCTTCAGTGAGGAAGATGACACAGGTGGCCCTGGAGAAGTAATTCCAGAATTCCCAACAGTTGCACTTCCAATAGCTGCAATACTTGGTCTGGCATTCTTGTTCCAGCGCAGGAAGGAGTGAACTTCTAAGTTCATTTCTTTTTTAATTTTATTTTTTTAATGTTTTTTTTTTATTTTTTAAATCTATTTTAATTCCGAAGCTTTCTGTTTTGTAAATCTACTTTATTATAATTTAATCAATGCTTCGGATAAATGCTATTCTTTATACTAATTTCCATAGTGTATCTATGTTCTTTAAGCTTTATATTTATTTGTTAATGTGACGCTTAAAATTATAAAGACATAAGTAACTATACTAATATACTAACATTTTTTATCACTATCACAATTATGTATTATTGTTTCACAAAGCGCATATATCAGCAAAAAGACAACGTACAGTGACTACAATATAAGTAGGTGGTACGATATGAAACAAAGAATATTTTTGATGACGTTAGCTCTTGCTGTCCTTTTTACCGGGCTTGCGAGTGCGGATTGTTATCTTAATGACGTGCAGGATGATAAGAACCAGTATGAGGGATATCTGAATGTGAGTATGATAGTAAACAATGAATTTACTCCTTATACTGCTTCAATGGAACTGACAGACGACACAATGTTATTCTTCCCTGATTCACAGGTAACAGGTGTAGTACTTAATGTACCTGCGGATCAGATCGCAAATGTTAGCGACTCGGCAGGTAACGAGTGGGAAATAATGGAGGCAGACGCAAGTAATCCTCTGGGCACTTTCCAAACCGAGGCAAGTGCACCGGATTCAAATGTCACCCCTCCTGTAGTAGTAACCTTTGAAGACACATGGGACGGGACATTGCCTGCAAATGATGAAGGAAACCCGTTAGCTGTGAATATTGAAAACATTGGAGAGAACAATGAAGATACAGCAT
>JAALLQ010000368.1_pt1 | contig 11206 bp, 6 predicted proteins | sample 7245921 | NCBI WGS metagenome assembly JAALLQ01 (sample SAMN13049200, study PRJNA578106) | oil field metagenome | isolation source: filtered produced water from oil reservoir B7 | place: USA:offshore Texas | collected 2016 | reverse complement strand
TCCAGCAGAACCATGCATGGTAAATTGGTGCAAGATCAACGCCGGGGCGACACCGAAACAGACGATGTCCGACAAAGAGTCCAACTCTGCGCCAAAACGACTGGTGCCACGCAGCATACGCGCCACACGACCATCCAAACCGTCCAACACAGCGGCAATCAAAAGCGCGATCACCGATCGGTCCCAGTGCCCTTCAACACCAAAGCGAATAGCCGTGATCCCCGCACACAACGCACACATGGTCAGTGCATTGGGGATCATTACATTGAATGGCAAGGTACGCTTCGCCGCCTTGCCTCGATTACGCCAGGGCATTTGAGACTCCGTTAACTTCAAGGATACTTAACTCCTGCACACACTAAGCATCTTCTGCCCGTTGGGAAAGGGTTTCATTGAGAAAACGTAAAACTCTAGCGTCATGACTTGGCGGGGTGTTGGGGCCGTGATAGAGTTACCTCAACGTATGGTACACATGAGGATGTTATGACGCGCTTGGTCAAAATCGGAAATCAGGTTCTGCCGTTAAAGCTGCGCTCTGTCTCGGTTGAAGATGGTGAAATTGTCACTACTGAACCTGAATTTCCCATGACGTACCACGCGCCTGTTTCCTTTACTTTCAAATACTTAAATACGGTATTTGTTGTCAGGTATTTGGAAATTGGCAATGCAGCCCGGCTGAAAGTTACCGGTAATGTTGCCCGTCTGCCCACCGTTGATCGTAAGGCCGACCGCAACCGTGTTCTTGCTCTTCTGGATATCATCGCCGAAGACGTCAAAAACGCCCTGACCATTATGGACGACGACCAAATTAAATTTTATGGCGAGATTGATCTTGAGACCCCGATCTCGGCAGAGCGGCTGATGGTTGGGTTGGTCAAGGTACTGGCATGGCAAAAACCGTTCCTACAGCTTTTGCAGGATCAGGCTGCCACTGAAGCCTCCTGATCCCTTATTTCTTTCCCGCATTACTCTGCCTTAGGGGCCACAAATTCCTGCCCCGGATAGATTAGGTCCGGGTCGCGGATTTGGCTGCGATTTGCCTCAAATATCAGGGTGTATGCAATGCCGCGCCCATAGATCCGGCGCGCGATGCGCCACAGGCTATTTCCTTTTTCAACAATCACAATCACGTCTTTCGGGGTGGCTTCAGCCTCCGGCACTGTGAATGAGACCTCTACCCGAGACACCACATCGTTGTTAGGCCCAAGGTGGTCGGCACGCACCGTATGCACCCCTGGTGCCAAAGGCGACCCGGTTTGCACACGCCAATCCCCATTTTCCTCAGACTTGGTTGCCCCAACGGAAACATTATCAATGTAGACTGTAATATTCACCTGTGGCGGGGCGTCACCAGAAACGGACAAATTCCCATCCGCATCATAATCAACAGCAGCAATCGACAATGCATTGGCAGCAAGATCACCGGGGCGTTGCATCACCTGTGATGATTGACCGTCCTTTGACAACTGAACGGCCATCACATCGCCTTTACCCGGCTCAGGCACGACCAAAACCACGTCAGCTTCAGAGCGTTGATTGGGATCAACCTGTCCATCGCGAATAATGGCGAGATTCAGCTTGCGACTTCCCGGCGGCAACGGTTCCTGAGGCAGAAATACCCACTCGCCACGATCATCAGCCTTGGCGCGCCCAAGTTCCTTATCCCCATCAAAAATGACAACGTCAGCACCGGGGGCAGCACGCCCTGCAATCACCGTATCCCCTTCCGGGCTAATCCGAACAATATCAAACGATGGCAGGATTTTGCGTTGAATTTCAGCAGTGGATGAACCGTTTCCCGGCATTTGCTGTTGAACACTCTCCGGCGTTATCGGGTCGTCATTAACGTCACGCAGCGACCATAAGGCACCGCCAACCAAAACCAAACCCAGTCCCAGAACACCGTATGTTCCCCAACGCTTCAAATTCGCCCCCAGACTTTCAGGATTGCAAAATACTCGACTTTCAGGCCCAGCTTCACAGACGGGCCACTGCCGAATAATCGTACGCTTGATCAGAAATACGCGCAAATACATATGCCACATAGCACAAAGAATCTACAAAAGCCCCTGTTTTTCATGTGGCAATCCATTGAAACTGCGGCGGATGCTCTCTACATCCTCTACCGATGGGTAGGCTATTTCCAACCTGTTATTCCATCCGGGGCGCTCCCCGGCAGGGACCATTTTCCCCCTGAACGCCTTTTACTCCCTCCGTTGCAACATGAGGATTTCGTCATGACAAAAATCAAAGTGGTCAATCCCATCGTCGAACTCGATGGCGACGAAATGACACGTATTTTGTGGTCGTTCATCAAGGAAAAGCTGATTCTGCCGTATCTGGATGTTGAGCTGCTTTACTACGATCTTGGCATTGAGCACCGTGATGCCACGAATGACCAAGTTACAATCGACGCAGCCAACGCAATCAAACAGCACCGCGTCGGCGTGAAATGCGCCACCATCACTCCGGATGAAGATAGGGTCGAGGAATTCGGCCTGAAAAAAATGTGGAAATCCCCGAACGGGACCATTCGCAATATCTTGGACGGCACTGTGTTCCGTGAACCAATCATCTGCCAAAATGTTCCGCGAATTGTTCCATCATGGGACCAGCCCGTGGTGATTGGACGGCATGCATTCGGTGACCAATATCGCGCCACTGACTTCATTGCGCCCGGCCCCGGTAAATTGACCCTGACCTTTACCCCTGAAGATGGCGGCGCACCGATTACCCATGATGTCTATGATTTCCCATCATCCGGTGTGGCCCTTGGTATGTATAACCTTGATGAGTCCATTCGTGGTTTTGCCCGTGCCTGCATGAATTATGCCTTAGCCCGAGGCTGGCCTTTATACATGTCGACCAAGAACACCATCCTGAAAGTTTACGATGGTCGGTTTAAGGACTTGTTCCAAGAAATCTATGACGCGGAATTTAAGGAAGCCTTCGCCGCAAAAGGAATCACTTACGAGCATCGCTTGATTGATGACATGGTTGCCTGCTGCATGAAGTGGAATGGCGGCTTCGTCTGGGCCTGTAAAAACTATGACGGTGATGTTCAATCTGACTCAGTTGCGCAGGGTTTTGGCTCCCTTGGTCTGATGACCTCCGTATTGATGACGCCAGATGGCAAAGTCGTTGAAGCCGAAGCTGCCCACGGCACAGTCACCCGCCATTATCGCCAGCATCAACAAGGCAAAGACACCTCGACCAACCCGATCGCATCTATCTTTGCATGGACACGCGGCTTGAAATACCGGGGCACATTTGATGATACCCCGGCAGTGGTGACATTTGCCGAAACGCTGGAGCGAGTCTGCATCGAAACCGTTGAAGCCGGACATATGACCAAGGATCTTGCCTTGTTGATCAGCCCGGATCACCCGTGGATGACCACCATGGAATTCCTGAACAAGTTGGACGAAAACCTGCAAGCCGCTATGGCCTGATTTCCCCGACCCAAACTGTCCCTTCCCCACCTTTTAGGTGGGGAATTTTTTATGTCAGACACACAAACAAAAACTGCGCCTCCACATCGTGAAAGCGCAGTTTCGTTCAAATATTTCTTTAGACTCGGCTAGCCAGCCATCGCAGCTTCGATAGCCTCAATAGCGGCGTTGGCTTTGGAAGCATCCGGACCGCCAGCTTGCGCCATATCCGGGCGACCGCCACCACCTTTGCCGCCAAGTGCGGCCGAGGCAACCCGGACAAGATCGACGGAATTGAAGCGGTCCAGTGCATCTTCGGTGACCGCGACCACAACAGAAGCCTTACCTTCACTGCTGGCGATCAAGACGACCACACCAGTGCCAACCTGTTTCTTAAACTCGTCGGCCATACCCTTCAGGTCTTTTGCCGGAACATCTTCCAGCACCCGACCAATGAAACCGACGCCTGCAACCTGTTTCGGACCTTCCGATGCAGCAGCACCGCCCATTGCCATTTTCTTACGGGTATCCGCCAACTCACGTTCAAGGCGTTTCCGCTCCTCAATCATGTGTAGCAAACGATCGGGCAGGTCATGAACCGGAGCTTTCAATGTATCGGCCATTTTGAACAATATGCCGTCATGATCAGCCACATAATGCTCTGCCGCTTCGCCAACAACTGCCTCAATCCGGCGAACGCCGGAGGCAACAGCCCCTTCAGCCACGATCTTGAACATGCCGATGTCACCCATGCGGTTGACATGCGTACCGCCACACAATTCCACGGAATAATGGGGATCATCAGCCGCCCCTGTCCCCATGGACACGACACGCACCTCTTCACCATATTTTTCACCGAACAGTGCCATGGCTCCTGCCTCAATGGCAGATTCTGGGTCCATCAACCGAGTCACGACCTCGGCATTGCGGCGAATTTGGCTGTTCACCTCTGCTTCGACTAAGGTGCGTTCTTCCGCAGTGATCGGTTTCGGATGGCTGATATCAAACCGCAAACGGTCCGGGGCAACCAATGAGCCTTTTTGCGTAACATGATCCCCCAGATGGCGACGCAATGCCGCATGCAGCAGGTGCGTTGCCGAGTGGTGGGCACGCAACGCTGACCGCCGTTCACCATCGACCAAGCAACGGACACTTTCCCCAACTGAGATAGACGCACCTTCTTCAAGCATACCAACATGAACATGCAGCGCACCGACGGCTTTTTGTGTTTCGGTCACCAGCATTTTAGCCCCAGCGGCAAACTGCAATTCCCCTGCGTCACCCATTTGGCCACCCGATTCCGCATAAAACGGTGTCTGGTTCAGCAACACGGCGACTGGACCTGCGCCGGCACGGTCAACAGGCTTCCCATCAACTACAAGACCAACAACGGTACCTTCCGCATCTTCGGTTTCATAACCAAGGAATTCCGTAGCCCCAAGCTTATCGTGCAGATCAAACCACACGGTGTCTGTCGCAGCTTCGCCTGAACCGGACCAGTTTTTGCGGGCTTCGGCTTTTTGTTTTGCCATGGCTTGGTTAAAGCCATCTTCATCGACTTTCATACCGCGAGAGCGCAAGGCATCCTGCGTCAGGTCCAGCGGGAAACCGTATGTATCGTACAAGCGGAAGGCCACATCCCCAGATAAGGTACCGCCTTCTACAAGGTCTGAGGTCTCGTCTTCCAACAAACGCAGGCCGCGTACCAACAGCTGCTTAAAGCGAGTTTCTTCCAGTTTCATGGTCTCGGTAATCAGTGCCTCTGCCCGACCCAGTTCAGGGTATGCACCACCCATTTTTTGCACCAAGGCATGAACCAAGCGATGCATCAAAGGCTCTTGGCATCCCATCATATGGGCATGACGCATGGCCCGACGCATGATCCGGCGCAAGACGTAACCGCGACCTTCATTGGACGGCAACACACCATCCGCAATCAGGAAGCAGGATGACCGCAGATGGTCGGCAATAACGCGGTGCGAAACCTTGTGCGGGCCATCCGGGTCCACATTGCTGGCATGGGCCGAGGCTTCAATCAGGAAACGCATCAGGTCGATATCGTAGTTATCGTGTTTCCCTTGCAGCAGCGCGGCAATCCGTTCCAGCCCCATACCCGTATCAATGGACGGTTTCGGCAGGTTAATACGACTTCCATCCAGCTGTTGTTCATACTGCATGAACACCAGATTCCAGATTTCAATAAACCGATCCCCGTCTTCATCCGGGCTACCGGGCGGGCCACCGGCGATATGTTCGCCGTGGTCATAAAAGATTTCAGAACACGGGCCGCACGGTCCGGTATCACCCATGGACCAGAAGTTATCGCTGGTCGGAATGCGAATGATGCGATCAGACGGCAACCCGGCAATTTTCCGCCACAGGTCATAGGCTTCGTCATCTTCGGAGTATACGGTTGCAAGCAAACGGTTCTTGTCGATACCGAAGTCTTTGGTAATCAGCGTCCAAGCAAATTCAATGGCGTCTGCCTTGAAATAATCGCCAAAGGAAAAGTTGCCGAGCATTTCAAAGAACGTATGGTGGCGCGCGGTATAGCCCACGTTGTCCAGATCGTTGTGTTTCCCACCGGCACGCACACATTTTTGTGAAGTTGTCGCGCGGTGATACGGGCGTTGTTCTTCACCGGTAAACACGTTCTTGAACTGCACCATTCCCGCGTTGGTAAAGAGCAATGACGGATCATTGCGTGGAACCAGTGGCGAGGAATCAACCACCTGGTGATCCCGATCCTGAAAGAAGTTCAGAAAGGTTGAACGAATATCATTAGTGGTTGTCATGGCGCTTTGGACCTATGGCACTTTCATTTGAAACAAATTGCCCACAGGCAGGCTGCAGCCTATGCCTATGGTCGTAGTCATTGTTTATCGCGGCAACGATCGGAAGTCAAAAAACACTTCACCCCGCAAACCATAAAGTCTGCAGGGTGAGGAGGTTTTCATACTTTCATCGGATCAATCTTCCGCCGGAGTGGTATCTGTCAACATACCCTCCACGATCAAGCCCGCATTGGCACGGATAGAGTTTTCAATCTCTTGCGCCATTTCTGGATGCTCTTTCAGGAAAGTCTTGGCGTTTTCACGGCCCTGACCAATACGCTGATCCTTATAGGAGAACCACGACCCAGATTTGTCGATCAGGTTACCCTGCACCCCCAAATCCAAGAGTTCGCCCATTTTGGAAACACCAACACCATAATCAATGTCGAACTCGACCGTCTTGAACGGCGGAGCAACCTTATTTTTCACAACCCGAACGCGGGTTTGGTTGCCGACGACCTCATCCTTTTGCTTGATCTGACCGATGCGGCGAATATCAAGGCGGACAGAGGCATAGAACTTCAGGGCGTTACCGCCAGTCGTGGTTTCCGGGTTGCCGAACATCACACCGATTTTCATCCGAATTTGGTTGATGAATATCACCAGTGTATTGGACCGAGAGACCGAACCAGTCAGTTTGCGCAGGGCTTGGCTCATCAAACGGGCCTGGAGGCCAACGTGGGAGTCGCCCATTTCACCTTCGAGTTCGGCCCGCGGGGTCAGGGCTGCAACCGAGTCCACCACCAGCACATCGACGGCACCGGAACGCACCAATGTATCGGTAATTTCAAGAGCCTGTTCCCCGGCATCTGGTTGGGAAATCAGCAATTCATCCAAGTTGACGCCGAGTTTTCGTGCATAACTGGGGTCCAATGCATGTTCCGCATCGACGAAAGCACACGTCCCACCACGTTTCTGTGCCTCTGCCACCACGTGCAGGGCCAAAGTGGTTTTGCCTGAGCTTTCCGGGCCATAGATTTCAACGATCCGCCCTTTCGGCAAACCACCGATGCCCAAAGCCAAATCCAGCCCCAGTGATCCAGTCGGAATTGCCTCAAGATCCACGGCATTTTCCTGCTGTCCGAGGCGCATAATCGACCCCTTACCGTGGCTGCGTTCAATCTGTGCCAGTGCGGCTTCCAATGCTTTTTGTTTATCCATGGTTTCCTTATCCACCAGGCGAAGTGCGGTTTGTGTCATGGTCGTGCCCCGTTATCCCACATTTCTGCTTGGGCGTATACCACCCCGGTCACGGCACAGTATGATCATGTTTTGTTCCCATTGCAATCATCAAAAGAACAAAAAAGGAACAATCGTTAATTCTTAGAAGAACCCTCGCGTTTTTCGAATGATTTTGCAACCTTTGCCGCCAATGCATCCAAGGAAAACGGCTTAGCAAGGAACAGAATATCCGGGTTATCTGCCAAATCCTCCGATGCGATATCCTCTGAATAGCCGGACATTAGGATCACGTTAATCGACGGATAGTCCTGCCGGACACGGCGAGCCAAAGTCGCTCCATCCATACCCGGCATCACCATATCCGTTACCAGCACATCCACTTCTCCATGGTCTTCCAGAATCGGTAATGCTGCCTCGCCGCAATTGGCTTCAAGAACGGTGTATCCTTTTGCCTTTAACGCGCGGGAGCTAAAGACTCGGACCGCATCTTCATCTTCCACCAGCAGCACAACCTTGTTTTCCGGCAGTGTCATGGTGATTGGTTCCATCACGGGCACGAACGGCACTGCATCTGCTTTATCTTGTCCTGCCACGACTCCTTGCGACGCTACCGTGGTCTGCCCGGCAGTCTCGGAACGCGCCCGCACTGCGGCTTCATCAAAATGCGGGAAATACAAGCTGAACGTGGTCCCGACGCCTTTCGCGCTTTCCACTGTCACTGAGCCTTCCGTTTGCCGAACAATCCCGTAAACCGTCGACAACCCCAGCCCTGTCCCAGCCGCAGCAGAACCTTCCTTGGTTGAGAAAAATGGTTCAAAGATTCGGGATAGAACGTCCTTATCAATTCCGGTTCCGGTGTCGCTGACCACAATGCGCACATAGGTTCCGGGGGCCACGCTTTCCGTCCCGACCTTTAAGGGGTCGGACAATGTGCAAACATCGGTTTGAATGGTCAAACGCCCACCGCCCGGCATGGCGTCACGAGCGTTAACCGCAAGATTGATAATCACCTGATCGAATTGGCCCGGATCGACCCTGACGAACCCCACATCACGACCATGAACCAAGCGGAAATCAACCGCTTCCCCCAACAGTCGCTGTAACAAGTGCGACATTTCAGCCAGCGCGTCGGTCACGGTGATAAAGCGGGGCATCAATGGTTGACGGCGCGAGAATGCCAGCAACTGCCGCACCAAATTGGCTGCACGATTGGCATTCTGCTTGATCTGCATGATATCGGTAAAGGATGCGCTTCCCGGTCCATGCCGTTGCAGCAACAGATCACAAAAGCCGATCATCGCCGTCAGTAGGTTGTTGAAATCGTGGGCGACACCACCGGCAAGCTGTCCCATGGCCTGCATTTTCTGCGCCTGCGCAGTTTGCATCTGGAGCGTACGGCGGTCCGTTGTATCCACAACGTGAATCAATTGCCGCGCCGGAACCAGAATTGCACCATCATCCGCAACTTGCCGAGGCAGTGATCTGACGTGAAGCATAGCAGTCAAGTCCCGTGGCGAGGCCAAACGTACCTCAAGCGGCGCGACCGTATGCCCCTGCGCCACCTGTTCCAGTGCAGCGGCAATTTCCCCCCGCATGGACGTATCAATCATGTCTTCGAGGCTGCACCCGATCAAGTCATCCTGAGACCGCCCCAACATTGCCGCCAGCGTATCGTTGGCTTCTGCCAGCATGGGATGCGGCAGCCCCTCCACATCCATCACGGCAATACCGACAGGAGCCTCGGCAAAAACCTGCCGGCTCAGTCGATTAAGCGTATCATGCTCGGCATCGTCTGCTGCGTCGGTCACAACATCACGAACAACAACAGCACGAGTCACAGTTTCACTGTTTTCGTCGTAAAGGGTGTGATTGATCAAGGCGGGGAAAGCCCCCGAACGGGCAGACTGCAATTGCACCAGCCCGCACCACGACCCGTCCACTTCCGGCTGCGCTGACCCTTTCGCCAATACCATAGCCAAGGATGCCCCGATCAGTCTGTCCTCGGGCATACCCAGCCATTCGGCAAGTGTCTCATTCACGTATTGAAAGTTTTGTTCCGCATCCAGCGCATAAACACCAACCGGCAGATAATCCAGAAAGTCTGCCAGATATTCGCGTTCACTTTTCAAAACATTTTCAAGGGCGCGGCGGGCCGAAATGTCTTTTGCTGTGACCAAACGCGCACCGGGAGGCGTAGGCAACGCATGAACCTTAACCCGCACCCAGTCACGACCACTACCATGGATGGATTTCAGCGACAGATCCTGCACGTCATCCAGACCTGCCTGATAGGCTCCTCGCAAGCGAGCGAAGGCTTCTCGGTCGACATCCGAATCATAAAGACGTGCTTCCAAAACCGACATGGGGTCCGTATCCCCCCAAAATCGCCGACCGTCCTGATTGGCAATCAGGGTCTGACCACTGGCATCGACAATGCGCATGGCCCGATCATCACGCTCGGCTGCAGCATGTAGAGCCTCTGCCCGGCCCAATGCGGTTGCGGTCATGCTGACTTCCCGCAGGATAAGCCCCACACCCAACAGGCCAAGAGCCGCCCCGGCCAGCAATAAGATCAACAAATCACCGGATACGGAACCGCCACCCAGAATAATACCGAAGCCAAGCACAATAGCGACAGCCCCCCAAGTGCTTAGTCCCTTAAACATGCTTAATCTCAAACATACGGTTCACACGGCTACTTCTTTTTCTTCAAACCCATGACATAGCTGATGACCTCTGCCACGGGTTTATACTGTTCAGGAGGAATAAACTGGTCGATTTCCACCGTAGCATATAACGCCCGGGCAAGTGGCGGGTTTTCCACAATCGGCACTTCGTTTTCTTCCGCCACTTCGCGAATTTTAAAGGCAATATTGTCTGCACCCTTCGCCACAACCTTCGGCGCGTTCATATCTTCCATGTTATAGCTCAAGGCCACGGCAAAGTGAGTCGGGTTGGTCACCACGACGTCGGCCTCCGGCACGGCTGCCATCATGCGCTGACGCAATTTTTCCTGACGCAAAGACGCAATCCGGGCCTTAACCTGAGGGTCACCTTCGGCCTGTTTGTGCTCATCCTTGACCTCTTGCTTGGTCATTTTCAGCTGCTTTTTATTCTGGAAGCGCAGGAACAGGGCATCGGCTAAGGACACCCCGACCATGACCGCCACAATCGTCATCACCAACAGCAACAGCACCACCCGCACTTCCATCAGCATGGCGGGAATTTCCATTTCAGGCAGGCGCAGAATCCATTCAAGATTCGGCCAAACAATCAGCCACAATGCCACCCCGATCAGGATCAGCTTCAGGATGCTTTTCAGCAACTCCATCAATTTTTTTGGAGAGAAAAACTGCTTCAAGCCATTAATTGGATTGAGCTTACTGAACTTTGGACGCATGCGTTTCGGTGAATAGACAAACCCGACCTGCCCCACCACAGACAGAACCGCCAACACCACCAAAATGGAAATCGGAAACAGCAAAGTCAGGCCTACATCCGCCAGAACCCCGGAAATCAGATCGCGCAGGCTCTCAAAATCCGTACTCATGCTGTGGGGGCGGGCCAAAAACGGGCGCAATGTATCCCGCACATCCGAAGCAACTTTTGGCGCAAAAAACGCGACGGCGATAATCCCGCCGACCAGCATCATCAGGCTTTTGACTTCCTGTGAAACCGGAACGTTCCCCTCTTCACGCGCCTTTTCGATGCGTTTCTCTGTGGGTTCTTCCGTTTTTGAGGCGTCGTCTTGATCTTCGG
>JAALLQ010000367.1_pt1 | contig 11212 bp, 12 predicted proteins | sample 7245921 | NCBI WGS metagenome assembly JAALLQ01 (sample SAMN13049200, study PRJNA578106) | oil field metagenome | isolation source: filtered produced water from oil reservoir B7 | place: USA:offshore Texas | collected 2016 | reverse complement strand
CTTTTCCTCCTGTACAATTTTTTTATCCAAATTCATTATACAGGATTTGTGTGATAGGGTGGTACACTTTTCGTTTAGCCGACTCTTATTTTTGGTACACTTTTCGTTTAGTAAGTGCAAATGTAAAAAGTTGTATAATTTTATTGTTAATTTTTGAAAGAAGAAAATTCTCTGTTCAAAAAAATTTTTAGGAGATGATTTGAGTTGTCAGTTTATTATTTGAATTTGACCCCTAAATATGAAGAAGAAAGCAAACATTATGAAGTACATGAAGAAAATTGCGAGTGGTTAAGTGAAGTTAAAGATCGTGAGAAATTGGGTGATTTTCGTGATTGTCATGGAGCCATAAAAGAAGCAAGACAAAGATATCCTAAGTGGAGAATAGATGGTTGTAAATATTGTTCTCCAAAGTGTCACAGCTTGTAAAGACTTGATCTGAGAACAGAGAATTTTCTTCCCTAGGAGGCTGAGATGTGGGCAATAAATTATATAATTTGTTTTTGACTTTCAATGCTACATCATTAATGATTGTGATTTTTTTGATAAAACAGCACTGTATAATAATAAATAAGGCACCAAATTGGGTTTCCTATCTAATATTTATTTCAATTCCTGTTTTAATGACGGGCTCAAGCCTTCTTTTCACTCGCTTTTTAAGTACAGACAGTATTGAAGGAAATGTGAAAGATTTAGAACACGCAAATAATGCTTATTTACCTAGTTATTTAGGATATTTTTTTGTTGCTCTAAGTGTTCCTGATGTCGAAACTCTTGTTTTTGTTTTTCTGATTTTGTTTGTATTTACTTACTTTTCACAAACTATTTATTTTAATCCTCTATTTCTTTTGTGGAAGAGACACTTTTATTATGTAACAACAGAAAATAATATAAAAATTTTTTTAATTACAAGAAAGGTTCTCAGAAAACCAAGCGATGTACATTTTGAAAATTTAAAACGTATCAATAATTATACTTTTATAGATAATGGAGGGGGAAAAAGTGAATTATCTGATGGCTAAAATAAGAAAAAGAGGTAATGATAATAAATATAGAAAAATAACATCTGATGATAATTTTTATAAATTACCTGAGGATTTAGATAATCCAGTTGAGTATTTACCAGATCACAATTTAGACGAAGATTCTTGGTTCGCTATATCTGAATTTTCAAAGAAACCATATTGCCTTGATATTCTAAAAAACAATTTTGAGTCTGTTGAGTATCTACTATTAAAAAAAGTTGAAATAGATAAAATAGATTTTATTTTTTCATATCAAGATAAGAATGAATATTACTTTCAAAGAGTGTTAAGCTCTCATATTGTAAGTAAAAAGTTATTATATCTTGGAGATGCATTTAAATTCAAAGAAAATACTAAATTTATGGTAATTAATGATATTCCGGATTCTATTTATTTAAAAGATCAAGATAAATTATACTTCAAAAAATTAACCTCTATAAACTCAATCTTTAAAGGGATAGAAGAATTATATAAAGAAGCAACTGAGGAAGAAACAAGAGAATTTTTAGAACAAAGCTTCATATGCCTTGATCAGGGATTTTCTTCTGAAAAGGTGAAAAAATCAAATAGAAAAAGAATTGCCATGGCAATGGACACAATGAAAAATTTTAATAATGATGAAAAGGAAAAAATATTTGATTACATTAAAGATTATTGCCCTAATTTAGAGAGAAAAAAAGGCGCATTTGTCGTAAGAAGCGATGAAGATTTAAAAAGTATATTGTATGGAATTGATCAAAGATATTACACGACACCTGTGAAAAATGAAAAAAGAATAGCAAATTCAATAATCCCTATTAATTAGCCATTTAAATGGGTAAAGAAAAATTCCTGTAAATAAAAAAGAAAGAATTTGAAAAAAGGAACTTCCTTGTAAAATAAAAATAAAGATGTAGAGACTAATTTTCGTTTAGTGGGCACTTTTTTGGTACACTTTTCGTTTGGAAAGTGCATGCAATAGATTATTTTTTCTCCAAATTTCTACCCTCAACAAATTTTTTAATAAATTTTCTTTTGTTAACTACCATTTTTTACTTTTTCTTTGTTTTAAAAGAGAAAATTAAATTCTTCCTTTAAAATTCTTTCTAAATTAAATTTTCCCTCTATTAATTTAGCCCAAAATTCAAATTGTAATTCATTTACATAGTCCCAATATTCTAATTTATATTTATTATCAAACATAATATTTCCTGATCTCCATTGTCTTAGAGGATAAAAAAGTTGTGCATATGTAAATTCTTTCTTTAATTCAAATGAATATCCCACTATACCTTTCATTTCAAACTCTTTTTTGAAATCTTCATCTTTTATAACGTCATCAATGCTAAATAACCAATATCGCCATTCATTTTCGTTTAATTTTTTTAATTCATTCATCATAATTGTTTCTGTAACTATTCCAAAACTTCTATTTTCTCTTTTTACCAATTTTTTAAATTTTTTCTTTTTCATTACTTCTAATCCTTTCGTATGATATGTATATTGTAAATCTTATAAAGGAAATTAATCCTTTTCACATTTTCTAATCTATTTTGTGTTTTTCCTGAAAGTATTGGTATCGTTAATTACGATAATTCTTAACAATTATTCGGTTTTCACCACTGGACATATGACTGATTAGCTTACATAATCAAGTATTTAATCATTTCAAATATTCTGATTCGAGCAGTCAAACTATTTCCAGTAACGTTCGGTGAATAAAAGAAGTCGACGAAGGAAATTTGGCCAAAAACTTTTATCTGTTATTAGGAGAAGTAGCTCAGTCATAAATATTACACACGGGGCATTTCCAATTGGTTCCATGTGGGCGTTGGGGGTGATATTTATTGTCGAGTTTATCTTTCCCACCAAAATCGTGATAATTTCTGCATTCTTTCTCAAACGCCATTTTTGGAGAAGTTGCATAGCTAAATTTAAAGTGAGTATATCGATTCGAGTTTTTGCCTACCCATTGTTTTAGTCTTTCGTTTATATCATCATCCGAACGACCCACATAGCATACATAAAATGTGTTATTTTGAGTATATCCCAACCCGTAGTTGCCAGGGGATTTCCTAGTAACTACCTCATCAACTTTTTCTGTTGTAAGCTCATAAGGGCCATCCATACTTAAAGTTGCCATTTCAAAAACCTCCTTTCAAAAATTCTTCCCAGTCAAAATTTGACCAACAAAGCGTGGAAATAAGAGGCACTGATGGTACCGGCGGAACTGGGAGAAAAGTCGGAAGAGGTAGGACAGGTTTAACCTTCGGCACAAGCAAGACTGGTCCTTACATTGCTCCGTGCAAAAATGCTGTGGCATAACGTTCTTTATCACTAAAGAAACCTCGATCTAACCTCCTAGGATAATATCCATAATAATTAAAAATCTCGTCTCCTCTTGCAATTGGAGGTGTACCATGAATATGGTAAATTACCTCTTCCTTTAACCATTTGACAGTTTGGCTGTCTTGATTATAAATTGGCTCCATTTTATCCGACCTCCTCAACTATTCCGCACCCATTAGGAAAAGGTGAAGAGCTTCGTTTACTACCATTACTTCAATAACCCTTTTAGTTCTTCTAGGGTTATTTCTAACAAGTTGTCTCCTATGTAATCTATCGTTTTTTCGTCTGCTTTTCTTATCTTGTTTTTTATTTCTTCAGTTAGTTGGTTACCGAACCTTTTGCTTAATATTCTAATTGCAAATTCAAGTTTCCCTTCTCTTTCACCTTCTAATTTACCTTCGTTTCTCAACTTTTTAGCTATTGTCATCACTATTTCACCCCTTCCCTACTTTCCCTTCAATATAGCTTTTGTGTTCCATCAGAATGTATATGTATCCATCTTGTTCTTTTATCTTTGTTTTGTACAACTTTTTTATGTGCTTCATTAATTTATCTTTAAAGTAATTAATTGATAGACCTTCTTCAAAAGATGTCTTCAAAATCAGTGTAGAAACTTTTGGTGAGTTGTTTACTTCATGGACTAGGTTAATTTACCTGAAGGATTAACATTAGTGGTGTAATAAAAAATGGGAAGAATTCTTTTTATTATTAAAATGTGAAAAAATTTTTGCTTTTAATAAGCCCCAATATAATTGAATAGTTTTACTCAATTTTTCTTTTTTTAATAGAGTTACTGGGTTTAACTTGCCTTTTTCTATAAATTCCTGGTATTCGCTTAAAACCTGAATGGTTTCATCAAGAGATTGTTTTATGGAGTCTCCATATAACATTAAACCCATGGAGTATAGATAAGTATAGTAGAGTTTTTCCTTTGTATCGTGGTATAGAATTAAGCCGGAATCTTTGCCTAATTTGTAGGCTCTGAGAACTGTAAGCATTACATGCTACCCCCTTCTTTTTGAAAAGCAAATAAAGACTTTATGACCCCTAGAACTTAAGAGATAGCACCCTTCGCCCCCACTTGCCTGCCCATCTAAGGAAAGAGAAGCTTTACCTCCTCACTTCCCAACTATTTAAGGAAAGAGAGGCTTTATCTCCTCGCTTTCCACCTATTTAAGGAAGTGGGAAAGGGCTTCGCTCTGTAACACATCCAAAAATATCAGATAGTGTTTTACTTACTACTATTATTTAAGTAACTCTTTTAGTTCTTCTATGGTTATTTCTAACAAGTTATCTCCTATGTAATCTATCGTCTTTTCATCCGCTTTTCTTATCTTATCTTTTATCTCTTCGGTTAATTGGGTACCGAATCTTTTGCTTAATATTCTAATTGCGAACTCTCTTTCTCCTTCAAGTTTTCCTTCTATTTTTCCTTCCGCTTTACCTTCCAATTTAGCTTTTTCTCTATCTCTTTTTGCTATCTTTTCTAATGTGTCAAACATTTTTGGCACCTCCATTTTTTGCAGTTCTTCGTACCTTTCTTCTATCTCTTTGTAATCTGTCCTCTTTCCGAACAGTTCTATGAATGCGTTTCTGTGTTTATCAAATTTCTCTTTTTCTTCTTCCGGCAATTTCAATATTATATCTTTATTTATAATCTTTAACAACTCTTCCGCTCTTTTTATCCTTACGTTTGGTTTGTCCGTTAATAAGATTACTCCTAGTGCGTTCTTCATGTTTATTATCGTTTCTTCTTTTATACTGCTTAAATTTATTAGTTCATAATTTGCTTTTATTAAGTATTCTTCCATGTTTTTTATCTCTGTTATCTTCTCTTTTACGTCCATTGGTGATGTCCATTTCGCTTTTCCATCGTAAAAGACCATCCCTATTATGACTGGTAGTTTGAATCCTTTTTGTTCTGATTCTTTTTTGTGACTATTCACATATCGTTCCCATATTCTTACTTTGTATGCCAACATCCTGAATGCCATCAGTTGGTCAACTTTACTTTGATGCTCTAACAATAAGTATATGTATATATCTTGACCGTTTCCTTGAACCTCCTTCGGGGCGTTTCCTTTTTCTATCTTATATAGTATGTCCGATCTTTTGATGGAGAAGTCTTTGCCTATTAGTTCAGTTTGTTCACGTTTTAAATCTGTCTCTTTTATTTGTTTTGTTATCTCTTTTGGTAGAAAGGCTTTTAGAAAGTCATAGAATACGGTTCTGCGCTGCCCGCCCGTAGAATTAGTGAAGTGTTTTCTTTGTCAATTTAATTATACCATATGTTTTTGAAGGTGTGCTATCTTATCACACAAATCTTGTATAATACGTTTTATAGCGCCCTTCCCCCGCTCCCCACCCTATAAGGAAAGAGGGACTTGCGGTCCCTTTCCAGCTTTTCAACCATAAGGAAAAGGGTTTGTTTTTTTGCCTCGCTCCCCGCCCGTGAGGAAAAGGAATCTTTTTTTACTTTTTCACACTGCTCCCCACTTTATTAAAGACCGTCCATCTTGTAGATCGCGAGAATGCTTTTGTTAAGTCAAAGAAGAAAGTTGAAGTTGAAAGCTATGGTATCATTTAAAAGACATTGAATTATGATCTAACCAATCTTTTTATTTATATATAGTATAATTTAATACAGTGAATAAAAATAATTGATTAGGAGTGATTCTATATGCCTGAAAAGCCAAAAGTTTTTGTTAGTTATAGTTGGGATAGCAAAGAACATCAAGAATGGGTGAAAAAGTTAGTAGATGATTTAAGTTCTAAGGGCATAGAAGTAAATTTTGATCAAAAAGAGACTCAAAGAAAAACAACTAATTTGTATAGGATGATGATTTCTGCCTTTAAAGATTATGATTATGTGATAGTAGTACTTACAGAAAATTATGCAAAAAAAGCTGATAATGGAGAAGGAGGAGTTGGGTTTGAATCAAATCTTTCTTATCCTTTTTTAAATAAAGATGAAGATAAATTAATTCTTATCGCACGAGGAGATTTGAAGAAGGTATTTCCTATGCATTTAAAAGGTTATTATGCCATAGATTTTACTAATAGTGAAGATTACGATAATAAATTACAAGAACTGGTAAATCGTATTAGAAATACCAGTGACAAATCAAATTTTCCTTTGGATCAAAGTAAAGAACATAAAAAATCTTATGTTGATAATTATGAAATTCCAGATATAAGAGAAATTACTGATATTGAAAAAGAAAAATTTATGAAAGAAAGTTTTATTAAAATAAGAGATGATTTAGAGCTTCTTTTTTCAAAAGTTAAAGAGAAAAATAAAAATTTTGAATACATTCATGAAAAGGTTTCATCAACCAAGAGTATATTTAAATTATATAGAAACGGGAATTTTATTGATGGTATAAAAATGTGGTTATGTAATTTATTTAGAAACACAACATATGATCTATGTTTCTCATATAGAGATAATTTAGGGAATGATAATTCATTTAATGAACGATTCACTTTTGCTGCAACTAAAGATAATGAATTTAGGTTAAAGTACAGCTTTAGTAGTAATTTTTTTAATGATGATAATCTTTTTAATTCTGATGAAATTGTAAATGTAATCTGGGAAAATTATATAAAAAATGTAATTAAAAGTTAGTAATTTTTACTATCATAGCAGATTATGAGTGGTCCGATTACACTTGCCAAACGAAAAGTGTACCAAAAACAGGTGCCCGCTAAATGAATACGGTTTTTTCTAGCTATAATTAAGAGTTATAATCGTTTTTATTGTTTAAAAATTGAGTGAAAGTATTGAAGGTTATGAGGGAAAGGTTATATAAATTCTGGCAGCAAAAAAGGGGTGAAAAGTATGTTTAAACCCGATCAACCAATTGAATCATCTAAAGATGATATTTTAGGCCGAGCTTCATTTGCTCAAGCCCTAGGTGAAGCAATTCTTAGTTATAAAGAAAAAGACAGTATCGTAATTGGGCTTTTCGGTGCGTGGGGAGCAGGGAAAACCTCTATAATCAACATGGCTTTAGAGCATATTAAATCTCATCCAAAACTTAACAGTGATTATGAGAAGCCAATTATCGTAAGATTTAATCCCTGGAATTATTCTGACCAAAACCAACTTATTACTCAGTTTTTTAGAGTTTTATCAATAGAACTCAAACGTCAAGATTATGCAGGTCTTAGTAAGGAGATAAGGAAGAAACTGCAAATATTTGCTGAAATAGTTGAACCGTTTACACTAATACCAATGATTGGATCTTTTGTAAAGATATTTTCTGATACCGCTAAAAGTGCTGGAAGTGCCATTGAAAGTCTGAGCGATCTTAAGTCAAATGATTTAGACACTATAAAAGCAGATATAAATGATCTACTAGGTGAACAGAATCATAAAATTGTTGTTGTCATCGATGATATAGATCGCCTTAACAATACTGAAATTAGACAGATGTTTCAATTAGTCAAATCCTTAGGAGATTTTAAAAATACGATATATCTGCTTGCCTTTGATAAGAACGTTGTTATAAACGCTTTAAAGAAAGTTCAAGAGGGTTCTGGTTCAGATTATTTAGAGAAAGTTGTTCAAATACCTTTCGAAGTTCCACTCATTTCTAAGCACGAAGTAGAGGATTTATTGATTGACGAACTTACTAAATTAACCAAGGATGTACCGGAAAGCAAATGGGATCAGGGATATTGGCTAGATATACACTCTAGCGGATTTAAGGATTTCTTTAGAAATATAAGAGACGTTACACGTTATCTGAACACACTACGTTTCAGTCTTGAAATGGTAAAAAATGAGGTAAATGTAGCAGATTTTCTTGCTATTACAGCCATTCAGGTTTTTGTACCAGAAGTTTACTATGGAATAAGAGATAATAAAAACCTTTTCGCGGGAGTATACTCTTATTATGGAAGGTCTGATGAAGATAAAGAGAAAGCCAAAAAACATTGCGATGAGATAATCAGTGAAGGAAAAGATCTTCCACCAGAAGTTTTAAAAGAGTTTTTAATAAAGCTATTCCCAAAACTTGAATCTATTTACGGCAATAATAACTTTGATGACGGCTGGCTGAGTGTTTGGAGAAGAGATTGTCGAATCTGTAGCCCTGATAAATTCGATATATTCTTTAGACTTTCTCTTCCTCAAGGGGAAATTCCTCAGGGAGAAATTGAAAGAATCTTGTCGTTAGGAAATAATTCTGAATCGTTTGCCCAAGCACTTTTAAATCTAGAAGAGAAAAAGGTATCAAAGTTTCTTGAACGGTTAGGGGATTACATTCAAAGTGGTACTGATATTCCTCAGGAAAATATAGAACCTATTATTACTGCTTTGATGGATGTAGGTGATTTGTTACCCGAAAACGATTCGGTTTTTTTCGGAACTGATTTGCCTATAAAACTCCACCTTATATTCTATAAACTCATTCATCGTTTTGAAAGCAACGATGAAAGATTCAGTATTTTCAAACGAGCAATTAATAAAACTACAAGGAGCTTGGCTACGATCGTTTATGAGGTATCTGCACAGGAACTACAGCACGCCAAAGGTGGTTCTAACGTAACTCCAGTGTCAAAAGAGAAGCAAACTGTAAATTCGGGACAACTTGAAGAATTGAAAAAAATTGCCTGCGACAAGATTCGAAGTTGGGCAAAAAATGGCAAATTAGCAAAGCACAAGTATTTGGCGTATATTCTGTTAAAGTGGAAAGAATGGGGGCAAAAGGATGAAGTCAATAACTTTGTAAATGATATGATAAAGAATGATGAAAGCTTGATTGATTTTATTACCAGTTTTTTGAGCAAGACAACGAGTTATAGTAGTTTAGATTCTGAGGAAAAAATACATTGGCGAATTGATGAAAGCATTAAGAATTTTGTAGACCTAAAAAAGATAAAATCACGAATAAGAGAGATATTCAATTCTCCAGTCTTTGCACAGTTGGAAGATCAAAAGAAACTTACTATTGAAACATTCTTAAATGCTATTGATGGAGAAATATAGGATAACTTATAAATGTGTAGCCGAAACACTGTCTAATACAGTATAAACGATAGGGGATTATTTCTTATATTGTTCGAAAAACGAACGAAGGTTTTGAACATTATGCAAGATAATGAGATACTCATTTTGGAAGAGTTAAAAAAGAACTGTAATATAACTCAAAGAAGCTTTTCAGAAAAAACTGGATTATTTTGTGGAATATAGAAAGTACAAACGTGGTACTATACTGGAAAGAAAAAGGTAAAAGATAGTTCTTTAAACATTTTATAGATATTTAGGTGAATATTATGGCAAATGCACTTGAAAAATTATTAGAAGTAGAAAAAGATGAAAAGATACTTGAGTACAGATTCAGTTTTGATAACTTTCTAATGTGGCCAAGTATTAGATGGCTGTTTTTTCCACAAGCTGTTAACGAGTACGAAGAACAGGCAATAAAGTCAACTCCGAAGATTTCCCAATTATTAAAATATGCCGTTAACGTATTTATGAGATACCCTTATTTTGTAAAGAATACTGATATAATGTCGTTTGGTACAACTGTTTCAAACATCTTGATTAACAAGCAATATTTCAATCGAATTCATGATTATTACAATTTTGTATTTCCTGAAAACACCATCTTTTTTGAACTACCTTACAATTTTGTATATAGAAAACCTCGTGCTTTTAAAAATACCTATTATCATGACTATATAAGAATTATGCCAATATTAATGTCCAAATTAAATAAAAATATAGGCCAAGAACAAATGAGAACAATCAATACTTTTGTTGATTATCTAAAAACTAATTTTGATAAGCAAGTTGAAAATTCATTCTACGAAAATATAAAGACCCAACTAATTAAAGAAGAAAAAAGGTTAAAATATAGAAAAAGATATTTTCTAAAATTGCTCGACAAAATTAAACCAAAAGTATTATTATTGAATACTGCTCATTACGGAGGAGAAAGTTACATAATTAAATGGGCTAAAGAAAGGGGAATAATAACTGCCGAATTTCAACATGGGGTAGTTTCAAAGATGCATCCAGCTTATAATTATGGAGATGGAATATTGAATTCTGAGGAGTACAGGAAGTACACACCAGATTATTTCTTGACTTATGGAGAATATTGGAACAAGCAGATAAAAATACCTGGCAATACTTACGTTGTAGGTAATCCTCATTTTCATGAGAGCATAAAAAGATATAAAAACATTAAAGAAGAAGAAAATACAATTTTGATAGTTTCTCAATGGACTTTGACTAAAGAATTTGTTGAAATAGCCAAATATTTAGCCAGCAAATTCAAAGACAAAAAGATAGTTTTCAAAATGCATCCTGGAGAAATGAAAAATTATACTCTGATAAAGCCTCTAGAAGCATTTAGAAATATTGATATTCAAAAAGATGGCGACATTTATGAGCTATTAGCAAAATACGAAAGTATAGTTGCGTGTTATTCTACGACAGTATTTGAAGCTTTGGCATTTAACAAAAGAATATATATATTGGATAACAGTTATTCTAAAAATTATATTCCCAAAGAAATTGGAATCAGGTTCAAAAATTTTACTGCGTTGAAAGATTTAATAAAAAATAAGGTTAAAAATGAAAACGAACAAGATATTGAATATTATTTCAATAGTAATTGGAAAGAAAATTATAAGAAGTTTATAGAGCAAGAAATAGGTATTACAGTTATTAAATAGCAAAGAATTCCTTAAACAATTAATAGAATATTGAAGGTGTTAAAAGATGTTTAAAATGTGTGTTTTAGAGTTTTTAAAAAAGTATAATAACTATTATGTGAGGGGGTACTTTTGAAATATTTAGTTTTGAAACGAGCATTTAAGAACTTTGGAGATTACCTGATTTTTGA
>JAALLQ010000364.1_pt1 | contig 11302 bp, 9 predicted proteins | sample 7245921 | NCBI WGS metagenome assembly JAALLQ01 (sample SAMN13049200, study PRJNA578106) | oil field metagenome | isolation source: filtered produced water from oil reservoir B7 | place: USA:offshore Texas | collected 2016 | reverse complement strand
GTTGAGAAAGTTGAGTGTGCTTGGGTTATAGGTGATAGTACGTCTCACGTTTTACGTGACACGTCTTACGTCTTGAACCTTGAACCCTATTAAATATCAGCTTTGCTGATTGCCTACGGCATTTAACAGGGTAAACATTGAACTAAAAAGGAGGTTGTATGAAAATCGGTATCATTGGCGGAAGCGGGTTATATTCCATCGAAGCTTTTAACTATATCGGCGAAGAAAATGTTGACACGGATTACGGTGAACCTTCTGCTGCATTTAAAATTTATGAGTATTCCGGCAACAGATATTATTTCCTGGCAAGACACGGCGTTAATCATGAATTCCCGCCGCATTTGATTAATTACAGGGCAAACATTTCAGCATTCAAAAAGGCGGGTGTTGATGCAATACTTTCGTTTGCAGCGGTTGGTGGAATCAGCGAAAGCCTGAGCCCCGGAGACATCGTAATTTCCGACAATGCCATCGATTTTACAAGCGGGAGAAATCATACCTTTGCAACCAAAGGCAATATTCACCATGTAGATATAACAGAGCCCTTTTGCCCGGAACTCAGACAGGCGGTCAAAGAAAGCTGTACATCATCAGGTTTGAATTTTACAGATAAAGGTGTATATATCTGTACTAACGGGCCGAGAATGGAAACGGCTGCTGAAATCAAAGCTTTTAAGAGGATGGGTGCTGATATTGTTGGGATGACATTGTTTCCCGAGTGCTCACTGGCAAGAGAGTCGGAAATCTGCTATGTAAATATCAGTGTTGTTGCCAATTATGCCGCCGGTATTTCCCAAAGCAAGTTAACGGCGGATGAAGTGGTGGAAACGGTGAAGAAAAGTGAGGATAAGCTGAAGCGTATTATTCTGAATATTGACACTTTAGCCGTTGAAAACAGAAAGTGTGATTGCAGAAATGCACTTGAAAATACGAGGATCAGCAAGGGTAAATGAATCTGATTAGCGAAAATATCCCCTTAAAGGATTATTATTTTTACCGGGCCGGCGGAGTTGCACGTTATCTTGCCCGTCCGAAAACCACCGAGGAACTGATTGAAGTTTTAAAGTGGCGGAAAAGTAAGGGGTGTTCGTATATAGTTATTGGTGCCGGTTCCAATGTCCTTTTCAGTGATGATTTATTTGACGGACTTGTTATTGTACTGTCAGGCTTAAACAGGTGGATTATAAGAAGCCGTCATCGGGTGATTTGCGGGGCGGGGGTTCCTTTGCACTGTCTGATAGAATTTACTGCTTTATCCGGACTTGCCGGTCTGGAAAATCTTTACGGTATACCCGGCTCCACAGGTGGCTCCTGTTTAATGAATGCCGGAGCTTTCGGCAGCGAGATTGCGGATAATTTAAAGAGTGTGGAAGTGTTAAACAGTGAAGGAAAAGTTCTTCAGTTAAACAGAGAAGAAATTGAATTTGGTTACAGAAAATCTTCTCTAAAAGGATATATAGTTCTTAATGCAGAGTTTGATCTTAAATACGGAGATTCTTCTTCATTGAGAAAAAAGATGGATTTAACAGCGTCAAAAAGGGATGAAAAACAGCCTGTGGAATTCTGCTCCTGCGGTTCCGTCTTTAAAAGACCTGAAAACAATTATGCAGGTACTCTTATTGAATCGTGCGGGCTTAAAGGGTCGAGAATCGGTGATGCCGAGGTTTCGGAAAAGCACGCCAATTTTATTATAAATAAGGGCAATGCGAGCAGTTCGGATATTTACAGACTGATTAAATATGTAAAAGATGTGGTTTACAGGCAAAAAGGTACATTGCTTCAAGAGGAAGTAAAGCTTATAAACTTTTAGTATTTTTTATTGGAGTAATAGATTTTTTATAATTATAAACTTATTGATATTTTAAAATTTGCTGTTTTTTTAATTTTAATTGTTTTGGTTTTAATTTTCCTGTTCCAACGTATAGGTTACAACTGGCAGTTTTACAGGATAAAAGAATTTTTATATACCTATGAAAACGGTCAACTGGTATTCGGTCCCATCATTAAAGGACTCGGGATAACTCTCAAAATATCGGCCGTGAGTCTTGTTCTGGCTATTTTACTGGGTTTCTTTACCGCAATTCTCAGGATGACAGAATCTTTTTCAGGCAATTTTATTGCCCGCGGCTACATTCTTGTTATAAGAAATACGCCTCTTATTATTCAGCTTTTTTTTGTATATTTTGTCATAGCTCCGCCTTTTGGTATCAATGCCTTTTATTCTGGGGTGATAGCTCTGAGTTTGTTTGAGGGGGCCTATATCTCTGAAATTATCAGAGGGTCTATACTTTCTGTGGGAAAAGAACAGTTCGAATCATCGATGAGTCTGGGCATGAATTTCTATCAGCGAATGCGTTATGTTATTCTGCCGCAGGCTTTAAGATTGGCAGCTCCGCCGTTAACAAGCCAGATGATAGCCTTGGTTAAGGATTCTGCCCTTGTCAGTACCATATCTATCTATGATATGACAATGCAGGCTCAAAGGCTTGTGAGCGAGACTTATCTGGTTTTTGAGATATGGTTTACAGTAGCGGGTATATATCTTTTGATTAATTTAATGTTATCCATGCTGGTAAAATTTGTTAATATGAAGGTGTATGAATAAAAAAGGAGGACACAATGTTTAGACGTATTCGTAGACCGCTGATTATTTTCAGCCTGATGTTTGCACTAACATCACCGGTTTTTGCCAAATCGGTAAATGAGAAACAGGGCAATGAAAGTACAATTGAAAAGGTTATCCAAAGAGGTGTTTTAAAAGTAGGTTTTTCCACTTTTGTTCCCTGGGCAATGAAAGCGAAAAATGGTGAATTTATAGGCTTTGAAATCGATGTTGCAAAAAAACTGGCTAACGATTTTGGTGTCAAAGTGGAGTTTATACCCACCAAATGGTCAGGCATCATACCGGCTCTGCTTACAGGTAAGTATGACGTAATCATAGGTGGTATGAGTATTACCCCTAAGAGAAACCTGAAGGTTAATTTTACTATCCCTTATGAATATTCCGGTATGTCTATAGTGGCAAGCAAAATCAAGGCAAAAGGGATGGATGAAATCAGCGATTTCAACAAAGAGGATATGGTTATAGCTGCCAGACTCGGAACAACTGCTGAAGTCGCCGCAAGAAAACATCTTCCCAAAGCCAAACTGAAACTTTTTGATTCTGAATCACAGGCGGTACAGGAAGTGCTTGTGGGAAGAGCTCATGCAATGGTTGCTTCGGCCCCGCTTCCGCATTTTCAGGCTATAAAATATTCGGACAGGCTTTATGTGCCTATTGACGAGAATTTCACGAAGGAGCCTATAGGTTTTGCTGTCAGGAAAGGGGATATAGACACGTTGAATGTTTTCAACAACTGGATTCGTCTTAATTGGGATTCCGGCTGGTTGCAAGAACGATATGAATATTGGTTTGAAACGAGAAAATGGGAAGAGAGAATCAAATAGGATTTTTTGAATGATAAAAACCGGGAAAATCAAATTTACCTTATTTGATTTCTTCTTTTTAAGCTTGTTGCTTTTCCTGTGTGCAGCATTTTTATGGAAAGTACACAGTTATCTTATGTATGACTGGCAGTGGGGGGAAATTCCCCCACGCTTTTTCTACTTTGAAAAAGGTTCTCTCCACGCGGGCGTTTTTATGCAGGGGATATTCTATACAATAAAGCTCAGCGTATGGTCAATAATATTTGCTACTATTCTTGGCACTGTTCTGGGGGTTTTAAGATCCAGTAATAAGCTTTTTCGTAATCTTATTGCAATGACATTTGTTGAGTTGCATAGGAATATTCCCCCTATTGTTTTAATTTTCATTTCATACTTTTTTATTGGCGATCAGCTTTTTAATATATTGTATATCGACAGCATTATACGAAGTATGGGGGAGAACGTCAGAAACTTTACCGAAGTAATTTTTGCTCCCCTGCCTATTATGTCATCTTTTTTTGCAGGTGTGCTCGCTTTGACGGTTTACGAGGCAGCGTACATATCCGAAATTGTGAAATCGGGTATTATGTCTGTTCCTAGAAACCAGGTGGAATCGGCATATGCTCTTGGTATGAATAAGTATAAAGTTATCAGATATGTTATTCTTCCGCAGGCATTCAGAAAAATTCTGCCCCCCCTTGCATCCCAGTTTGTCTCAACTATAAAGGATTCGGCCATTGTGTCCGTTATTGCAGTTCCGGAACTTACCTTTCAGGGATTGGAGCTTATGTCTGCAACGTTTCTTACTATGGAGATCTGGATAGTCATAACCCTCTTATATTTTATATTAACATTCACATTAAGCAAAATAATAACGTTTTGGGAAGCAAAATACACATTTTAGAATTTAAAAGTTTAATGGATTATTACAAAATATTGTTTATATCGGTTAAATACTCTTCCTGGTAATTATATCCGGGATTATTTTTTTGATTTAGTTTAAAATACTTGTCATCTTTCATATACCATGACTTTGCTCTGTCTTTAAGGTTATCCTGAAGTAATTTTCGCAGAAATTTTTTACTTTCCTTATCTTCGATTTCTGTCAAAAGTTCGACTCTTCTGTCCATATTTCTCACCATCCAGTCAGCAGTTGAAATAAAAACTCTGTGTGACCCGGATGAGAGAAAATATAAAATTCTGGGATGCTCCAGAAATCTGCCAACTATACTTTTTACAGTAATATTTTCGCTTAAACCTTTAACCTGAGGTTTTAGTGAGCATATACCTCTTACTATCAACTCTATTTTTACTCCAGCTGACGCCGCTTCATAAAGTTTTAAAGTGATTTCTTTGTCGTATAAAGAATTAATTTTTGCAATAATATGACCCTTTTTGCCTTTTCTGGCATTTTTTATTTCTTCATCAATAAGTTCCATCAGTTTTTCTCTTAAACTGTTTGGTGCTGTAGTAATTTTTTGTTCTGTATTTTCTGACAATTTCCACTTATATATATCCGAATAACCCATCAGATAATTAAACAGGTTAACAGTTTCTTCTGTAATTTGATTATCCGTGGTTAAATAATCGATATCCGTATACAACCCGGCTGTTTTTTCATTGTAATTGCCCGTTGACAAATGGACATAGCGCTGAATTTTTCCATTTTCTTTTCTGACTATCAGAAGTGCTTTTGCATGAACCTTTAAATTCATAAAACCGTATGTTACAATACATCCTGCATTTTCAAGCCGTTTTGCCCACTCCACATTTCTTTCCTCATCAAAACGGGCTTTTAGCTCTATAACAACACATACATGTTTCCCATTTTTGGCTGCTTTTGCCAGGGATTCAATAATTTTTGAATTTTCATTAGCTCTGTAAAGGGTCATCTTTATACTTAAAACATTACGATCATCAGCAGCTTGCTGAACAAAATTGCCTATTAGTCCGAAATCGTGATACGGCCTGTAAAGTGTCAAATCCTTTGTCTTAAGATAGTCAAAGAGGTCTTTAAATTTTACATCATCAGGCAGAACAGGATCAAATCCGGGATAATAATATTTTTCATTATTTTCGCTTATATCAAAAAGGAAAGTCAGATCCAGAGGGTGATTCAGTTCGTAAATATGTGAATCTGTTATATTAAAAAATTCGTAAAATTTTCTCTTTAAATCCTGTGGTAACGGCTTGTTTACTTCCAACCTTACCGCATTACTCTTTTGCCTTTTATCCAGATATTTTTCTATAAGAATCAGCAAATCTTCCACTTCTTCATCCTGCAGAGATAAATCCGCATTCCTTGTAATCCTGAATACAAAACTGTCGATAATTTCATATCCTTTGTAAATAGTAGCCAAAAAATTAATGATAATCTGCTCTACGGTATAGTAATAACTTCTCCCATTTTTTTTCAAATTATAAACTCTATCCAGCATTTCAGGTATCATAATCAGAGAGTCGTAGATTTTATCGTTTTGTTTTATTTTGACAAGAATACACAGTCTTAGGTTAGCCAGGAAGGGGAAAGGGTTAGCCGGTCCCAGAGTAACAGGGGATATTACCGGAAAAATCTCCTCGTGAAAAAGGGACTCAATCCATTCGAAGTTTTTCTGTATTGGTGCTTCGATATATATTTTCTCTTCGGCACATCTTTGTTTTAAATCATAGTAGAGTTTAGATTGAATAGAGGTAAGATTATGGCATTCGGCAGATATTTCTTTTAATTGCTGGCTGGAGGTGAGTCCTGAAAGATCTTTCTCCGTGTAACCCGCTGCAATATGGTCCAGTAATCCTCCAACCCTCACCATAAAAAATTCATCCAGATTTGATGATGAAATCGCCAAAAATTTGAGTTTTTCAAGAAGAGGAACATTTTCATCCACAGCCTGGAGTATAACCCGTTTGTTAAATGAAAGCCAGCTTAGCTCTCTGTTATTAAATACCAAGTGATCAGACATTTAACAAATCCAGTTTGAAATTAATCGGTATGCCGTATATTTCCAAAAAATCTCTGTTTTTTCTGTAAAAAGTAATCTCTTCAAAGAAAGGTTTTCTATCGGCTTTTGCTGTTAACGTGATTCCATCTGAATTTGTGTCAATGTCTATGTCCCTGATCAGCTGCATATGACTGGCATCAAGTGCGTCAGCTATTTTCAGCAAAGCAATAAGTTTACGAATAAGGAGCTTTTTTTCTATAGGAAGCGAATTGAATCTGGAATCAAATGTTAAATGGTATTTGTCCCTATGAAAAAGCACTATTGTGGAAATTGTCTCGATTGTTTCAGCATCAAAACCGGGCATACTGAATGCACGAGCAATATAGTAGGAATGCTCATGATGGTTATTAATTCCGATAAAATAGCCCACGTCGTGTAGTAAGGCTGCCGCTTCCAGAATCAAAAGATCTTTTGAGCTCAGCGAATGGAGGGACTTAAGTTTGTTAAATATTTTTTTGCTGAATTTTGCCACCTGATTTGCATGTTTTTCATCCGTTTCGTATCGTAATGCATAATTTTTTATGTTGATAATAAATTTTCTATTTAGCTTTTTCTCTTTTATGTTTTTAGTATAGTACAGCGCCATCTGGTGGGGAAAATTTTGTTTGCTGAAATAAATAACATCTGTTTTCACCAGATTTATAAGGGATAAATAAACATACAACGTTGGCTTAAGGATTTCTGCATAATAGCTGTTTATATTTAGCTGCTCGGCAATTTCGCTTGTTGTTAACCGTTTTGTTTTATCGTAAAGTCTTTTGAGGGAATGTTTATCTATAGAAAAGTTTGATGGCTTCATCACTTCAATAATAAGATTAATGGAGCTTCCCGATCCTACTAAGTATTTAATGGAATCGATTTTTCTGCATGTGTTTTTTATATGATGGTGCATTTTGTGAATATACTGTTCATAAGCCCGATATTTCAGGTCTTCATTTACATCCTTAAAAAGTTCACAGATTCTCAGGCTTCCGAAAGGCAAAGCGGCTGAGAATAATCGTAAATCATTTTTTATTACATTAAGGCCTATGTTTCCACTGGCAAGATTTACAAAAAGAAGTCCTTTTTTCTCCATCTCCGGAAAATCCTTTATATCGTTTCTTACCCCCAAACTTTTTATAAACAGCTCTTCCGTCTCATCAATTATTTCCAGCTTAATCCCCGTTTTGATACGAACATGATCTATAAAAAAGTATTTGTTCTCTGCATCTCTTACACTGCTTGTGCAAATTGCCTTATAGTTATTTTTAATGTTATATTCTTTGAATTTGTCAGAAAAATTCCCCAGAATTTCTGTAGCATTGTGGACATTATCCAGAGTAATGTATCCTTTAGAAAAAGTGTCCCTACCCAATTTAAGCGGTTTTATGAGGTATTCCAATGTTCTTTCTTTGTAGTCGCTAAATTCTGATATCTGCATTCGCAGAGCACTTGCTCCTACGTTAATTATTGCAAAAATGCCGTTTTTCATAATATCTCCACACTTTTTCCTGTAATATTTTCAAGCAAATCTTTTTTTGACTCAAATGCCTTTTTTTCCAAAGTGATATCCTCTTCAGATAAAGGATGAATGATAATCTTATTTTCTGTAACTTTAACATTAATATCCGTTATGAATTTTTTGTGTCCTCTGTCCAGACCATCAGCAACCCGCAGTATAGCAGCCAGATTCTTTACAATGTTTATATCCTTAGAATCCAGTTCTTCATAAACCGGATGATTCTTTTTGGGTAGACTTTTTCTGTGATATCTGGCAATGTGGGCAGTTATTATTTTTTGTTTGTAGTTGAAACCCGCAATGTCGGAATTTTTTATTAAGTAGTATGAGTGCTTATGATGTTTGGAAAATGAGATATAGTTTCCGATATCGTGCAGGATTGCTGCTGCTGTAAGCATATCTTTATTTTTGTTATCCAGTCGCCATTCTTTATTTAGTTCATCAAAAATTCTTGTCGATAAGAAAGCAACATGTTTGGCATGTTCTTCTTCAAACTGAAATTTGTTTCCGATTTCTATCAGCTGAGAGTAAAAAATATCCTCCCCTAAATCCTGAAAAGGCATAGTAATATTCATTGAATTCAGCGTATCGATAATCAAGCCGGTTCTCAGTCCGCCGGTAAATGTATAAAAACCGTTGGAAGATGATTTTGAAAGCAAAACTTCGATGTTTATAGCTGCTGGCAGCAGAATATCAGCTCTTTTAGGTTCAACGCCTTTTATCTTTTTTATATTTTCGATATTCATATATTTGATTTTGTTTATGAAATCTTTTAGAAATTTACGGGGCACATATTTAATTTTTGTTTTTTCATCTTTACCAGATGAAAGATAATAAATATTTGCAATATTATTAATTGTACCACCTGTACTTACTACCAAATCGATATTATAATCTTCATAATTCTCAATGTTCTCCTGTATATGCTGCTTCATTTTATAGACTTCCACTATTTCCGGAGGATCATGTTGCAGGAACATATTTTTTAAGCGTGAACAACCTAACTTTTTACTTGTTATATTTTCAATTTTTCCTTTTAGTGCAAGAGTGTACTCTGCGCTACCTCCGCCAATGTCTGTTATTATTGCATTATATTTATCTATTTGAAAACTGCCGGAAATTGCAAGGTAAGAGAGTTTTGCCTCTTCTTCACCACTTATAATTTTCAGATTTATACCAAATCTGGATTTAATTTCCTGAACAATTTCGTGGCCTTTTTCCAATTCTCTGAGTGTTGCAGTGGCCACTGCTCTTATTATTCCCACATTGTAACTTTCCAGTATTTTTTTTATATCTGTGAAGCATGCATAAATCTTATTGATTGAAGATTCTGTGAGAAAACCGTACTTAAAAAGGTCATCACCAATCCGTACAATTTCCCTGTATTCCTGCACTATGCGATAACTTTTTTCCAGAACATTTGCAATTTGTAGTCGGATGGAATTAGAACCAAGGTCTATTATTCCTATTGTCAGGCTTTTGTTATTCATTAATTTTACTCCTTTTTCAATATTGCATTTCTATGTAAAAAAGATGTTAAGATTTTGTAAAATTTTAATAAATATTTTTCCAAAATGATAGTTTAAATCAGCTTGTTTTTCACAGAAAGATAACATTTATTTGATAGTGATTTTACAAAAAGTTGTTAGATACTAAAATAATTTAAAGAGGTTTATATGAAAATTGCTTTTTTCACAGATACATATCACCCACAGGTAAACGGTGTTGTTACTTCCATCGGTATCCTGAAATCACAATTGGAAAGGCTTGGGCATAAAGTTGTGATTATAACTGTTAAGGTACCGAATACAGGCAATGAAACAGATGTCATCAGAGTATCAAGTATACCCTTTCCTATGCAGAAGGAGCATCGTGTGGCAATGTTTTATTCTTATAAAACTATACGTATGATAAAGAGGGAGAAGTTTGATTTAATACATACGCATACTGAGTTTTCTATAGGAACGTTCGGGAGAATTGTTGCAGGTAAGCTGAATCTCCCTCTAATACACACTTATCACACTATGTATGAGGACTATACCCATTATGTTACTAAGGGTGTTGGTGATAGATATGCGGTAAAACTTGTCAAAAAACTGAGCCGTATAATCTGCAACAAAAGTGACTGTGTGATAGCACCATCTGAAAAGACCTACAGTGTTTTAAAAAATTACGGGGTCCGGAGCAATTTAACTATAATTCCCACAGGTGTCGATATTAAGCGTTTTTATCCTGATTTGGAAATTTATAACAGTTTCAGGGATAAGCTGGGTATTAGCCGAAGTGTAAACGTCTTGCTTTTTGTTGGGAGACTTGCAAAAGAAAAGAATATAAATGCCATGATTAAAGCAATGCCTGAAATAGTTGAAAAAAAGCCTGAAACGGTTTTGGTCATTGCCGGAGACGGGGATGAGAAATCCAGCCTTGAGAACTTGAGTGAGAAACTCAGGGTTTCGGATAATATTATTTTCATAGGTGAAGTGAAATATACTGAGATAGATAAATATTATAAAATGGCGGATTTTTTTGTAAGTGCCTCCACATCGGAAACACAAGGACTGACCTATATTGAAGCCCTTGCCTCGGGGTTGCCTGTTATTGCCAAGTATGACAGTAATTTGAAAAATGTTGTTGAGGAAAGATATAACGGCAGTTTTTTCTTTGAGGATTCTGAACTGCCGGAGGCTGTTTTACGGGCACTTTCTGCAAAAGAGACAGCTTTATGGAAAAAAAATGCTATGAGAAGTGCCGAAAAATTTTCCGATATTACATTTGGACAAAGGGTTGAAAAACTGTATTACTCTCAACTGAAACAAAAACTGCAAAAGGTTATATGATGTATAGTAAGATTACCAAGCCGTCTGTTTTTATAACTTCCACCGGCAGAACAGGAACACAGTTTCTGGCTAAAAACATAAGCTTGATGGTGAAGGATGCCGCTGCTTACCATGAGCCGGGCAGCCCCTGGATAACGAGACCTAAGGATTTTATTAGAGAGGTTCGTGATTTCGGTTTTTACAATATGACTGCCGGCCAGTTTTCCCCTAAACACTGTATGTTTAAGCTAAGCAGAAAATATATAGTGGGTGAACTTGACAGTGAAAAGGCAGCTGATTATGTCTTAGCTATGCGGAAGGATTTTGTAGACAGCTTACCTAAAGATATTTATGTGGAATCGAGCGGGCATATTTACGGGATTCTGGATATTATCGATAAGGTATTCGAAAATGCAAAATTTATACATATAGTCAGGGATCCGAAAAAATGGGTAACATCTGCCCTTAATACCTTTGAATATTATTTATACGGACCGTTTGATGAAAAACTTCTGAAATTAAGTCCCACTGCAATGGATTTTTCTGATGACAATTGGGCAAAA
>JAALLQ010000363.1_pt1 | contig 11323 bp, 10 predicted proteins | sample 7245921 | NCBI WGS metagenome assembly JAALLQ01 (sample SAMN13049200, study PRJNA578106) | oil field metagenome | isolation source: filtered produced water from oil reservoir B7 | place: USA:offshore Texas | collected 2016 | reverse complement strand
AGGCTATTCGGCTTATAGCAAAACTACCTACCATGTTAGCTGCTCTGTACAGGTGCAAAAAAGGTGAGGCTCCGTACCTACCTGATGATAAGCTATCACATGGGGCCAATTTCCTGTATATGTTAAGGGGTGAAGCTCCTTCGGCTATAGAAGCCGAGGCTATGGAAAAGGACTTTATAATCAGTGCCGAGCATGAACTGAATCCTTCCACTTTTGCACTGAGGATTACGGCTTCCACTCTGGCGGACGTATATTCAGCCATAATCACAGGTCTGTGCACCCTGAAAGGTCCTCTCCACGGAGGCGCCAGAAAAGGTGTAATGGAAATGCTGGATGAAGTAGGTAATCCTGAAAATGCGAATGCCTATGTACTCCATAAACTTGCCAGCAAACAGAAGATAATGGGTTTTGGACACAGGGTATACAGAACAGGTGATCCGCGGTCCAGGATATTCAAAGAAATGGCAAGAAGGCTGGCAGATGAAAAAGGTGATCCTACCTGGTACGAGATCGCAGAGAGCCTGGAGCATGCCATGTATCGTGAGTTCCTGGAAATGCGCGGCAGGCCAATGTATCCGAATGTGGATTTCTATTCAGGTGTGATCTACAAGTATCTGGACATACCACTGGAACTTGCGACCTCGGTGTTTGCCATAGGTAGGGTATCAGGCTGGACTGCTCACTGCTTCGAGCAATACATGGATAACCGTGTTATCAGGCCGCGGGCACATTACGTATGAGCCTTTGATACTTTCTCACTGACATTTTTCAGGGACCGGTTCATTTTTTCAAACCCTGTTTCTATATTCTCTTTCATCAGGTGAAGTATCAGTGGGGCAAGTATCCCGCGAAATCTTTCACACTGTATCAGACGTGTCCTGTGCTCATCCAGTTTTTCAATTCTGAATACATGTTCCCCGTCAAAGATGCCCCTTATCCACATGTTTCCGGACCAGCGAAATTCTTTAACAGGATCAACTTTCAGGACAATCGGCTTGAAGGTCATAGGCCTGGAACCGGGAATGCTTAATGTTACCTCCAGGCGTTTTCCTTCTTCGAGCTTTCCTTTTTTGACGATCATGAAAGGATTCCAGCTGGACAGGTTTTCAAAATCAGTCAGTATATGCCACACTTTATCGGCCGGGGCATTGATTTCAATATCAGTGCATATCTTTTGCATTAAGAAATAGACCTCCCTTAAAGAAGGGATAATGGAATTGCATACTTTTACTAGACATTCAGATAGACGATTTAGTATTTAAACTTAAAGTGTATTTTTCAGTTCGTAGTAGTAATTTCCCAGAGGTATGAGAGTGGCTACAAGGTACACCAGCCATCCGATTATCGGCAGCTCGCTGATCAACAGCAGGATAAATACTCCAAGTACGAGTTCCGCCCATGGTTTCTGATCCCATCCGACCTTTGCGAACACATATTTACCTATCCAGAGTCCCGTTATAACTCTCGCAAAGTACATAACTGCCACTATAAACAGAAGCAACAGCACTCCGATAGGTATGCCGACCAGTGTTATCAGAAGCAGCACAGAGGTTATCCAGGCACCGAGGATCAGTCCCAGACCTATCAGGAATTTCTTTCCGGGGGAAACTGTTGTTTCCCGGGCCAGCTTTTCCATTTTCCCGGGCCAGATTGCCAGCACGACAAGAGCCAGGATTGTCAGCACGATATATTTAAAAATCCACCAGATCACTGAAAACAGCCCTATACCGCCACTATCTTCATCTCTGTTTCCGGTTTCTACAAAATCCACTTCTCCGTTGACAGTACCCTCAGGTATGGTGATCCTTTCAGGAGCCATATACCTGAGATTTCCTCCGATGGCTGCAGCAGGCAGTATTCCAAGCTCACCGGCTTCAATGTCTGCATTTCCTCCAATATGTCCGCCAATGGTGATCTCGCCGCCGGACCCCATCATATCGCCGTCAACACTGCCAAGCATTTGCATCTGCCCTGAAGTAAAGGAGAGATCTCCGCCGATTGTTGACCCGCTGGACAAAAAACTCTCTCCGGAAGCCAGGATCAGGTCATCCCTTACCTCTCCTTCCATATCTAGTGAACCGGTGATTACCCGGATATCATCACCAACACTTCCGGTGATTATCACCTCACCCCCCATCACAGTGAGATCCTGCGTGATATTACCTCGTACTTCAATTCTTCCGCCTGCTACCACCACATCACCCATAACATTTCCTGAAATGATTATATTTTCGCCGGCAAGATAGAGGTCGTCCTCCACTGTATCGTCTATTATTATCATATCCCCGGCTCTTGTGGTCAGGGCGGCGGCCTGGCTGCTAAAAACTGCCAGTATGAATATGGATGATAAAAAGATGGCAAATGCTCTTCTCATGTTCTTTTCCACTGCCTACCCCTTTAATAGATTGTTCTAATCATTTAAAATCTTTATGAAATGGAGAAAATACGAGTTTATTCGCGGATATTATCAGCTTGATTCTCAGCTCAAAATAGAAAATAGTGTATATAATGGAGTAAGTGGAAGATCCTGGGTCTTTAAGGACTCAGGATTCGAATGCAAGTGCCTTTGTGGGACATGCAGTCACACATCTTCCGCACTTTATGCAATCAGGTTTCTTCTCGTTGGTATGAACCTCAAGCTGCATGGGACATGATTTGTCACACTTCTTACAGCTTACACATTTTGACTCATCCATCTGAAGCTGGTATTTGCTGCCGCCGATAAGGTTCTGTACCGTTCCCATGGGACAGAATGTACACCAGGTACGGGGGCTGATACTAACACCGGCAAGCAGTGCGATGGAAGTTGTCATAAGACACATGATTACGAAAACCATGCCTATCTGGTTAACAAGACCCTCGGTCTGAAGAAGTCTGTATCCCATAAATCCCATCATCAGTGCAAAGAGAGGGATCCTGATCCACAGACTTCTGAGGAAATCAGGTATCTTTTTGTTCCTTGTGATCTTGCTTACCCAGAAGTCATTGAAACTGCCTCTCGGGCAGAGATTTCCACAGAACCATCTTCCCCTGAAGATACTGCTTATCAGGAGTGCGGCAAATACCACAAGCAGGAAATATCCAAGCAGCGGGAACCACAGTCCTGCGACTGATACTATTATAACGAGTATACCAAGATAAGGAGTGATTTTTAGCATTGTTTCACCTTTGATCAGAAGTGTCAGCTATTTTATGATGCTCATCTGTTGTTTTTGTCTCTTCGGCCCATGCCTGCAATTCACTGTCCACACGTTTGACCCAGCTGTTGACTATATCCATGATAAGTTCGCGGATCTCCTTTTTGCTGCGTATCTTGTAGACAAAGAAATATCCTCCACCGTCCATATTGTTCTGGGAGCGAATGAGGATATTGCGCTCGTACAGTTTCTTCACACTTCTCTGAACCGTGGAAAGATTAAGACCCAGATCCTCGGCAATATGCTCTGTATTGAGCCAGTTCTGCCCGAACTGCAGGAAATGCTTGAGTACCTGCAGATCGGCTTTTGTAAGGTTCAGGCCGCATTTTATTACGGCTTCGATTTCAAATTCCTTGCAGGCAAAGTCGATCATATGACACCTCTGTTTTTCAACAGTACTGTATTAAAACAGCAGTATATATAAATGGTTTCAAGTACTGCATGGAATCGATAAAAAACAGAAGTACCGTAAAAAGATATATGAAACAAACTAAAACAGGATAAATACAGGTCTTGAGGGTACAAAGGCAGAAAACAAAATCTTTTATTATAATGAAGTGCCTCTGTACACTTGTTTTTCAAAAATCATCATTTCATGCGTATCCACCAATGAGCCTGTTGATCTCATCGCTGCCGATAATACCAAGTATCCGTCTGTCATCATCTACAACAGGAAGTGCGGAAATGTTATGTTCCTCCATTTTCTTTGCGGCACTCTCAATACTTTCCTGATGGCTTGCGGTTATGACATCTGTTGTCATTATCCTGTCCAGGGAATTATATTTCATTGCCACTGCCTTTGATATGTCCCATGAGGTAACAATGCCTGCGAGTATGCCGGTATCGGAAACCACGGGAAGATGTGTGATCCCTTTTTTGCACATGACAACTGCTGTCTCTTCAATGCTCAGCCCTTCCCTGATGGTGATTATTTCGGTCTTCATGATATCCGATACAACGACATGAGACAGGAAATTGCTTATCAGGTAATTGAGATGTCCGGATTCGAGCAGGAAAGCATCATGACCGTAACTCGACTCTATCTCCCTGTAGGTAGCTTCCTTATTGTTCGCACTCAATGCAGCCACGATCTCCCTGGACTGGTATGGTGGATACAGCCAGTCGGAACTGACGGCGATTACCAGGAACTTAGCCTCCACATCCTTCAGCCCCTCTTTAAGAGAGCCATTTTTTGACAGGTCGAAATAGTCCAGTGCCTTGGTGATGTAAAGGTAGGAGTTGGCATCGAACCTCTGGGTGAATGATTGTCCCTGATAATGGAGATAGCTCTCAACTTCGAAATCAAAGTCCATATTAAAGTCATACTTCTCCTTGTTCTGGAGCTTTCTGCCGAATTTCTCCTGCATGGAGTCATCACTGAGGTAGGTGATATGTCCGATCATTCTTGCAAGGGCCAGTCCCCGTACTGGAGTATCATCGGTATAGTAATTTCCTCTCTTCCATTCGGGATCGGATACGATGGCTATTCTGGCAACCTCATTAAAGGCGATCTGTTGCGGGGATGAACGGGCAGTAGTTGCAATGGCGATGGCATTTGCTACGGATTTCGGGTAAGATGTGGTCCACTGGAGTACCTGTGCTCCTCCCATGGAGCCTCCGATCACTGCAAAGAGCTTTTTGATTCCGAAGTGTTCGGTGAGTTGTTTTTGAGCCCTTACAATATCTCCTATTGTAATAACTGGAAAATCAAGACCATAGGGCTTTCCGGTTTCAGGATTTACGGAAGAGGGACCGGTTGAGCCTTTGCATCCTCCGAGGATGTTGGAGCAGATAATAAAGTACTTTTGTGTATCAAGTGCTTTGCCGGGTCCGATAAGAGTGTCCCACCAGCCGGGTTTCCTGTCACCCGGATGCCATCCTGCAGCATGGGCATCACCTGTAAGTGCATGGCAGACCAGAATGGCATTGCTTTTATCCGCATTCAGACTTCCGTAGGTCTCGTATGCCAGTGTAACATCCCTGAGTACCTTCCCGCTGTCAAGCGGGAAGTCGTCAGGGAAGCTATAATATTGGGTTTCTACTGTACCAACGGACTCATGTTTCATTGGGACCCCTTCAATGCCTGGTCGATATCTGCGATTATGTCCTCGACATCCTCAAGTCCCACTGACATCCTGATAAAGTCATCAGTTACTCCTGTGGATTTTCTTTCCGCAACGGTCAGTTGTTGATGGGTCGTGGATGCAGGATGGATCACGAGTGTTTTTGCATCACCGATGTTTGCAAGATGGGAGAGCAGCTTGACATTGTTGATGAATTTCTTGCCAGCCTCAATTCCTCCCTTTATGCCGAATCCCAGGATGGCACCATATTTGCCGTGCAGGTATTTCCCGGCCAGCTCATGACTCGGATGATCCTCCAGGCCAGGGTAATTAACCCATTTCACAAGAGGATGTTCATTGAGGAACCTTGCGACCTCAAGGGCGTTCTTACTATGTCTTTCAACTCTCAATGGCAGAGTCTCGAGACCCTGGATCAACTGGAAGGCATTAAAGGGACTCAGTGCAGGTCCGAGATCACGGAGCAGGTGAACCCTCATCTTAATAATAAAGGCAATGTTACCAAGCTCAGGGAAATCCCCGAAGGTCTCCCAGTATTTGAGACCATGATAGCCCGGGTCGGGTTCTGTGAACTGTGGGAATTTGCCATTGTCCCATTTGAAGTTCCCGGAATCAACTATAACGCCACCAATTGAAGTACCGTGTCCGCCAAGGAATTTGGTCGCCGAGAGTACAACGATATCCGCACCGAAATCAATTGGGCGTGTGATACCAATACCCACGGTATTGTCAACGATAAGTGGGATACCTGCTTCATGGGCTATATCTGCAAGCTCTTCCAGGTTTGCAACGTCCAGCTTGGGATTGCCGATTATCTCGGTGTAAATGGCCTTTGTCTTCTCGTTAATGGCAGCCCTGAACTCCTCGGGTTTTGTCGAGTCCACGAACCTGACTTTCCTGCCAAGGTCGGGAAATGTGTTGTTGAACAACTGGTATGTTCCGCCATAGAGGTTGTCGGCGGAAACGATCTCATCACCAAGATTGGTGACCCCAAGTGTGGCAAGGGTTATTGCGGACATTCCCGATGCAACTGCTAATGCCCCTGTACCACCTTCGATGGCGGCAACTCTTTTCTCAAGGACATCTGTGGTCGGGTTCATGAGCCTTGTATAGATATTGCCGAATTCCTTCAGTCCGAAAAGGTTGGCTGCATGGTCTGAATCCTTAAAGGCATATGATGCTGTCTGGTAGATCGGTACTGCACGCGAACCCGTTGTAGGATCCGGTATCTGTCCTGCATGAAGGGCAAGGGTGTTAAATCCGAATTTTTCTTCGTCCATGATGTTTCCTCTATTTGTTAATGATCTGTGATTATTTATGGATCATGAAATGATCTTGATCAAGTGCTACACTCTATACTAGTAACAACAAACATATAAATCTTTGCATATTACAATTGTGAATTAATAACTAATAGTAATATTAGTGATTTAGTACTCTGGAAAAAGAACAAATACAGCAGTAATAGCAATTGAAAAAAATCAAAAAAGGTTTTTCTGAAAAAAGAAGGATTATCAGGACTGCACAATCTGATAGAATGTTCAGGTAATGAGGTTCTTCAACTCTCCTTTTTCATTGGGTGCTGATACACGAATAATACGTGCTCTTGGATTCATTTTAGAGATCATCTCTTCGATCTTATTGGTGTTACTCCGATCTGCGATGTCTATTTTATTAATACAGATGATCTCCGCTCCGTCAAGCTGCTTTCGGGCATATTCCGTAAGCTGATCCTCTTCTGTTTCAAAGTCGCTTGCGTTCACGATAACCACAACCGGGAGGAAGTCTACATCCGGAAGCTCCATCCGCTTGATATCGACTCTTATCTTATGTGGGATCACAGTCTCTTCGGCCTCGATAAAGACAATATCCGGCTTTGATTCTTCTTTCAGGCTCAGGAGGTTTGACCTGATATCCGTATCCAGCGAGCATGGTATGCAGACGCTGTCGATCTCCTTTGTTTCGATACCGAGACTGTTCAGTGTCTTTTCATCGTAGTCAACCTGACCGTTCTCCTGGATTATGACGCCGGGATGTTTTCCCCTGTCACGAAGGTACTTGCATAGTCTGAGTATAATTGTAGTCTTTCCACTGTCAGTTGCTCCTCCAATTACAGATACTTGCATAATAAACCCATATCTAAGTTTTTCAGGATGCCTTATTTATTTTGCCGTCAACGACTTGATAATATCTATATATACATAATTATATATTATGTGTTCTTGTAAACTATAAATTGATATGATCCCCAGGTCCGAAAAACCAATGTTCTATGGCGAAATGGATTTCTATGGTATAGCCGGGATCCCGCAGATATCAACGATGTACTATATCGATTCTTCAAAATGGAATGCATGGAGAGTTCGCTTAACGGATAGAAACATCGAGATAATTGCCGGTACTGAAGTAATTCGGATCCTTCTTGAACAAATTGAATTTATAGACCGGCCACTTTCACATGCAGTTGCCAATAAAATCCAGAATTACACGAAACATGGTTCTTTTCTGGTGGTTGACTATAAACAAAAAGCGACCATTGGCCATGGAAATGCTCTTTTCTCCCTGGTTCTCGCAGGCAAAAAGGAAGATGTCTCTACTTTGAAACACCTTCTCATGCGGCTTTTAGGTTTAAAAGCGGATCCGGTAATTGGAAATCTTCAGCCGGAAGAAATACGTCTTCTATGCCTCTTTGCGACAGGAATGGACAGCTCAACCGTAATTCTTCCTCTTTTTAATAATGACACCGCTCTGCTGCAGAAAACCTTCAATAGTCTGAAAAGAAAAGATATGGTGGATGACTATGCATCTTTAACATCATCGGGTATGGATGTAGTGGAAAAGATCAGAGACAGCGGAAAAATAAAGCTTGGTTCTGACATTGACAATAAGTTCAACGAACTATCGAGCAACTGGACCTTCAGGGAAGACATACCGGCAAATACGATAGCTAACAAAATACTCTGGAAACACGAAAACTCTTCTCTTAGCGGTTTCATTCAGACAGAAGACATCTGGAAATATCTTAATGTTGGTAATATAGGGATGGCAGAACTGAAAAAACTCCATATCTCAGGTCTGGGTCTGCTAATGCACACACTGGACGGATCAACAGTTTTTCTTTTGTCACATGACAGTTCCGTTGTACTTGCACTCTATGGTATCCTGAATAAAACAGAGGACATACAAATGAGGATATTGTTCATGTTTTTCCTTGGTTTTGAAAATGAGAGGAATCTGCTGGGATATATTGGTTTGAATGATTCCGGATTTGAGGATCATTGTTATCAGATGATTCAAAAAGGCATTCTGGATGAAAAGCGTAAATCCATAACTAAAAAAGGTCTTGACCTGCTATATAGAAAATTGATGGGGGATGTTTCAGTTCTGCTGGAACATGACAGGGTTGACAGACAGCTTGGAGAATTCAGCAGGCTTGACCGGATGAAAAGATCAAGTGCGAAAAAAAGAGTCATGCAGGCTCTCCAACACAAACACATGCAAATGGGAAACTTTTGAAAATTGGGAAGGAATGCAAAAGAAAAGTTTCAGCCCTGTACTTCCCTTTGCATTCTCTTCATTTCCTGTATCTCTCTGATCCTTCTGAGTATGACCTCCCCCAGGAAGATCACAAGGGCTGCCAGCAGGAACCAGATCTTCTGGCTGATGCTCTCACGCACCAAAGTCTGGGAGTTCTCCCTTGCATCCACAAGCAGGTTTGCACGGGCATCCTGTCCGTCCTCATAGATCTGGCCACCATATTGTTTTATCATTGCGGGTAGGTCCTCATTGAGTCCCACATCCCTGTATTCAAGGCCGTAGTTGATGGCGATTGGATAGCCTGACAGATCATGCACTCCTATGGTGCCGGGCTCCACGGATGCTTCATAGACATTATCACCTGTAAGTGAGATGGGTACGTCTTCACCGTCAAGTTTCAGGATCGGTATTCCCTCATCGTACATAGTGAGCTCGATCTCCACGGGCGTTCCAAACCAGCCGTCAGGAGCTTCAACCACAGCACCGGTTTCTTCTCTCGGATTGCCCACAGCCCAGCTCAGGGTGGATGATATTAATTTTGAATTATTTCCTGAATAAAGCTGGGTAGCCCATCTTGTCTCCCCGCCTTCTCCGTTATCTGTTGTCAGGGCAGCTACTCTTCCGAGGCTGTATCTCCATGTTGTGAGTACAGGTTTTCCAGTACTGGTAATCAGAAGCCTGTCAGCCCCGGCTTTCGGAGTGACATCATTGAAACCTGTGATATTACCTTCAGGCTCCACATCACGTGTTATAAAGTGCTTTGTGTTTAGTTCTATGAGCGGGTAGGAGCTTATCTGAGTCTCGTTATCAGTATCAGTGGGTTCCTGCAGATCATCAAAGACGATATTTGCTCTCTCACCCTGTGCAACATGGAAGTAAATGCCTCCTATCTCACTCATCAACTTCTCAGCATAGGGAGTTCCGGTATTATCATATTGGGAAGGAGCACTGGACTGGATATGCACATAGTACATGTTCACACCATTGCCCTGTATATTATTGGCAATCTCAAGACTTTCGTCATATGACTGCTCTATACCACCGTCGGATATGATTATTATATCAAGTTCTCCAACTTCGTTCTGCAGCCATTCCTCAGCTATAAGAAGTCCCTCATTAAGTGAGGTCTCACTGGTTGTTGTGGGTGAAAGTGTTTCTACACTGTTTCTTAATGATTCAACATTGGATGCACTTCCGAGATAGACCAGACCGTTTGAGACATCCAACCCCTCGCTTCCAAAAGCGATGACTCCGAGATACGCATCTCTGAGATTCTCATTTTCAATTATATGGACAGCATTTCCCAGAATATCGCCAAGTGTACCATGTGCAGCCGTACTTTGGGATACGTCAAGCACAAGCACAACATTCCTACCTCCGCTATAGTCTGTGGGCTCGGAGATCACAGGTAGTATCTGTTCTATATCCGAATCAAGGTAATTCCCGAAATTATATGACCTCTCTCCTCCCACAACAACAATACCGCGCCCATCACGCAGATACTCTTTAAGATTCTCCACATCGCCTGCTGAAAGTGAGTTCGCGTGTACATTATCCAGAACTATGGCCTTCGTACTATCGAGGTCTGAGAAATCATCTGATGTATCCACATCATAGAGCTTGAAGAGATTGTATGCAAGTGGTGAGTCAGTTTCCAGTCCTACTGCCTGTATGGGTGGTTTGGGTATTGCATATATGCTCTTGTAGAACTCGTTGTTGATGGGGTCCGAGTCGGATGAAGGTGTGATGACCAGTCTCAATGTGTGCTCGCCAAGTTCCGAGAAACTGACCTGTGGCACTGGTATTGTTTTTGTGCGTTCATCCTCGCCTATTTCAGAATCGCCACTTCTTATGAGTTCATCGTCTCTGTACAGTTCATAGCTAAAACTTATCGTTTCCTCGTCTGCCTGTGTTACAAGGATATTGAACTGGTTTTCATTGCCAACGATAACGGTCTTGTCTCCGATAATCTGTGCGCTCAGGTCGTTTGTCTCCAGGTCCGGTTCCACATAGTAGACTGTGGTTCCCACATCCTCGGCGAATTCCAGTGCCTCTTCGATTTCTGCTCCCCGGTTATTGTTACCATCGGTCACCAGGACTATCTGGTTATCACCTCTGGCATACTGCATGATGGCATCACCAAGGGCAGTTTCCTCTCCGGTTAGACGGACAAGTGTCGTGGGGGTCATTGCGGTCAGGGCTTCATAGAGATTTGTCGATGTCTCTCCATTAAAAAGCTCCATACTGGCCGTCTCATCTGATATCAGGACTATATCGGGATTCTCGCTGGAGCTGACCCTAGCATCCAGCGTATAGGGTGATGCGAGTGCGATCACAAGCAGTATGGCAACGATCATTCTGGAGATTATGAGGCTCTTTTTTGTGGATTTTCTGAACAGGTAGATACCGCCGATAATAACCGGAACGATAAGCCAGAACATCTCAGGACTTTCAAAATTTATGATTGCCATTACAGTTCACCCCGCTTTTTGATTATGTAGAGTTCAA
>JAALLQ010000361.1_pt1 | contig 11362 bp, 10 predicted proteins | sample 7245921 | NCBI WGS metagenome assembly JAALLQ01 (sample SAMN13049200, study PRJNA578106) | oil field metagenome | isolation source: filtered produced water from oil reservoir B7 | place: USA:offshore Texas | collected 2016 | reverse complement strand
GCTATTTTCTGTCAACTAAAGGGTACTTATTTTATAGGGTGCTGGCAATATTTTTTTCCATTTTTGCTGCTAGAATTTTAAACTTCCATTTGCTCTATTTTTAATTTACCATAAACATTTTCTATTATATGCTGACTTTATAGAAAAATTAGTAGTTGAAAATGAAATTATTAGCACAAATGTATTAGGCTTTCTAAACTCTAGTTATTACGTGAAAACTAAGGGTTTGAATGGTGATTCTGAAATCCATTTTATAAGAAAGAGAGATTTACCTGAAAAAAAGATCATAATTTTAAGTGCAACGATTAATGAAAGAATTGCAAAGATGGTTTTCGGTGAAAATGTTAATTTCTATGACATAGGAAATGTAGAACACAAAGGTGAAATTCTGCAAATCGTGACCAAAAGTTTTAGTAGATTTAAAGTCCAAGAGGATTATGATGGTATGGTTAATGTTGCAAAACGACTAATAGAACAATATAATCCTAGAAGTAGTATAATTACTTATAAAGGATATTTTAAAGAAATAGGTAATATAGCAATGCATTTTGGTGATACAGCAGGAAAAGATAGTTTAAAAGGGCAAAATATTACTGTGATTGGAACTCCACATGTAAATCCAATTACTTACTTGTTATTAAGTCATATTTTAGGCCACAATGTACAACTTGATGGTAGCAAAATGGAGTATCTTCCTGTAAGTAGAGATAACTATAGATTTTATTTCCAAGCATTTGGAAATGATGATCTATTACGTGAAATTCAGTTTTATGTGATTGAATCAGAGTTAATGCAGGCAGTAGGGAGGGCTAGAACATTAAGGGAAAATTGCAGAGTGTTAGTTTTAAGTAATTATCCAATTCAAGGAGCAGATTTTATTCCAATTTCTCTAAGTGAAATCAACAGTTACAAAAATGCGTCATAAGGATTCTTCATAGACAGGTTTTTACCTGTCTATTTTAATTAATATTATCCGATTCAGGAATAAATTCGTTTTGCAAAAAATCTTGTGTTCTATACCACATGTTTGTCAGTTTTTCTTTTATTTCAGTTGAAAGATCTGGATTTTTTTCTTCAATAATTTCAATTTGTAGTTTGTTTATCCATTCTAATTCATCCTTAATAACATTAAGAGTTCCTCTAGTTTTGATATAATCATCAATTAAATTTAAAGATTTTTGGCAATATGAATCTATAGACAAAATATAATAGTAGTAAATGTTATACAATTTACCAGAAAAAATAATATTTGAAAAATATAATGGTGAGTTTACATCATCTTTTAATACGTCTTTAATTATTTCTAGAGCCCATTTAGTACTTTTGACAATATACTGTTTATCTTGTTCTTCTAAGGTATTATTTTTTAAAAGACCTTTGAATATATTTTTACAAATATTATATCTTTCATAGAATACACTAAGAAAATCTAACCAAGGTAATCTACTATTATTATAAACATAATCTCTATATAAAGTTTCTGCATTGTTTATAAAGTCTTCAATCGAGGATAACAAAGCCAGACATCTTTTGCAATAGTTCAATTTTTTTGTATTATAATAATTTTCAACATAACTATTGTTTTTAATTAAAGTCTTAAAATCTTCTAAATCGTTAATAAAAGACAAAAATCATTTAACCTCCTTACATTTTAGTATCTTAGTTACATCATGATAACACTTAATTAAAAGGATTGCAAGATCATAAAAAGGTCCTGAAATTATGTGGAAATTGCGGTACAATATAAAAAAAGTAGGAGGAAGACGTTTGGAAGCAATTATTAAGGGTATTTTAATTTCTTTAATAGTGATTATTGCAGGTAGTATGTTTGGAATAAAAGCAGTTATGACTCTATATAGTTTATTTGGAATAAAATCAATCATTTTCATTTTGGGATATATAGTTCTATTTATATCTGGAATTACTTATGAATGGCAATGATAGAAGTAATCGTAATAAATAATTTAAGTATGCTGTAATTTCCTTGAAAGCATGCTATACTTTCTATAAGTAAGTAACTCTCCTTTCTTTCTTAAGTGTATATATATGAAAACCCTTGCTCAAGGTTCTCTGTAGTGATGCTACAACGGCAGATAATCCGAGAGAAAATTGAAGCAAGGGTTTTTCTTATTAGTGCTTAATAAATATTGTTACTAGAACATAACAGTTAATAATAATTATTATCATTAATAATAACCATTAACTATTAATAAAATCTTGTAAAGGTGTTTATAAGGGTTTTATAAAAGTTTAATAATGGTTAATAAACGTTAATAACCATCAATAATTTTTATTAACAGAGACTTACATACAAGATATTTTTCGAAAACTATAAATAAATAGCATTTTAAAGGATATGAAAGAAATAAATATGAAAAAAATGAATTAAATAGGATTAGTAATATAATTTACTAAAATAAAGAAATTCAATACTAAATCATTAAAAACAAAAAATTATGTAATACAAAATTATATTAGTAACAAATTTTTTCAATACTTTTTAAGAAGATATTATCAATATTAGTTGATATAAGAATTTATTTATTTTTTTCACTGAAAAAAGTCATAAATAGGTAACTTAAGAGAAATATAAAGAAATAAAAAGAAAAAATTAGAATTAATTAAATATTCTACGACATTTAATCAAAATAGGGTCAATAGAAAAATTATGCTAGATTATAAGAAAACTGAGTAAATATAAAATCTTTATAAAAAGAGAAATTATTAAGAGGAACTAAGTAGTTTTATTTATCCATGGTTTCTTTCTTTTTTTGCAATAGAAAAAAAGGAAAAGGGAAATTTCTATCGAATTCATAAATATTAAATCAAGATAGCAAATATATTTGAACTTGAAACATTGTAAAAATAAATAGAAAAAGATTTAGATACAGTAAGAATTGCAAATGATTATTTAAACAATAAAAATAGAAAGTTTTAAAAGTTAAATATGTTAGGTGGATTTCTAGGAGGCGATAAAATGTATCAACCAGAACCACATTCATTTAAATTTACTTCTCTATTAAATGATATTGAGCAGGGTTTAATTAAAATACCTCAATTTCAACGTGATTTTGTTTGGTCAAAGGAACAGTCAGCACGATTGATGGATAGCATTATAAAGGGCTATCCTATAGGGACTTTTATTATATGGAAAACCAAAGAAAGGTTACGTTCTATACGAAATATAGGAGGAGTAGACTTACCTGATACCCCTGAAGGTGATTTTATTCAATATGTTCTAGATGGACAGCAGAGAATGACCAGTTTATATGCAAGTTTAAAGGGTGTGATTATTAAAAGAGAAACAAAAAATGAGGATTTTTCGGAAATATATGTGGACTTAATGGCTTCTGAAGACGAAGATATTGTAATTACCGATATTAGTGAAAAAGAACCGGGTAGTTATATTAAACTTACTGACTTACTAAATGGAGGACTTTCTTTAGCCAAAAAATTTGATGAAAAGTATCACGATAAACTTGATGACTATTATAAAAGAATTGCCACTTATGATTTCCCTGCTATATTAATTAAGAATTCTTCAATTGATATTGCAACTGAAATATTTACACGAATTAATATTGGTGGCAAAAAACTCTCGGTATTTGAAATAATGGTTGCTAAGACTTATGATGCTGAAAGAAATTTTGATTTATCAGAAAAGTATGATGAATTAATTGATTCATTAAGTGATGTTGATTATGATACTATTTCTGAAGCCACAGTATTACAAACTATATCAGTTTGTTTAGTAAAAGAGTGTTCTAAAAAGCATATTTTAAAACTAGATAAGCAACAATTTATTAATATTTGGGATGATGTAGTAGATGCAATTGAAAGGGCAGTAGATTATTTTAGAAGTTATTATAGAATTCCAGTGTCTAGATTATTACCTTATAACACTTTAATTGTTCCTTTTGCTTATTATTTTTACCATCATAAAGATAAGCCCACTGGAAAGCAACAAGAGTATTTACAAGACTATTTTTGGCGTGCCACATTAACAGAACGTTTTTCAAGTGGAGTAGAAAGTAAGATAGCGCAAGATATCAAAAAAATAGATATGATATTAGAAAATAAGTTACCAAAATATGAACAAGGAATAGATGCTAGACCAGAGGCTATTATTCAAAATGGTTGGTTTAGTACAGGAAGAAGTTATATTAAAGGAATATTATGTATTTTAGCATATCATAGACCATTATCTTTTATTGATAATGCAATTGTTCATATAAATAATAATTGGCTAAAACGTGCAAACAGTAAGAACTATCATCATTTTTTCCCAAAAGCATATCTAAAGAAAAAAGGGGAAGATGAGTTCTACATAAATCATATACTAAATATAACTATAGTTGATGATTTTCTAAATAAGAAAAAGATTAAAGCCAAAGCCCCTTCTCAATATATGAAAGAATTTAAAAAAGTTAATTCATCTATTGAAGAAACAATGAAAACCCATCTTATTAATGATTTAAATGAATTTGGTGTATGGGAAGATAATTATGATAGTTTTTTTGAAAAGCGTGCAGAAGTAATAAGCCAAGAAATTGTTAAACGAATTATTCCTCAGGAGGCAGATATAATAAACGCTGAGCATAACGATGAAGTAGCAAGTAGTGAAGAATTATTATATAAAAACCCAGTTGAAATTGAAATAAAAATAAATGAAGACATTGAAAAAGGAGAATGAATGTTCATTAAAAACTCTGATTTTAATGCATTCGATAAGAAATTTGCAACCTCTAATTATGATAGAATTATTAGGGCACGCCAGTTTGTTGTTGATAATTGTATGAAATATTTACACTATGATGAAGGAATTGGAGAAGGTTTAGGGGATTTTTTCAAAAAGTATGGTTTATATCAACATTGGCAGAAGCAACATTTAACCAATGTTTACTGTCCATTATCTGTTGTCAATGGAGGTTGGTTGATTACTTAAGGATGGGCTATGGAAAAGAAAAAGAGTTGGTTAAAGATTTAGCCCATAGGTCAGGAATATACACAGAAATTACAGATACAGGAACAAGGGATGCTATTGTTTTTTGTTGTGTCACACAGTTGCAAGTAGTATTAAATTATAATGGATAGTGGATTAATTTATATATCGACATAAAAGGATGGGCAGAGGAGTGTTAGAAACTGGATAAGTCAACAAATATTTGTTGTTGATATTGAAAATGATTCGATGGAAAATGTGCTAGATACTTGTGAAAGGGTAAATCTATTCCCTTCATTTATATACACGCCCTTTAATTCAGATAGTGGGTTTAAAATGGTTTTCGTTATGGATGAGGCGATTCAGGATATCAGGGTTCACAATCTGGTAATTAGATCACTGTTGGAAGTTTTTCCACAGTCCAAAACAGAAACAAGAGATCCTTCGAGAATAATATACGGTGGCAGGGAAGTTATTTATGAAAACTTTTCATATGTAGAATCAATACCGAATCTTATATTTGCAGCATGCTCAGTAATTAGAAATAGTACTAATACATCGAGAAACATGTATAATTTTTGCAGAGATGTTGGAATTGACATGGAGAATGGTTATCCAAGATAAGTGTATTATAAACTTGTTAAATAGCGGTTAATAGTGGTTAATAATGGTTATCAATAGTTAATAATCATTGTTAGTGGTTATTACTGGATATAAACTGTTAAGGGCTATTACTAACAATTATTAATCTTCTGAAGCATATTGGAGTTGATTTTCCTAATTATTAAATTCGGTCCGAAAAAAATCGCTATAGAGTTTGACTATGCTATAAATAAAAAGAATAAAATAAAAAGAAATAGAAAGAAAATGATATAAAATTACAACAGGGTTATATAGGGCAAAATCAGTATAAATCGGTTAAAATAGACTTCTTTAAAAATAACCATTTTGTTTTCAATCACAAAACGGTTATTTTTTTGCTCAATTTTCGATGTGCTCTAAAATAAGTAGAAGATTATATAATAAAAAAACATTAAAATAAAAAAATAGATTTAATGAGGAAAAAGAAGAAAAAATAGGAATTAAAATAAATAAAATAGGAATCTTGAGTAAATTAGAGATAATGCCTGGAAAACAAACGAAACGGAGAGGTTAATTATTTATTTTAAGATCGAGTCCTTCACTTCGATATTTGAAAAATTAGAAATATTTTCAATTGGTCCTTTACAAAGGAGAAACTATGCGATATAATTTTACCAGGAGCAAAAAAAGAGAAATTATGCAACGGAAAGAAGGTGAGTTATTGGATTGCTACTTCGTGGAACCACATTATATTCACCCGAAAAATATCTCTTACCGCTATACAATAAATCATTACAAAAGCATTAAGGCTTTGGAGGGGGTTAAAACAGTAAAACTATCTAGCATTGCTACCGAAATAACTGACGGTACAAGGGTAAAAAGAAATTATATAGATAAAGGAGTAAGGCTAATTAATGCAGGTGATTTTAAGGACGGAACAATTTACCAACCATCCATAAAATCAATATCTGCAGAAGGTCTAAGGGAAAAAGATTACATAAAAGAAAACGATGTGCTGGTAACAGCGGTAGGTAGATCGGGTCAAGTTGTAAGGGTAACATCAAATTTAGAAGACTGTGTAATTTCATCAGATATTATTAGGATAAGGTTGAAGCAACCTTTTACAGCAAGAAGGTTAGTTGCTTACTTGAATAGTGAAGCAGGTCAATATGCTCTTGAATCAATAAAAAGTGGCTTGATTAATCGCATAAGTATTAGTGACATAAAGGAGTTAAAAATACCAGCGGATTATGAGAGCATCTCCTTTAATGAACCCATACAGACCAAAAATAGAAAAGATGCATATAGGTTATATGAGGCATGTAAGGATATTTTTAATAATTATATTGTGCAAGACGCTGATTTATTTAAAGTTTCTAATAGTGTTTATATAAACGGAAAAGAAATAAATGTTGATAGATTAGACCCCAAATATTATATCTATTTTCAAAGTAAACTTTATAAAACCATCCATAATGGTTGTAGTAATATTTGTTGGCAGCCATTAGGTCAAGTGGTGAAAATTAAGAAGGCTATAAAACCTAAAATGGATGAAAACCAAATAGTTGAGTATATCAATATATCTAATGTAGATGACGATCTTTCCATTATTACAAGCACTGAAAAGGACTTATATAAAAACCTCAGTAGTAGAATTAGGTATGTTTTAGAGAAAAATGAATTGATTACTGCAAAATCAGGAAGTGCTACGGGAACAAAAAAACATGTAACGGCAGTGATTACTGATAAACATGAAGGGATGATGGCCAGTGATGCTTTTTATAATATCAAGCCTGTAAGCATAGATCCATTTTACCTGTTATTTTTATTCAAGCAGCCTATTATTTTAAAACAGATTGAAGCCGGTTCTATAGGTTTATATTTTAAGACAATAAACAGAAGAGAATTTGAAAATATTCGTATTCCAAGGTTGAGTTTAACAGAAGAGTCGAAAATAGCAGAAAATATGAAGAATTATGTATATGCTCTAATGTAAGGTGAACTTACTCTTATTATCGCAAAAGAAAGGAGGAGAGAAATCTATGCTTGAGAAAGCATACGAGCAATTAAAAACTCCTAAAACATTATCTGAAGTGCATAGCAGATTTAATGAGATTGGCATCCAGTGGAATCAATCTCAAGTAAGGTTATTTTTAGAAATGGACAAAAAAATTACCAAAAAGGATGGAATGTATTCAATAGGTGAAGGGGATTTTGAGCAAAAAATCTTACGGATACTAGAACAGTTATTTAAAGAGAAGCCCAAAATCCCTTTGAGAAAAGTTATGGAGCAAATCCCATTCACTATTAGCAAGGCAGAACTTTTGGAAATAGTTGAAAACAGCCAAAACTACTATACACCTAATGGTGTGATTATTAGTAAGAAGTAAATTAAAGGAGGTAATATTAATGGAACAATTAAAAGACAAACTGAATGAATTAGGGTATAAGGAAATCATAGATGTTAATGAAATGGCTTTTATGGCAGGAGATAGTGGCGTTTATGTTTATGTTAAGAAAGTGGAAGAGGGTACAGAATTAAGTCCTGAACTGGTAATAGAGTTCAATTATGAGGCTATGGAGTTAGACCCTTTCCCTAACTTCGCATGGATTACAAATGGTGTGAACAATGTTTATTTAAATGTAGAGGAAGAAAAAAGTATTTCAGAGATCCCTCCATCTGTAAATATGGACAAGAGTGCCATTAAGAAAAGAGAGTTAACTCAAAGAGATAAATGGTCCAATAGAATGTACAGTGAACTGCAAAAAAGGTTTGATGCTATTCACGAGCAAATTTATGCTTCTGGAGATAATGTTAACAACTCCAACGATGCCATAGATGAATTTTGTAAATTGATATTCATGGAAGAGTTTCGTCTAAACAATTCAGACTATATTTTAAGGGAAGGAAATCTTTCCGGTAGGAAATATATTGAAATATTTCATTACAGTTATTTAGAAAATGCAAAAGACAAGAAGAAAGTAGTTGAAGAAATTAGGGAAGCCTTTAAAGAAATTAAAAATCACGAGGATTATGTGGCAATCGATGATGAGGGGGATAGGATACCAATTTTCCCTAAGGATGATTATTTAAAACTGCAAAATCCTAATATTTACGAAACAGTAATGAGGGCACTACAAGACCTTGGGGAGATTGAAGTAAATGGAGTAAAACGGCCTGCTACTCTATTAGATTTAACTGGAGATGTATTAGGTAGAGTTTTTGATGTTTTGTTAAGAGGAAAGTATGAAAATAAGGGCGGCATGGGTATTTACCTAACCCCAAGACAAGTGACTGAAGCCGCTGTAGAAATGGTAATGTATGATTTAAAAAAACAAGGGTCTTCTAAAATAATAGGAAAGGATCCTAAGACAGGGATGCCAACATTAAGAATACTGGATCCAGCGTGTGGATCTGCAGGCTTCTTAATTAAAGCCTTGGAAGAAATTAAAAATTATATGCTTTATGAATTAGCGGGAAATAAAGAACATCATAAAGCACAGTTTAAAGAAATGCTGGACCATTGCTTTGTAGGAGCGGACAGAAGTTCTGGAATGGTATTGAAGGCAAGAATAAATATGGCTCTACATGGGGCTTTAAAAGCACCTATCTTTCAAACTTTAAACTCCTTAAGCAATACTAATCTAAAACCAGAATCCTTTGATGTAATCATAACCAATCCACCTTTCAAAAAACGCGGAATATCTGTTAAAGATAAAGATGGTAAATATTTAATAGAAGAATTATATTCTAGCGATATAGACGAAGACGGTAATAATAGGATGTCCTCAGACGGGCTATCATTGGGTTCTAAACCAAACAAAAAAGGCAAATGGAGTCCAGTTAATTCTGTTGACCCCGCAGTTCTTTTCATAGATAGATGTCTTCAATTATTGAAACCAGGTGGCTTGATGATGATGGTAGTGCCAGACGGTATTTTGTCCAACTCAGGAGACCAGTATATTCGAGAGTACATAATGGGTAAAAAGAACTCTGTTACCGGTGAATTTGAAGGCGGTAAGGCGGTGTTAAAAGCAGTAGTAAGTTTGCCACAAGAAACATTTAAACTATCTGGAGCAGGAGCGAAAACATCGTTGCTATATGTGAAGAAGAAGGAACATCCAGGCGAAAAACAAGGTCCGGTATTTATGGCAGTAGCCGATGAAGTAGGATTTGAAGTGAAAAATAATGTAGAGGTTCCTTTGGGTAATGACAGAAATGATTTGTTGAAGATTGTTGAGGCGTATAAAAAGGGAATTCCTGAGGATATGTAAGAGGGAGGTGAGGTGGTGAAAAATTATAATATACTATCGACTAAGCCTAGTTGTGTATGGGTTTATACAAATTTTATTGGTACAAGAATTGATAGCAGTTATTATCGAAGTGAAAGTCTAGAAGATCTAAAAGTAGTTTTAGACTATTCTTGTTGCTGTAAGATATCCGAATTTTTTGAGGTAAGTAAGTTAGCAGGATTTGAATATACAAAGTATTTTACTCAGGAGAACTTAGCCAAAGGAACTGTTATTGCATTAACTAGTCAAAATATATTAGAGAATAATATTGATTTTAGTAATGTGATTAAAATACCAGTTGATATTCATAATGTTTTAAATAGGTCCAAAGTTATGTCAAAAGATATACTTCTCTCATATACAGGTCAATATAGGAGGGCTTGTGTAGTTCCAGATAATTTAGATTTACATTTAGGACCAAACATATGCAGGTTGAGAAAAAAGAAAGAAATAAATGAGTACTATGTGTCAACATTTTTAAATTCAAAGTACGGACAATCAATATTAGATAGAGAAAAGACTGTTTCTGCTCAACCAACTGTTAATATGAGTAGGATAAGGGATATTACTATTCCTATCCCCTCCCCAGAAATCCAAAAATATATTGGAGATAAAGTGCGAAGGGCTGAAGAATTACGGGAAGAAGCAAAGCGGTTGAAGGAAGAGGCGGAAAGTTTAATTAGCAATTCAATCAATTTAGAAAGGTTGGTTGAAAAAGTAAGAGATTATAAATCAATGAACAATTGGGTTGATTCAGCAAGTATTAGTGGAAGAATTGATGGGCAATATTACATTAACCCAATAACAGAAATCAATAAGTATATGAAAAATATTGATATGAAGTTAGTTGTTTTAAGAGATATTGCTGAAGTGAGAAAGGGGTTTTCTTATAGTAATGAAAGCAGTAATGGTGTACCTTACATAAGAATTTCAGACTTAGATGATCTATTAATTGATTATTCTAAAGTAGTTAGAATAGATAATAAAACATATCAGCAGAAAAGAAATTCTCAATTAAAATATTTTGATTTAATAATGGCAATAACAGGGGCTACTATAGGCAAAGTTTCAGTATTTTATAATAAAGAAATTGAAAAAGCAACGCTGTCAGCAGATACGGCATATGTTAGATTTAACAACATTGAAGATTCCATCGCATACTTATTATATTTTAAAACGGTTATTGGTCAATTGGCAATTACTCAGGGAATAACAGGGGCAACTAATAAACACCTGGCTATTGAAGATATAAAGAATATAGTTTTGCCTCAATTTGAAGATTCAATAAAGAAAGAGGTTAAAAATAAAATAGTACAATCAATGGATAACATTTATACATCAAAATTATTAATCCAACAAGCCAAACAGGATGTAGAAGACCTCATAGAAGGTAACTTTGACATGTCTAAACTAGATAATGATTCCAGTACAGAGAGCAGGTGTTAAGATGCTTGATGTAAAGAATTTAATAAGAGATCTGAATAACCTCTATGACTACGGAGAAGTAAAATACGACAGTTCCCTAACATATTTAATGGATTTAAA
>JAALLQ010000457.1_pt1 | contig 11448 bp, 14 predicted proteins | sample 7245921 | NCBI WGS metagenome assembly JAALLQ01 (sample SAMN13049200, study PRJNA578106) | oil field metagenome | isolation source: filtered produced water from oil reservoir B7 | place: USA:offshore Texas | collected 2016 | reverse complement strand
TTATAATGAATTGACTGACCTGCTGTTTGAAAAACATTATAACAAGTTTATAGAGGAAGGATATTCTGAAAAGAAAGCTAAAAGAATGGCAGAAAAAACTTCTATAGAGGATGCTCGGTTGGAATGGAGCGTTAGTGAACCAATGGAAGACCTACAAGGCAATGCATAAAGAAATGAGAAAGCTAGGAATCAGAGGAAATGGTTTGAAGATGGCTGTAACAAAATGGAAGAACTCAAATGTTCACATTATCCACCAGATATTGTCTAACAAATACTTTGATGACCTAGGTCTCATTGATATACATAAATACGAAGTTTGTTTGTTGTCAAATTATTATTAATTCGGTGAGAAATTTTAGGAGCCGGATACGGCAAACGTAAGTCCAGTTCTGTGAGAGCAAAGAAAACAGGACTAATTATCCTGTTTTCTAGCTACTCGATTTGGAGGTGTCCGATGTTAATAATCTCAAATCAAAATATCAATACTGCATTTAATCTAGCTGCAGAAGAATATATGTTGAAAAATTTTAAAGAAGAAATATTCATGTTGTGGCAGGGAAAATCATCAATATTAATAGGAAAAAATCAAAATTCTTTAGCCGAGGTAAATATAGATTATGTAAATAAACATAATATACCTGTTGTAAGAAGAATAACAGGCGGAGGGACCGTGTTTTGTGATTTAGGAAATATAAATTTTACTTTTATAACTAATGATGATAAGTCCTTCGTAGATTTCAGAAGATTTACTAAGCCTATAATTGAAGTACTAAGGAGTTTGGGAGTAGAGGCAGAGTTTTCTGGAAGAAATGATCTTATTATTAAAGGAAAAAAATTTTCTGGCAATGCCCAATATAAATATAAGTCCAGACTTTTGCACCACGGAACCCTTCTGTTTTCATCGGATGTTCGAAATTTATCTATGGCATTAAATCCAAAACAAATAAAATATGAGAGTAAGGGAATAAAGTCTGTTAAAAGTAGGATAACTAATATCAGTACTCATATACAAAAGAAAATAGATATTATGGAATTTAAAAAATTGATATACAAACATATTGAAAGTACTGATTACAAATCAAGATATTATGATTTTACAGAAAAAGATATTAAAGAAATAAATAGATTGGTAAATGAAAAATATAATACATGGGAATGGAATTTTGGTAATTCTCCAAAGTATTCCTTTGTGAATCAAAAAAAATTTTCAGGTGGAATTGTTGAGATAAATTTTGAAGTCAAAAAAGGAAAAATTACTGCGATCAAAATATATGGAGATTTCTTCGGTAAACTGGATATAAAAGACATAGAAAATGCTCTTATAGATATTGAACATGAACCTAATAAAATAAGAGACGTCTTAGAGAATTTCAATTTCAATGATTATTTTTATGGGATAACGGTAGACCAGTTTATTGAAGTTTTGTTTTAGCTTGGATCACATATGAAATTTTAATACTGGGGGCATTAAAATGAGGGTTTTAAGAAAGCCAAAATGGTTAAGAGATAGATTAGGAGATTTGAGCAATCAAAAGCACGTGAACAGGCTTATCGACTCATATTCCTTAAATACAGTTTGCAAAGAGGCTAATTGTCCTAATAAATCTGAGTGTTTTAGAAATAAAACTGCTACATTTATGATTTTAGGGAATATTTGTACAAGAAATTGTAGCTTTTGCAATGTTTCTAATGGAATACCCGAAGGGCTCGACTCGAGGGAACCGGCAAAAGTAGCAGAGGCAGTTATAGAATTAGGTCTAAGACATGTAGTTATTACTTCTGTTACTAGAGATGATTTAGCTGACGGTGGAGCTAGTCAATTTGCTAAGGTCATAGAAGAAATAAGAAAAAGAGAAGAAAATATGGTAGTGGAGGTTTTAATACCAGATTTTAATGGAGATTTAGCAGCTTTAAAGACTGTAATAGATAAAAAGCCAGATATATTGAACCACAATATAGAAACCGTACAAAGACTGTATGCTGAAGTGAGGCCTCAGGCTATATATGAAAGATCATTGGAGCTATTAAAAAGAGTAAAAGATTTAAATCCAAATATTATGACTAAGTCAGGAATTATGCTAGGATTAGGAGAAACAAAAAAAGAAGTTATAGAAGTATTAAAAGATTTAAGAAAAAATGATGTGGATTTCTTAACAATTGGACAATATCTTCAACCTTCAAAACAACACTATCATTTAAAGGAATATATTCATCCTAGTGTTTTCGATGAATATAGAGAGAAAGCTATAGCTTTAGGATTTAAATTTGTAGCATCGTCACCATTAGTTAGAAGTTCCTATAATGCAGCGGAATTTTATAATATGATACGAAATAACAAAAACACATAATTAAAATGTAATACTTGGTTAGAAAGGAATTAAAATGAGAAATTATGTGTAATAAACTTAGAGTATAATTTTTTCCTACAGTAATTTTACACTATGGAAGAAAGTATATATAAATTTGTGTGCCGACAGACATGTGAAATGATAGAAGAAATACTTAAAAAACTAGATTATAAGTTAATGGAAGAAAGAGATAAGAAAAAATATAGAAATAAAGGACTTAAGAAAGCCACAATTAAGACAATAATGGGAGAAATAGAATATGAGCGTAGGATATATGAATATGAAAGTGAAGAAGGCAAGAAAGGATATAAATATTTATTGGATGAATATTTAAAAATGGATAAAGTAGGACATATATCTACTAACCTAGCAGAAAAAATAGTAGACGTAGCAGCAAAAAAACAGCAGAAAAAATAACAAAAATGACAAATCAAAGTATAAGTCATACAGCAGCATGGAACATAATACAAACATTAGGAGAAGAGATAAAAGAAAAGGAAAAAAGAGAAATAAGGTTAAATAAAGATGGATTAAACAAAATCTAAAAATAAAACAATTTATAGGTCATAGCTTTAATGCGGTCATGATTCAAATAATTACAACAATTATTACATTTATTATGTCAAAGCTAGTTAAAGAAAGAGCTAATACAGCTTACGGCTTATTAGATATAAGAAGATTTTTAAAATACAGGATTACTTCATCGATTAACAAAGAAATTTTCACTTGGGAACTATTGTTTAGTGGATAAAATAGAAGTACTTTTGTTCCATATAAATCCAAAATTATTCCCCTGCGGAGATTCTTTAACCATATTTATTGGTATAATTTTCCATATAATGTTTTTTTTTATTATCAATAGATTTAGAATATCTTATAGTTTAAAAATCGATGGAAATATTTCTTGATTAATGAACACTAGTGACTTGAATTATTAATTAAAATAAAAATTATGATATAATATTACAGTAGTAAAAGAGGACGAAATATAACTATAACAAAAATAAAAGTAAAGGAAGATCTTATTATGGAAAATAGTCTGCATTCTGAAAGTTATAAGTCTAAAAGAGTTAAGGGTAACAAAAATAAAGGTAAAAGAATATGGATAAACATTCTTTTGTTTATTATTAGTATAGGGCTTTGGGGCACAATTGTTTATTACGGATATATTAATGCAAAGGCTTATATAGATGATTCTATTAATAGAATAGAACAAAACAATGCTATGGCAGTTCAGCAATTAAAAGAGGAAATGAAAATAATTAATTCTGAGATCAAAAGACTTCGAAGTGAAATTAAAGATCTAAAGGAAGAAGTTAGAGACGCAGACTCAACTTTAACAAATTCAAATGACATTCAAGAAGGCATAGATAAAAAACTTAAGTATTTAGATGATAAACTAAAAGATTTACAAGAAAGCCTTGACATTTTAAAGGAGGCACCAAATGTTGAAAATTAATACTTTTATTTTTTTCTTAATAGCCCCTTTTTTAGCTTTGTTTTTGGTTAGTACAGATTTTGCACAGGCTAGTTTTAGACTAAATTTTCCCCTGTCTGAAGTAAGTAGAGAAATAAAAAAAATTCATAAAGAAACTGAAAAATTTCATGAGGAAATTGTAGTCTTAGAAAATCAAATCTATAAATTCCATAAACTTGCTGTAAATCAGAAAGAAGTTTTTAATGAGCAGGAACATAAAATAACGGAGCTTTCTAAAACTAGCGATATTCAAAAAAAGCTTTCTGATGATATTTATGAGCAGAAAATATTAAATATGTTGGGTCCTGCTATAAAAGCCCATATAAGTGACAAAACTGAAATTAAAATATTTGAATTAAGTGAACTAGGATATAGGGGATATATAGCAAAAGTGAAGCTTTTTGATCCTTCTGCCTTTAAGGTTGCTATAGCTAAAGATAGAGTTGGAGAGTTAGAGGAAGTTTCTAGTATGGCAAAAAGGAATGGAGCTATTCTTGCGATAAACGGAGGAGGCTTTTCCAAAATTAAGAGGAATGGAGAAGATTTCATAAAAATGATGGGCTACACTATAGTTGATGGTAGGCTTGTGGAGCCCTTTAAATTAGACCCTGGAGTATTTTTTGTGGGAATTAATAGACAAGGAAGTGTTGTTGGTAATATTCCTAAAAGTAAAAGGGATTTATTTGAACTTAATCCATATCAAGGGGTAAGCTTCGTACCTGTTTTGTTGAAAGATGGAAAAAAGATGGAGGTACCAAAATCATGGAAAGATACTAGACATCCTCGCACTATTATAGGAAGATATGCAAATGATGATTTAATAATGATAGTTATTGATGGGCGTCAAAATAGTTGGAGTATAGGAGTTACTCTTGAAAGGCTTCAAAATAAACTTTTAGAGCTTGGTGTAAAGGACGCGTACAATCTTGATGGTGGAGGTTCCAGTACATTTTATTACAATGGAGAAGTTTTAAACAAACCTTCCGATGGCAAAGAAAGACCGGTAGTTAATAGTATACTAATCTATCCTTAGAATAATAAATATTAATCACTAAACACTCCTTTACTTTCATATTAATAGTTATAAGGGGGTGTTTTTGTGTTTCAGAGAAAAAGAAACAAAAAAGGTTTTAAAAATAAGAAAAAACTATACATATTTATATACATAATCTTGACACTTCTTTTAGCAATATATGGCTTCATACTTGTTGACAAAAAGATTAAACCTACTGTACTAGCCATAGCGGAAATTAAAGCTAAGGAGATAGCTACTAAGGCTATAAATGAGTCAGTAAATAAAAAAATCACCGATGATATAAGATATCAAGATTTATACTTTGTGAGGACTGATAGTGAAGGAAATATTACATTGATGCAAGCAAATGCTTATATTACCAAACTACTAAAAATTAAACATGGCTTTACACATCATATTCTAACAATCTTATATCTAAGTTTTCTCCATCCCACTCAATTCTTTTCACTACACTTCTGATTAAGTTTCTTTTTTCATTAAAATCTGCAGTATCAATTTTTTCATTAAATTTAATTAAAGAGTCTTTAAATATATCAAGATTAAAAGCTTCAATGTCAACATTATTATTTTTTATTTTTGCTTCAAGCACTTTATTTTCTTCGTGCAATTTATTAATTTCTGCTAATAAATATTGTGCTATTTCATCATTAGCATTTGAAAGCTGTTTAACTAGATTTTCGATAGATTTCTTGTTACTAAGGATTTTATCTTTTATTTTGTTATTATATTTATTTTTATTTTTCAAAGACTCTTTAGCTCTATCAATTTTTTCAAATATAGCAGGGGAGATAGTTTTTTTAATTTTTTCAATAATTAGATCATCAACTTTTATAGCGCTAAGACGCTTATTATTACATCTTTTTCGTTTAGAATTAAATCTAAGATTACACTCATAGTAATGATAATATCTATCTGTACCTTTTATTTTATTTCCATACGTTACTCGCATGAAAGAACCACATTTTTTACAACTTAAAAGTCCAGATAGTAGAGCAGTATGGGAAGTACCAGTTCTAGGAAATTTATCTCTATTTTTTTTAAATAGTTTTTGAACTCTTACCCAATCCTTTCCAGGAATAATACCTTTATGTTTTCCAATGGCAACGATCCATTCATTAACATCATTAAACTTAATAAACTTATTATTTCTCACAAGTTTTTTATTATAACCAATAACACCATATTTTCCGTTAAAATCTTTTTTATCAGCACAAATCTCTGCATTGTTAGCTTTAAAGTACTCATATATATATTCATCTGCTATAGCGTAAACTGGATTAGTTAGTATGAATTTAATAGTATTTTTATGAAAATCATTTCCGTTTTTAGTTTTTATATTATTTTGAAGACAATAGGTTTCAACTTTTTGTAGAGATTCAAATTCTAGATATTTTTCAAATAATAGTTTAACTGTATCTAAATCTTTTTTCACAGGGATTAATTTATACATCTTTTTTTCTTTCATATTGTTATCAATATATATAATAGGTTCACTTTCATAACCAGTTGGTCTATTGCCACCAAGCCAACGTCCTGAACGTGCTAATTGATGCATATTATCTCTGACACGCTCAGCAATGGTTTCACGTTCAAGCTGTGCAAAAACAGATGCTATGTACATCATGGCTCTACCCATAGGGGTAGTAGTATCAAAACTTTCCCTAACTGAAACGAAACCTATATTTTTTTCATTTAGTATCTCTATTAAATTTGAAAAATCAGATATATTTCTACTGATACGATCTAACCTATAGCAGATAAGTATATCAAATTTTTTTTCCTTTGTATGTTTAATCATCTTTTGAAATTCTGGTCTATCAGTATGACCACCAGAAAATCCTTCGTCTTCATATATTATAAATTCATCAATATTGAATTGTTTTTTAGCATAATCTTTACATATTTCTATTTGATTTTGAGTAGATTCACCTTTTCCAGTAAATCGACTTTTCCTTGAATAAATAGCAGCTTTCATGTAATCACCTTTCACGTTTTGATATTACTATTATATTACCAACAAGAGGAAAATGAAAGCTACCAATTGGCAGCTCATAAACTATAAAATCTTTTCTTATGATTTTTGAAATATAAATAGACTAGGTAAATTTGATAAAACTAAGCATCTTTTTTCATCAATATCCCAATATATTTTTTCTTTGGCCATAAATCTGTTGCCCATCTTAGAGCAAGTAGCTCCTTCTTATCTATTTCAATTTTTCTATTATATGTCATTTCTCTTATAGGAGTTATATCTCCGATAGTAGTTTTAAAGTGACCAATTTCTTCAGCAAGAATAGTTCTATATAACCTTTCATTATTTTTTATTTTTTCATTTTAGTGAGATTTAATCATTATAAGTTTATTTTTTACCAGAAGGATTGAGGCTTTAATTCCTTATTGGTAAACATAAAAACTTGGGAAGGTGGAATTATATCAAGGTAAATTAAACAGTTTCAATCCCTCATAGGTAATATAAAAAACATTTTATATATTGAAATTACTGCACTTTTATAATTCTATATTTCTATAAAAAATCCTTCCTTCAAATTCAAAACCCCCTAAAAGCATTGAAAATATTAAAAAGTCATTTAACAATAATTGTCGTCGACCTCCAGGGAGGTTTTGCACTACTGACGGTCGAGGACACAATATTATGTTATACAATTAATATTATTATTTAGAAAATTATATTAGGTATTTTAAGAACAATATATTTTTTGATTCGACAAAAATAGCAATATAATGACAAAAAAAGTCAAAGGATTTTTACAAAAATTGTTTAAATTCCATATATTACTTTATTAAGTTTTACATTAGAATATCTGAAAGAAAGGAGATAACTTTTGATGTCTGGACAAGAATTTTATTTTTTAACTCTTTTATATGGGTTAAAAAAACTTACAGATATTTGTAACAAAATTAGTAAAAATTTAAGCATTACATCATTGAAACATTTGATACAAGACAATAATTATTTTCAAAGAAAAAAAGAAATAATAAACAAATTATATGAATCAGGAGACAATGATAATTACATAAAGATTATAAACAAAGCAGAAAAAATCTTAGGAAAAGAATATGAAACTACTCCACAAAGTAATGCTTTATTACTTGAACCTATATTTGACAAAATTTTTCCTAAAAAAAAAAGATTCAAAGAATAAATATTCCTATAAACTTAAACCATTGAGTCTTGAAAATCTCTTTCCACAAGAATATATAAAAAAAGATAACGAATCAATTATAAACAATTTAAACAAACATCTTAACAATCTAAAGACTGAACTAAAGAAAGTTGACAATGAGGAAAAATTATATTATTTACTTCAAAAATATTTATGGTGCATATCATTAGAAGATAAAACCATATCATTGTTTGATTATGTTAAATCATTATCTTGCATAGCATTATGTTTGTATGAGCAAAACAAAGCTGGAGAAATTCAATTAGATAATATTAATGAAAAGGAACACTTTTTATTAATAAATGGAGATATTTCTGGAATACAAGACTTTATTTTTAAAATTTCCTCAAAAGGAGCAGCCAAAAGCTTAAAAGGTAGGTCAGTTTACTTAAATTTATTATTAGAAATAATAGTTAAGCACATAATAGAAGAATTAGATTTATATGATACAAACCTTATTTATAACGGTGGTGGAAATTTTTATATAATTGCTCCAGCATGTAAGAAGGAAAGATTAGAAAAAGTAAAGCGAAATTTAGACGAAAAGCTTTTAAATGCACATAACGGAGAAATTTATGTTGCCCTATCACATATTGGACTAAAACCTTGTGATTTTAATGATTTCACAAATAACTGGAGAAAAATTGGTGAAGAGACTGCTAAGCTTAAAAGGATTAAGTGGGGTGAACTTGATTTACATAGTAACTATGAAAAGATTTTTGGACCGCTAGATGAAGGTACTTCAGATAAGAATCGTTGTAGCGTTTGTGGTATATCGAGTTTACAAAGAGACATTAGATCAATAAGCGATGACGAAAGTGTTTGTGAGCTTTGTAGCAGTTTTAGAGATTTAACAGATAAGTTAAAAGATGCAAAATATATAAGCTTCAGTAAAGTAACGAAAGTTGAAAAACTAAACACATACAATAATATTTTTAGATTGCTAATGCTAAAATAAAAGTGTACCAATTTTAATGCTCTGCTAAATAAAAAATGTACCACTCAATCAACTCTTCCCATATAATTAAGTTTGGACAACTAAATTGTATGGGGGGATATGAGGTGATTAAGATGGTACAGTATGATTATATCAGATATTTATACTTTAACGAAGGACTTTCAAAGCGAGAAATCGCTAGAAGGGTTAATGTCCATAGAAACACAGTAACTAGGGTAATTGAGTCCAATGACAATAAATATACTTTATCTGTAGAAAAAGAGCGTCCGGTAAATGGACCTTTTGAAGAAAAAATCAGATTGATGGTTAAGGAAAATGCAGATAAACCAAGAAAACATAAGCTAACAAAACTCAGAATGTATGAAATGGTATGTGAGGAAGGATATAAAGGGGCATATTCTGCTTTTACCTATCAAGTACGAAAAATTGAAGAAGAATTAAACCTTTCTAAAAAAGAAGCTTTTCTTAAATTAGATCATCCCAAAGGAGTTATGCAGGTTGACTTTGGTGAGATGATTGTGATGGATAAAACCGTTCCAAGGAAAATCTACGCTTTTTGTGCTAAACTTTCCTCTGAAAAAGCAGAATTTGTACATGCCTATCCTAGACAAAGCACTGAGTTTTTCTTTGATGGCCTTAATAAAGCCTTTGAGTTCTTTGGTGGAGTACCTAAGAAGATTATCTTTGATAACTTGAAGCCAGCCGTAAAAGAAGTAAGAAAGGGAAAAGAAAGAGTATTGCAAGATGAGTTCTTAAAGTTTAAGTCTTTCTATGCCTTTGATGCAGAGTTTTGTGGGCCCGGCAAGGGCAATGAAAAGGGATTAGTTGAGAATCTAGTAAAATATGCAAGAAATAATTATTTTCTTCCATATATTGATTTTAAAGGCTTTGATTCTTTGAATGAAAAGCTTTTGGGTAAATGCTGGAATCGTATGCAGAGCAAAAGGGTCGAAGGTCTGACATGGCAAGAATTACTACTTCAATCTAGAGATTATTTCTTTCTACCGTTAAATGAATACTATGACCCTGCTAAAATAACTACCGCCAAAGTAGATACTTATCAATTAGTCCATGTAGATAGAAATAGATACTCTGTGCCCACGGCATTTGTAGGAAAAAAGGTAGATGTGAGAATATATCCATTTAAAATTATCATCAGCTATAAAAACAACATCATTGCTGAGCATCAAAGGCTCTTTTCTAAGAATAAAGATGCTTTAAATCCCTATCATTTCCTTGATTTACTTATGAAAAAGACAAGAGCCTACGATGATGCCTTAGTTATTAAAAATTGGAAATTACCTAGTATATTTGAAATTTATCATAAACAGTTAAAGGCCCATGTACAGTCGCAACATAAAGGGACTAAAGAGTTTATTAATATTCTGAGGCTCACAAAACCCTATGGTATAGAAAAGGTTACAAAAATATTAAAAAAATTAGATGCTAAAAATAGATACAGTTACGAAGAAGTTATTAGCACCTTGAGATATCAAGAAGAGTCATCTGGTAGGATTACTTTAAGTGATAATACTCTAAAAGCCCTAGGAGTTATACATATTCGTTCTTCCCATATCCCATTAAATCAGTATGATTCTTTAATGGGAGGAGGTGAAGATGTTGGACAATAGTTTAGCTGAGAAACTGTCCTACTGTAAACTCTCTGGAATGGCAAAGAGTTTTGAAAGGATCTATAAGGAATCCATAGACAACGGATTAACTCCCTTAGAGTTCTTTGAATCATTACTCGATGAAGAGATTATTACTAGGCAAAATAATAGATTTAATCGTCTTTTGAAAAGGGCGAAGTTCCCTATAGTAAAGACTTTAGATCAGTTTGATTTTACAAAAGCTCCCTTTTTGAAAAAGACAGAAGTTCTAGAGCTTTTTAACTTAGACTTTATAGATGATACTCAGAATCTAGTTTTTATTGGAGCTCCTGGTACGGGCAAATCCCATTTATCTATTTCTCTAGGGGTTGAGGCCTGTAAAAGTGGCAAGTCAGTTCTTTTTTTCACGGCCGCAGGCCTTGGGAACATGCTTATTGAGATGCAGGAAACCCTAGCACTAAGTAAATTTCTTGCTAAGCTAAGAAAGGTAGAGTTATTAATTATTGATGAACTGGGATATGTATCACTATCGAATAAAACTACTCAGCTTATATTTCAGATATTCTCTGAGAGATATGAAAAAGGGTCTATAATTGTAAATACTAATTTAGAATTTGGACATTGGGGAAACATCTTTCATGATGAACCTATGACTGCAGCTATTATTGATAGACTAATACATAATAGTAAAATACTTACTTTTAATGGGGAAAGCTATCGCTTTAGAAGCCGTAAGGCTCATATATCAAAGAGCTAGCAACTTCCTTATATTTTTACTCATGGTGGTACACATTCTAATTAGTAGAGTGGTACATTTTCTTATTGACAAAAGCA
>JAALLQ010000356.1_pt1 | contig 11514 bp, 15 predicted proteins | sample 7245921 | NCBI WGS metagenome assembly JAALLQ01 (sample SAMN13049200, study PRJNA578106) | oil field metagenome | isolation source: filtered produced water from oil reservoir B7 | place: USA:offshore Texas | collected 2016 | reverse complement strand
ATGCGTACCAGGCATCTGCCAGAGGAGGGTCCCTGAAAGTGAAGGTTGAAGGGGACCGTGTCATTCTTTCGGGACAGGCAGTGACCGTGCTTGAAGGAAATATATTCGGTTGAGTATAGTGACAAAACCTGAATATTTGGATCTGTAGAAATCCTGTTATTGCAATTTTTAAGTCGGCATTTTTGATTACTGAAATTGTCCCGGAGGGTTCTGGCGAAGCCGGTGTTTTCCCACAAGATTACCGAAAAGAATCCGCAAACTGCTTTCTTGATTTCTTTTTCCGCAGGATTTCTGTATATTCCTTATAGACTGTCGAAACTAATTCAATTGTCTTCATTACTGCAGCGAAGGAATACGCCGCCTCCGGCGGATGGTCGTGTTGTTCTTTGTTTGTAAGGTTTTTACGAAGCTGATTTTTCATATCCTGCTCTCATCTATGATTAATAACGTAGCAATAAATATATGTATGTATGCACAAATATGCATATATTATGATCGAAGACAAAGCCAGATTCTTCAAAGCTCTGGGAGATCCGACAAGGCTTACCATCGTAGGATGTCTTTTGAAGCAGGACCACTGTGCCTGCGATTTTTCAAAGATTGCCGGAAGGGACCAGACAACTGTCTCCCGGCATCTGAAGGTACTTGTCGAGGCCGGGATTCTCCGGTATGAGAAAGACGGAAGATATGTAATTTACAGTATCAGGGATGATAGGATGAAAGATACTCTTGAGAAATGCGGTGTTGAAAAAGTGGATTCATGCTGTCCGGGCAGTGAGATGGATGCAGGTACAAAAAAGGATGTCGTGAAGAAGAATTACGGGAAAATAGCATTGGGACTTGTACAGGGCTGCGAATGCTGCGGAGATCTTACAAATGAGCAGGTGTCAGCTTCAATTGGCTATTCGCAGCAGGACACAGAATCATTCTCTGAAGCAAACCTTGGGCTCGGATGCGGGAATCCCACGGCACTTGGCGAGATCAAAGAAGGCGATATTGTCCTTGATCTTGGTTCGGGCGCGGGCTTTGACAGTTTCCTGGCTGCGAGAAAGGCGGCCAATACCGGAAAGGTCATCGGTGTGGATATGACAGAGGATATGATTTCAAGGGCCCGGAAAAATGCAGAACAATATGGTTTTGATAACGTGGAATTCAGAAAAGGGGACATCGAAGACCTACCTGTTGAAACAGGTTCTGTTGATGTGATCATAAGTAACTGCGTCATCAACCTCGCACCGGACAAATCCCAGGTTTTCAGAGAGGCATATCGTGTTCTCAGGGAGAACGGCAGAATGTATATATCCGATATTGTTCTCCTGAAAGAGCTGACTGCTGAAGAAAGAAATGACGAAGAACTCATATGCTCATGTGTGGGTGGTGCATTGATGAAAGAGGACTATCTCGATCTGATAAAAGAGGCAGGTTTTGAGATAACTATCATCGATGAGGATAGGGATATCAGCAAGAGGCAGTACTCAGGATATCCGCTGGAAAGCATTAAACTTGAATTGAGAAAAAAATAAAGTTCAAAGGATGGATGATCGTGTCAGATAATTGTTGCTGCCCGGAATCCGGGGGAAGTGCACCAATGATCATTCCTATGGTATGTGGTGATTCTGGTGGAAGTGATCAGGACAGGTCAGATGAGGTCATCCTGTGTCCTGTTTGCCAGAAGGAAGGAAATCTTGTTAAGAATGTCACAGTGCGGCACCTTGTTAAAAAGGAGCTGGCAGGAAAGGCTGGCCAGTGTGACTACCGGATCTGTATGAATGAAAAGTGTGATGTTGCTTACTACAGTGAGGATTTGAGCATCATTTTTGAAAAAGAGGATCTTAAGGTACCTCTATGGTACAAGGAGGATGCAAGTCCCAGATACGCCTGTTACTGCAGCAGGATCACAGAAGAGGATGTTATCAGGGCAGTAAGGGAGCAAAATCTCACAGAAATGAATGCGATCAGGAAACACTACGATCCGGAAGCAAAGTGTCAGTGCAATGTTAAAAATCCAACTGGTAAATGCTGCACAAATACTTTCAAAAACTTCATAAAAAAAAGCATTGGCTGGCAGATCAAATAAGAAATAAGGCTCAAAAAGGAGTTCCGGGTTCAATCGATATCAGTCTTGGATATCTGTTTCAGTCTTCCGACACCGTCTATCTCTTCAATTACGTCCGCAACAGCCGGAGGTACCAGGTTTTTCCAGTCCTCGTTGGCAATCATCCTTCTGCGTATCTCCCTTCCTGAATATCCGTTATTACGGTGGTACATCGGAGGCTGTCGTACCTCAATACCCACTTCTCTGAACAACTGGATAACAAGAGGGTTGTTTGAATAAACTATATCAAAAGGTGGTGTCATGGAAACAATGTGTGAGACCCATACTGCATTTCTCTGAAGGTCCTCGATGGGTATTGCATAATGGGTGGTATCCGCATCCTCAAGGGCGTGCCTGATCATCATCACACGCTCGCCTGCAGTAAAAGGGTTCCTTGGCTCATGGCTCTTCTGAGCGCTACCGATGCCTATTACAAGTTCATCCACGTCCCGGGCAATACTGTTTATGATCGAGTAGTGCCCGAGATGGAATGGTTGAAAGCGTCCGATGTAGAACGCTCTTCTCATATGCATACGTGATAACCATCAGTGAATGCCACATTCATCGAATGTGAACTTCTCACACACTTCCATGTAGTGTTCTGAGTTGTTATCGTGTTTCATTTTTGCAAGTTTCTTGACAAGGTCTATTCCTGGCTTCGGATCTTCCATTATCTCTACTTTATCCTTGACAAGCTCGAATATCTCTTTGCCCACATCGGTGCGTATAAAAACAGAGTTCCATCCGTCGGGAGCACCTACTGATCCCAGAGATATATCCGCTGACACTGAAGTGTAGTCACAACAGTGGTGGCATGGATTCCTTGCATGGTGAGCGACTTCAGGGATCTTTACACTGTGTGCTTCACCGTCTTTGGTGTAGTTCCAGAATTTACCCTTGCCGAAGTCCATCTTAACGACATCATCAAGATTCAGTCCCATGATCTCAGGAACGATCTTCTCGGTCATAACGTCATGGTAGAAACTTTCCATACACAGCAGACCAAGAATCACGACTATCTTGTCGCTTGCATTCTCTACAATAAGGCGTGCTCCGTGTGCCTGGCATGGTACACCGATAACACCGATCTTATCGTATTTCTCAAAAGGTTCTTTCAGGGCTGATAGGACTGAGTCATAGGTGTACTTGGTACCGGTTGTCCTGTCAACGTCTTCCGGTTTTGTCATGAGAATAAGCTCGGTACCCCATTTATCATCTTTGGCGATACCAACAATACAGTCTACAGTTCCGGTCTCAAGTAAGGCCTTTGCCAGTATGGATGTTACACCACCGTCCTGACCTTCTATCTTACTCTTTGCTCCGAAGAACTCTTTAACGTTTTCAAATTCGTCTTCCACATATCCGTCAATTACGGGGCAAAGTCTTCCGCATGTGAGACATCCTTCACATACATCGGGTGCTGCTCCTTTGACGTATAATTCTAAATTATCAGGGTCACGGACTTCTGCATGCTTGTTCATGGTGATAGCACCGGCAGGGCATGTAGATACACATGCCCCGCAAGCAGTACAGACGTCGTGTTCAATGACCTCTAATATTTTTGGATGGGCCATTAATTGCCTCCGACGTTCATTTTTTTGTTTTATCCGATTATTTCTTTACCGATGAGCTTGATTGCCTTCTCTTTGTTTGGACCGATCGGGGATCCTGCGACAATCTGTGTTACACCGATGTCAAGCAGGTCGTTGATCCTTGCCTTACAGTCGTCTGGTGTTCCGCAGATTGAGAATGCGTCCATCATGTCATCTGTGACCATACCGCCCATAAGTGCACCGAAGTCACCCTTTGCGATTGCTCCGCCGATATCAGCCTTTGCTGATGGGTCGATGCCGTGGCGCTCAAGTACCATGTCAGGTGAACCTGCAACGATAAATGCAACTACGACCTGTGCTGCACTCTTTGCCTTTGCAGCATCCTTGTCGATTGAGAAGCATGCGTATGCTGCAACGTCAACTTCCTTGGGGTCGCGTCCTGCCTTCTTTGCGCCTGCTGCGATCTTATCTACAGCTACCTCGAAGTCCTTTGGGTGTGATGCGTTGATCAGTACACCGTCTGATACCTCTCCTGCAAGCTCGAGCATCTTCGGACCCTGTGCACCCATGTAGATAGGTACATCGCCGGTCTTGAATGCCATCTTAGCACCGCCGAACTTGACCATGTCGCCATCCTGGGTTACTTTCTCTCCTGCGAGGAAGCCACGGATTGCCTGAATGCTTTCCTTTGTTGTTGTGAGTGGCTTGTCCCATGAGATGCCCATTGCATCAAAGGTTGCCTTGTCTCCGGGACCAAGACCGAGAATTGCACGGCCGCCTGAGATCTCGTTAACGGAGCCGATGCTTGATGCGGTCACAGCTGCGTTCCTTGTGTATGGGTTTGTTACACCTGTTCCGAGCTTGATACTGTTTGTGTTCATTGCAAGCACGGTTAAGGTTGAATATACATCACGGTTGTTGTAGTGGTCTGTGATCCATACGTTGTCAAAGCCCTGCTGTTCAGCAAGTTTTGCATAGTGAGCTATTTTTAAAACCGGGTCGCTTGGTACAAATTCAATTCCAAATGTCATTTGAATCCTCCTCTAAAAGTGTGTTCCTATTCAGGTATCTGTATATATTTAAAACTTTGTTGGTTTGATTCGGCAGGAAAAGAGGTTATATCTGTCAGATACGGGGGAAGTATACAGAATATTTATTTTTTTTAAGTATCCTGTGTACTTTTCCGCTCTTAACGAACAACTGTGATGAATAGGTTTTTATATGATGATCAGCGGGCGCACAGGACCTGTTTGAATTACGCATTCCACCGTTACAGCTATATTGCTGAACTGTCAGATGAGTAACTAGTAAAGGTAAATGTGGAGGTGGATCCCCGAAAATTTGCGGATCAGGGATATTGTCAATAGCAGAGAATTTCATAATCAGGTCTGTTCTGGAAAAAAGTCGTTCTATTCAAGTTAAATCAACAACAAAGTGATTTCAATGAAATGTTATGAATGCGCAAAAAATGGAAAAGATAGCGACACCGTGGCTATATGTATCGTATGCGGGAGAGGAGTGTGTAAGGATCATCTGGTCAGGGAAGACACTCCTGTGTGGGAAGGAGAGTACAGTATAAAACTTAAGTGCGGCATGGGAGTCGAGTGCAAATATGAGGATGTACAGCACTCAAAGAAAGTACTATGTATGCCCTGCCATGAAGCTCTGAAGGAGAACTACTAGGTGATACCATGATGAAATGCTATGATTGTATGGAAGACGAAAAAGAAACTGAAGCAGCATGTGTGTGTATAGTTTGCGGTAAGGGTCTTTGCGTAGACCATTCAAATGAATTTGAGCTACCGGTATCCGTAGGAAAGCCTCCTCATGTTGAAAGGCTTCCAAAGGGACTTCCGAGGCTCATGTGTCGGTATTGCTTGGATCAGACCATGGTAGACGGATTTGACTGATTATTAGATATTTAGATATTTAGATTTAAAGGAGATGGAACTATGTGTGGAGAAAATAGAGGAAAAGGATGCGGACACGAAGAGATACTCGATGACATGTCAGATAAACTGGGTTTCACACCTCAGATCCTGGAAACACTCGGTGAGCTTGAGCCGGAGTTTTTGAAGAAGTACAATATGTGTAACAACAAGATCCTCGAGGATGGGGTACTTCCGGCCAAAACAAAGATACTCATGGCACTTGCCGTTGTTGCATCCAAGCAGTGTGAGCGCTGTGTCATGTCGCAGATGAAGAGTGCTCTGAAGAATGGCGCAACAAAGGACGAGATAATGGAAACCATGGATGTCATTTTCATAACATCCGGTGCTCCGGCAGTTGCAGCATGCAGAGATGCCCTTAAAATGCTGAAATAAGTTGCAGGAAATAAAGGGGATCTCAAATCCCCTGAAATACCATTTTTATTGCGATAAACGGGAAATTCCCAGGTGTTGAGCACGCTGAATCCACATTGTTCAGGATCTGCAGAGGAAGCTAAATGAAACACGTATCAGTCTTTATTTTTATTGCATTGGTCATGCTGTTACTGGGTTTTGCAAATGCAGCAGAACCTACAGCATCTGGCGAATTTTCCTCTTCGGATTTTTCCGAATCTGACAGATGCACGGAGTGCCATGGCATCACTTATTCACAGTGGGACGATACAATGCACGCTAATGCCTATATCGACCCTTTTTACCTTAAGGAATTTGATGCTGCAAGTAATGATACGGACGGACTTGTGGATTCCTTCTGTTCCCGGTGCCATACTCCCATCGGGGTTGTCTCGGGAGAGATTCCTCCGGCAGACGGCTCGCATCTGAGCGAGATCGCGAAGGAAGGAGTGAACTGTGATTTCTGTCATACAGTCTCCGCAAGCAACGGTACGGGTAACGCACCATTCATTGTCAGCCCCGGTGATGTGAAATGGGGTCCATTTAATGATGCTGAATCCGCTTTCCATGAATCCGAATATCTTGAACTCGAAACAAGATCAGAGTTCTGTGGTATGTGTCATGAGGTATCGCATCCTGTAAACGGGCTTCTGATCGATGATACCTATCCTGCATGGAAGAACAGTACATATGCTGAGGAAGATGTGACATGCCAGGACTGTCATATGACCCCCGGTATCACGGAATTCGAAGCCAATCCGGGCAGATCCGCATCAGGTGCACCCCGACGGGACCATATCTCCCTGCATAGAATTGTGGGAGGAAATGCATTCATGACCGAAATTCTGAATGCTGATAATGAAAAGGAGATGGCTATCGAGAGGCTCGAGCAGGCTGCAACGCTCAATATGGACTCCCCGGAGATCGCGAACAGAAGTGAAAACGTTACGGTGCAGGTTTCAATTACAAATTCCGGTGCGGGCCATAATATTCCCACAGGTGTCTCCGAGATAAGGCAGATATGGCTTGAAGTAAAGGTTACTGATGGCGAAGGCCGAGAGATATATAATGCGGGAGCTACAGATACTAGAGGAGAGATTGTCTCTGCACATACGGTATATAACAATGTTCTGGGAGATGCTCAGGGGGATGCGACATTGAGTTTCTGGCTTGCGGACAGGGTACTTTCCGATAACAGGATCGGCCCGAAAGAAACAGTGACTGAAGAGCACACATTCCTTTTGCCTGAAGATGCGGAATATCCCCTGACGGTTGATGCAACGCTTAAATACCGTTCTGCTCCCCAGGAATTAATTGACCATCTCTTCGGGGAAGGTGTCCATGAGGTTCCGGTTATAGACATGAAGGAAGTATCAGCTGTCATATATGACCCTGCAACGCCGCCGGAAGAAAGAGTCCCGCCTGAATCAACACCAGGATTCGGTGTTCTTGCAACAGTTGTGGTATTACTTATCGTGTATTTATTCAAAAACAGATAAAGGAGGAAAAATATGCCACCAGAAGTAGATTTGACCAAATGTGAAGGAATCGGCGCATGTGCCGAATCATGTCCGACCGATGTAATAGATATCGAAGAGAATGAGAGTGGAGACCTCAAATCCGTTATCGCACGTCCGGATGATTGTGTGGAATGCGGAATCTGTGTGGATGCATGTCCCACAGAGGCAATAAGCCTTGAGTGAATATTGATATCGGAGTGCCATCATGTCAGAAGATCAAGGTATCCGTTTGCTTGGAATATCAGGAAGTCCTAGGAAAAAGGCCACGGATTATGTAGTGAATGAGGCCCTGCGATATGCAAGGGAAAAATTCGGAGCAGAAACCGAGTACTTCTCGGCCAGCGGAAAAAACCTGAAGTTCTGTATCCACTGTGATTATTGTGTGCGTACCAAGAAAGGTTGTGTACACAAGGATGATATTGTGGATCTCTATGAGAAAATGATATGGGCCGATGCCTGGATCATCGGCACTCCGGTATACCAGGGCACATTGAGTGCCCAGACAAAAACAATACTGGACAGGTGCCGTGCGGTCGTTGCACGCGATCCCAAGGTTTTTCTTAACAAGGTAGGTGCTGCCGCTGCTGTGGGTGGTGACAGGGTAGGCGGGCAGGAACCAGCGATCCAGGATATACATGCATTTTATGTTATCAGTGAAATGATACCCATAGGTGGAGGGTCATTTGGCTCTAACTTCGGAGGAACATTCTGGTCACAGGATAAGGGTGCGGAAGGAGTGGCTGAGGATTCCGAAGGTCTGAGAAGCCTTCGAAGGACAATGAAGAAACTAATGGAAACCGCACAACTGATGAAAAAGATACAACAGGGGTGAGTATCTTGAAATTTGAGGAAGCGGTAATTGAAATTTTACCGCGCAGTAAAAACGTGAAGAGCTTCAGGTTCAAACGACCTGATGATTTTGATTTCAAGGCAGGACAGTATATAATAGTTACAATAAATGTAGCCGAAAAGAAGACCAGCAAACCTTTCAGTCTCTCGAGCAGCCCGACTGAAGAGGACCACATCGAGTTCACAAAAAAACTGACAGGGCATGAATATTCCAATGCTCTTGATTCCATGAGTGTGGGCGATACTGCAAGTATCAGCGGACCCTACGGGAAGATGACCTTTGAAGGGGAATATGACAGGATAGTCCTTCTGAGTGGTGGTATTGGTATCACTCCCATGAGAAGTATCTGTAAATATTGCACCGATATGAAGCTGGACACTGATGTGGTAATGATATGCAGTGACAGAACAGAGGATGATATGGTATTCTGGAAAGAATTGCAGGACATGATGCATGAAAATCGTAATCTTCTGGTGTTCCAGACCCTGACAAGAGCCTCTGAGGGCTGGAAAGGTTCCCGTGAAAGGATAAATGCGAATATAATTGAGGACCAGGTTCCGGATTACAGGACAAGGCGCTTCTTTGTCTGCGGCCCTCCACGCATGGTCGAATCCATGCTGGAAATGCTGAGTCAGATCGGTGTACCTGATGAGAACATAAAAAAGGAATCTATTACAGGATATTGAATATCATTTTAATAGCTTTAACAGTCAGTAAATAAACAGGAGGATTTGAATGAAAAGGATAGCATGGGGCATAACAGGTTCCGGAGATCTGATCAAGGAAACATACGAGGTAATGAGGGATATCAAGAACAGGACCGATATAGAAATGATGGTCTTCCTTTCAAAGGACGGTGAAGTGGTGATGAAATGGTACCGCATGTGGGATAGTATACAAAGAGACTTCCCCAACTTCAAGACAGAGGGCGGTCCCAACTCACCTTTCATTGCAGGCCCGCTCCAGGTGGGATATTATGATGCCCTGATAATAGCTCCGGCCACGGCAAACACCGTTGCCAAGTTAGTCCATGGTATTGCAGATACCCTTGTCACCAATGCAGTATCACAGACAGCAAAGGGGCAAACGCCTATTTATGTGCTTGCTGTTGATCGTGAACGAGGCAGTGTCAAGACCTACTCACCCGAAGGAAGGGAGATGGAGCTCAAGATGAGGGAAGTCGATGTGACAAACACTGAAAAACTCGGACAGATGGAAAATATCACCATCCTTTCAAGCCCTGAGGATATTTACGATATCGTGGGAATAGAGAAAAGCTAAGTTCTTATTTCCGGAGAGTGGTCAAAAGAAAGTATATCCTTCCAGAAGATAGATCGACCGGATCGTCTTAAGAGTATTTTCAAGTCCTGGGATCGCCCTTGAAGTGGCAAATGCCGCGATCATGCTGTCGAGTGCATCGCCGTCGGTATTGCCTATTATAAGCTCCCGTATACGGGCTTCCATGGTGATCCCACGTTCTTGCATTTCTGCAAGGATATATTCCCTTGCTCTTTTTTTCTCAGGGGATTTTCCCTTGTATGGAATATAGAGTCCTTCATTTTTCAAAGTGGATGCCGGACATATCTCCATGAGCCAGGGCTTATCTTCAACAGTCCTGTGCATTGGTATCATGCAGGCACTCTCCTCTTCCAGCAGTGGTCCGAGTACGTCACGGATCCCATAATAGGTCTGGCGGTACAGTCTGAGGTTGTATACGCAAAAAGGAGCCTTTACCTCGGAATCTGTCAGGCGTTTGAGCTCTTTGTTCTGTGTGTATGTCCGCATCTGGTTGCGGAACTGTTCCGGGGAACTGTATCTGTCAGCAAATCCTGATACGAAAGATTCCCAGGTATCGGTGAATAACAATTCTCGGGGCAGGCTGAAAGGGAAATCCATCCCGAAAACACTTTTTTCACTGCCACTGATCAGCTCTCTCAGGGCTTTGAGACATGCATCCCTGTCCTTTTTCTTTCCGTTGACGAGATCCCCTATCGGGAAGGTCCGAAGTATCCTGAGCTTACCTTCCTGAACAAAAGCTTCGCTGATCCATATTTTCTTACACGCTGTCTTCGAGCCACTGAAGTCAACACCGTATATCCGGTGTCTTACTTCAGCAGGGTCCATGATCGATCTGCTTTAATTGGGACGTTCCCCACATATGAACTCAAGTGTCATCTTGTGGGCTTCATCGTCGGTGAACTGCTTTGGCGGATGTTTCATGAAATAAGAGGAAGGTGAATAAAGTATACCGCCTGTGCCACGGTTTAGGGCAAGTTTACAGCACCTGATGGCGTCAATGACAACACCTGCGGAATTCGGTGAATCCTCCACTGAAAGACGCAGCTCGAGGTTCATGGGTACATCTCCGAAGAGCCTGCCTTCCATTCTCAGGAAACATACCTTGTTGTCGTTCTGCCAGGGTACGTAGTCGCTTGGTCCGACGTGTATGTCATCATCATCCATTCTCTGGGCGACCACCGACTGTACGGCCTCTGTCTTTGACTCCTTCTTTGATGCCAGCCTGCTCCTGTTGAGCATGTTAAGGAAATCGGTGTTACCGCCTGTGTTGAGCTGGTATGTCCTGTCGAGTCTGACACCGCGCTTGTTAAAGAGATCTGCAAGGGTTCTGTGGGTGATGGTAGCACCAAGCTGGGCTTTGATATCGTCGCCTATGATGGGTATGCCCTTTTCCTCGAACCTTTTTGCCCATGTGGGGTCACTTGCGATAAATACCGGCATATTGTTGATGCATGCGACTCCTGCTTCCAGTGCACAGTCCATATAGAAACGGGTTGCTTCCTCGGAACCTACCGGGAGGTAGTTCAGAAGTATCTCGGCACCGGAGTCACGCAACTCTTTTATGATCTCTTCCTTTGTTGCTTCCGGTTCGTCTGATAATAAGAATGTCCTTTTTTCATCATAAGTATTCATGTGCTCTGAAAAGCCATCAAGAACACAGCCCATTCTGACCTTTACATCCGCTTTCGGGACATCAGGGCAAAAAACAGCAGTACAGTTGGGCAGCTCATATATAGCCTCTGAAACATCCTTTCCTACCTTGCGCTTATCGATGTCAAAGGCTGCGACCACTTCTATATCAAAGGGCTTGTAACCACCAATATCCCAGTGCATTAATCCTATTGCGTCGTTTTCA
>JAALLQ010000355.1_pt1 | contig 11524 bp, 9 predicted proteins | sample 7245921 | NCBI WGS metagenome assembly JAALLQ01 (sample SAMN13049200, study PRJNA578106) | oil field metagenome | isolation source: filtered produced water from oil reservoir B7 | place: USA:offshore Texas | collected 2016 | reverse complement strand
TCGTCATACAATCCGACAAAACATATCGCCGCTCGCGTATCCCTTCTTCTTCCGATCCACAATGTCAAAGAACGTTTAGTCACGAGAACCGCAACAAGGACAAAAGCCCCGAATTTCCTTACCCTCAGCAGCCCCGGTCCAGAGAACCTCACCGCGTCGGGAGGCCAGTTTCTAGACCCTCAACAAACCCAAGTCAAACACTTTCTGCAAACTTTCTCATCTTTTTTCAGTTTTCGATGAAAAAAGGCAGAAAACCGCGTTTTTTTGACCGAGGCAGAGAGCCCAAAATCAGGCTTGGTCTACTGAGATGGGGACTTAGCCCTCATGGATCAAGAGCTCAGACATGAAAAATGCGGCAAAACGCCGCATTTCAATTTTCGCAATCAGTTTCCACCAAAGCCGGGAATAGCAATCCTGCGTTCAACCCGCCGCAGGATGTAGCTAGCGATTGACACCAGCACCAGATAATAAACGCCCACCGCCAGAAATACTTCTGTGAAACGGAAGGTATCACTGGCCACGATTTTACCCTGCCCCGTTAATTCGACACATGTCACGACATAGGCCAGAGAAGAATACTTGATGAGGTAAATGATCTCGTTGCCGATCCCTGGCAAGGCACGGCGAACGGCCTGAGGGATAACCACCCACACCAAGGATTGGACTGTTGTAAAGCCGAGAGCCTGAGCGGCAAGGAACTGCCCGCGCCGGACGGCACGCAATCCACCCCGGATATATTCGGACTGGTAAGACGCTGTGCATAATGTGAATCCAAGCACAGCCGCTTCGTAAGGTTCAAGGAAAATGCCGATATTTGGTAAGCCAAAATACAAAATGAACAGCTGGCAAACCAACGGTGTGCCACGAAAGATAGCAACGAACCCGTCACCAGCCTTTCGAAACGGTGCCGCTGCATAGGTCCTAACTGCACCAAGAATGATGCCCAAAATCAGACCCAAAAAGACGGACGGCACAATGAGTTTGACACTCATCCACAGCCCTTCGTTCAGGGCAGGCATTACCTCACTTGCGATGAATGCGTATGAATCGCTCATGGGGCACCGTTCTCAAATTCTGATAGGTGCGTGCAGAAGTCGAGAGTCCGGCTACCACGTTGCTCATCCAAAAGCTCTGCCGGTTTCCCATGCTCAACGATACAACCATCTTGCATGAAAATAATTTCGTCGGCCATGGTACGGACAAAGCCCATTTGGTGCGTCGCCATAATCATGGTCATACCTGATTGGACCAAAGAGCGGATAACCTGAAGCACCTCGCCGATCAATTCAGGATCGAGCGCAGCGGTCGGTTCATCCAACAGAATAACACGTGGATCCATTGCCAATGCTCGCGCGATGGACACCCGCTGCTTTTGCCCACCGGACAATTCCGCCGGATATAAACTTGCTTTATCCGCCAAACCGACCCGGTCAAGCTCTTGGCGTGCCCGCGTTTCGGCCTCTGATCGCTTAAGCTTTTTCACTTTACGCAGTGCAAGCGAGACATTTTCCAGAGCCGTTAAATGATCAAACAGGTTATAGTCCTGAAAAATCATCCCGACCTTTTGACGGTAGGCATATAACGTCTTGCGCGACTTGTAATCCACTGCCTCACCATCCAGAGAAATCACCCCGGCATCTGGCTCGTGAAGAAAATTCAAGCACTGCAACAAGGTACTTTTGCCGCCACCAGACGGCCCGATCAGAACCTTTAACTCACCCGGCTGCACGGAAAAAGAAACATCCCGCAGGATCGGTTTTCCACCCAACGTTTTATTCAAACCGGAAATGGTCAGAATGGGATTGGTGTCTGGGGTTGTCATCGGTACTCTCCAACAATCTGAACCATCATAGTTATTTCGCCCCTGCCTGACCAAAACCCGGAACCGAAACCCGGCGTTCCAACGCGCGTAACAACCGCACCCCAGCCCACGTCAACAAGAAATAGATAAAACACGCAGCCAAAGCCAAGGCCAGATGCTGATAGGTACGGGTCGCTACGAACTGTGTTCGTGCCATAATCTCGGTCGCACCCAAGACAAACGCCAACGCCGAATCCTTCAGAATAATGGAATATTCATTGGACCAGCCGGGAAGAGATAACCGCAGAGCCTGTGGCAAAATGATGTGAACAATTGCCTGACCATCCGTCATACCAAGCGCGCTTGCCGCACGAAACTGCCCACGGGACAGGGATTGGATGCTCCCCCGGAAGATCTGAGACTGATAGGCTCCACTAGCCATCCCCAATACCAATGTGGCGGAGGTTAGCGCGTCGATATTCCATTTCAATAGCTGGAACAGACCAAAATAGAACAAAAACAGCAGAACCAGAATTGGAACGCCACGGAAGAACCAAACGTAAAACTGCACAAACCAACGCATTGGACGCGGGCCATAGACCTGCATCACTGCCATAGGCAGGCCAATAACAAGCCCCAGCAACATACCACCGACCACGGCTGCAACAGTCAGGCCTGCTCCCCCCAATAGATAGGGGAAAGACTCTACAAGGACGCTGATGGTCCGTTCCATACTTGTCTCACTATCGGTTACAAACAGCAAAGAAGCCGTGGCTTTACATAATTAAAGGCGCGGTTTTGTACCGCGCCCCGAAATTTTTTGCAAGAGACCCCAAACACCTTAGGGTTTGTACTTGGCTTTCAGCTCTTCCCATTTCGGGCTAGCCATAAGACGCTTGTAACCTTCATTCAGCATTTTCAGCAATTCCGGGTCGGTTTTACGAACCGCACAGCCGTAGTCTTTTGCCGTACCGAATGCGCCAACAATTTTAATCGGCATGCCGTTTTTAATGGCATCATTGGCCGGGGCCGTATCCATACCAGCGGCGTCAATGCGACCGTTCAAGACATCACCAATAGCCATGGCTGCCGCACTGTACTGGCGTTTTGTGTAATTCCAGTCTTTGTTTTCCGGTTCTTTGCGTGCATTTGAAAGCCATTGATCTTCGGCAGTGCCCTGTTGCATGCCAATTTTCTTGCCACCTTTCAGCACTTCATCAACTGTCAGAGTTGAATCAGCTTTGGCAACAAACACATTTTTGACCTGCCAGTAGGGATCCGTGAAGTCCACTTGTTCTTGGCGCTTTTCGGTAATGCTCATACCGGAGCAGATAAAATCAATTTTTTCTGCCACAAGGCTCGGGATGATGCCTTCCCATGCCACGGCTTGGTGCTTGACTTCAAAGCCCATTTCCTTGGCGATCCAGTTCAGGGAATCCACGTCGAACCCCTTGGCTTCACCATCTTTGTCCACGTAAGCGAACGGAGGAAACGCTGCATCAATACCGTTCACCAAAGTTTTGGCCTGAGCCGGGGCCGCAGCCATAGCCGTCAACGCCACACCAGCAACCAACATTTTCATCATTGTTTTCATAGAAACATCCGCCTTCACATTTTCATACATTTGGAGTGCGCCGCAAATCGAACGTTCACGACGGTGACTGAAATGTGCCCCCTGTTTTTTTAGGGCGAATTGTGGGGGATGCTCTCCCCCAGTAGTCACCCTCTACACCGAGTTTCATAGAGACGCAACAACCTACCCGATAATAAAAAAGAAATGTGGCAAAATATAACAGATATCCTTGTGCTCATGACACTCGACGGTCTAGGAAGGTGGGTAAGCAACTGCGAAGTGGAGACACTGCATCATGCGTATGGATACCGAAGTCAAACTTGACTATAAGGACGTCCTGATCCGCCCTAAGCGCTCTCGATTGAGCTCCCGGTCCCAAGTAGACCTCACCCGTACTTTTTCATTTCCACATGCCTCCGGCAAATGGACCGGCGTTCCGATTATTGCCGCCAATATGGATACGGTTGGCAGTTTCGAAATGGCCCAACAGTTGTCCAAATTCGGTTTGATGACAGCCCTGCATAAATTCTATGACATCCATGATTATGCGGATTATTTGGGCAATACGGAAAACACATCATCCGAAGCGACAACGATTGCCGCAGAAGACAGCGTCTTTTTATCCTTTGGAATTACGGATAATGACCTAAAGCGATTGGATAATGTGGCAGATGACGTCAAAAAACGCACGGGAAAGCCTCCGCGTTTTATCTGCCTTGACGTCGCTAATGGTTACAGCGAACGGTTTGCCCAAGTGGTACAACGCGTCCGTCAATCCTATCCAGATGCCGTCATCATGGCTGGCAATGTCGTCACTGGTGAAATGACTGAACAACTCATTCTGTCCGGCGCCGATATTGTTAAAGTCGGAATCGGGCCGGGATCCGTCTGCACCACCCGTAAAGTAACAGGTGTCGGCTACCCTCAGCTATCTGCCGTTATCGAATGTGCTGATGCCGCGCATGGTTTGAAGGGGTTGGTCTGCGCCGATGGTGGCTGCACCGTCCCCGGCGATGTTGCCAAGGCATTTGCTGCCGGTGCTGACTTTGTCATGCTGGGCGGAATGCTGGCTGGGCACGATGAAGGTGGTGGCGAAATTATGACACGCCGTTTTGTAACCAATGAATTGGACCAAAACGACGAAATGATTATTCGCGAAGAAAAGTACGTGGAATTTTACGGCATGAGCTCAGAGGCAGCCATGGATCGACATTATGGCGGTGTCGCTTCGTATCGTGCCAGCGAAGGTAAACGCGTAGAATTACCCTATCGCGGTCAAGTTGCAGATACCGTACAGGAAATACTCGGCGGCATTCGCTCTACTTGTACTTATGTTGGAGCAGTCCATCTGAAAGAACTATCCAAACGCGCTACATTTGTTATGGTGGGCCAACAGATCAATACAGTGTTCGGCAACGGCTGATTGTATAACAGGACCGCATACTTGGTTAAAGTCTACATAATAGTTTAACGACTCCTGTGCTCAATCCCCGGCTATGGTCTGCCGATCATGCTTAAACGATTGCGTAAAGAACCGAGCTATGCACGAAAACTTACATAGCCACCCACCCACAAATAAGCCGGAGCGCCCGTGGCGCTTCGGCTTGCGCGGGAAAATGCGCGCCACATTCGCTCTTATCACCTTACTGGTGGTCAGTGCCGTCTTTGTTGCATGGTCCAGTTACCGTGAAACGGATCGGTCCCTGGATGAGATTGTTCACAAATCCATTCCGCTAATGACGGAACTTGCCAATGTATCTCACCTAACTCAGCAGATTCTGACACTAACTCCGACGATACTGTTGGCAGATGATATGGGTAAGCTAGAACGCGCTGCCGCTGATTTTTCGCAAAAACGCGCCCAATTCACTCAATCGCTAGCCGCGTTGGACATGTACCCGAGCATAGCCTCAGAAATGCGGCAAATGCGTATGGATGTTCTGGATATCCAATCCGATACGTTTCGTCTTTTATCTGCGCAACAGGAACGCATTCGCCTCGCCACGTCCTATGAGATTGTGCACGAGCAAATTGAGGTCATTCATCAAGAATACCGCTTACTATCAGGGGCTAAGATCGCATCCAGTTCGACAGCACAAAGGTTTTTGCTGCACACAAACCAATTCCTGACGGCCCTGTCCCACCTGAATCGCGCAAAAAACCAACAGCAACTTGAAATCCAGATGGAGCAAATGCGCCCCATCTTACATCGCATGAGTCAAAGCCTTGGTGAACAAGGCATCCGCCCCATTCAGCAGGCTGCTGAAAGAATCGTACGCCGCCTGCAGGAACTGGCTTATGGTGACAATTCGATCAGCGCATTACGTCGCCGTGAAATCACGGCTGACAAAATCACAAATTCCCATCTTGGGGCTATCCGTGATACCGAACAGCGTTTAAGCACATCTCTTTGCTCCTTAATGGATGATGTAAAACAGCACACAAAGGAACGACGGGCGATCACTGCTGACCGCCTCGGGCAAAGCCAAATCCTGCTGTTAATCCTTGGCATTGTCTGTACGCTTGGCACCTTATTCCTGACCTTCGTCTATTTGGGGCACAGTGTTCTGAAGCGGATTAATCGGCTGGGAGCAACCATGCGTGCAATTGCCGGGGGTGACATTGAACATCCCATTGACCCCGGCCCACCGGATGAACTCGGTGACATGGCAATGGACCTGTCGATTTTCCGCGACGTTATGGCTCGGAACAATCACATTGCCACCCACGACTTGCTGACGGGCCTTGGCAACAGGGCACTACTGGACGCGTTCATAAACCGCAGTATTCAACACGGCGATACTGGTTCCCTTCTGTATTTTAACTTGGACGGTTTGCGAGACATTATTGAAACATTCGGACACGATACCGGAGATCGCGTACTGCGAATACTTGCGGATCGCCTCAGCAAATCAGTCCGCCCAGCAGATATCCCCACACGCATCGGTGGACAGCGCTTTGTCGTTGCTGCGCCTGCTTTGATTGAGCCGTCCAATATTCAAACTTTTGTTTCACGCCTCACTCATGAAATGCGCAGGCCCATTCGCGTGGAAGAGTTGGAGTTAAGTGTCGATCCATTCGCCGGCATTGCTTGCTACCCCGAGCATGGTCAAGATGCAGAAACCTTGATGCACCATGCCGATGTTGCCATGCGCACGCGGCTGGATGATCGGAATAACCTTGATGGGGCAATTTACACACCAGACATCGGGCATCAGGCCGACCATATCAAACAAATCCGCAAAGACCTGAAGCTCGCCATCGACCGGGGCGACTTCCTGTTACACTTCCAACCCAAGATGCGCATTGCAACCGGTCAGATCATCGGGGCAGAAGCCTTGGTTCGATGGAATCACCCTGAACGTGGGGCAATCAACCCTGCTGACTTTATCCCCATGGCAGAGCGCAGTGGCCTGATACTGCCTTTGGGCCGCTGGATTCTTCAGGAAGCCTGTCGACAGGCGAAAATCTGGCTGGATATGGGGTGCGATGCTCGCTGGGTTGCCGTGAATATTTCCCCGGTTCAATTCCTGCGTGATGACATGGTCCAAGCTGTGCAGGACGCATTGAGCAAAACCGGACTTCCTGCAGAGATGCTGGAACTGGAAATCACAGAAGGCGTGTTCGTGAAACACGAAGAAAGTGTACTGGAACGAATGTCCCAACTGCGTGCTATGGGGATCAGGTTATCTGTCGACGATTTCGGTACCGGGTATTCGTCTCTCAGTTACCTTAAGAAGCTTCCGGTCAATACCCTGAAAATTGACCAATCATTTGTCAGGAACATTGAACCCAACAACGAAGACGCCCGCATCTGCCGAGCGATTATTCGGCTTGCGCATGATTTGGGATTGGATGTGGTGGCAGAGGGTATTGAATGGCAAAGCCACATTGACTTTTTGAATGCGGAATCCTGTGACATCGGACAGGGCTACCTAATCAGTCGCCCCTTGCCCGCGTCGGATATTCCTGCCTTTATCAGCAAATGGAAGTCAGAACGGCAAACCTTACGTGAAGTTCCGACTTCCGCCTGATATTTCATGTGCGTGCAACCCGGTACGGTTAAACTGGGCGCGTTTCAAAGACTCGAGACGGCACTACCTGACGCCGCACGACACGACGCAATGCGATATTTGTTTGAATGCGCAGCACACCCGGCAGACGGGACAGGACTTCCTTGTGCAAACGCTCATAATCTTCTGCGTCCTTGGCAACAACCCGCAACAGGTAATCTGACTGCCCGGACATAAGATAGCATTCCATGACCTCGGCGCAGTGGCGCACAGCGCCCTCGAAACGGGATAAATATTCTTCTGTCTGTTTTTCCAAAGTGATATCGACAAAGATACTCAAACGACGCCCAAGAGCCCCTTCATCAATTTGCGCCGTATAGCCACTGATCAGACCATTGGCTTCCAACTGCTGCACGCGTCGCAAGCAGGCCGATGGGGACAAATGCACTTTCCCTGCCAAATCCACATTTGAAATACGACCGTCTCCCTGCAAAATACGCAGGATTTCAACATCTGTATCGTCCACCTTTTACCTACTTCCATTGCAAAAATAACTATAACAAACAACTTTGTTCGAAAATTATCTGGTCCAAACCGCATTTTTGCAAGGATTATCGAATGCAAAATCCATATACTATTTCTCCGTTTTTTTTGGCATTAGGAACCCTTGCATGAAAATTGGCGTCCCAACCGAAATCAAGAATCATGAATACCGTGTCGGCCTTGCTCCTGCCGCTGTACGGGAACTCATTCATCACGGACATAGCGTTATTGTCCAGTCCGGCGCCGGAAACGGCATCGGCATGACCGATGCAGATTACACCGCGGTTGGTGCGCAAATTGCAAAAGATGCAAAATCCGTTTTTGCCGACTCCAATATGATCGTGAAGGTTAAGGAGCCGCAATTGCAGGAATGCGACATGCTGCGTCCCGATCATGTCCTGTTTACCTATCTGCACTTGGCTCCCGATCCCGCTCAAACTGAGGCTCTGCAAAAATCGGGATGCACGGCAATTGCTTATGAGACTGTCACCGCTCCTGATGGCAGCTTGCCGCTACTTGCACCGATGAGTGAAGTAGCCGGGCGTATGTCGATCCAAGCCGGGGCCCATTACCTTGAAAAGGCTCAGGGTGGTCGTGGCGTGCTGTTAGGCGGCGTGCCCGGTGTTGCCCCGGCGAAGGTAGTTATTCTTGGCGGCGGTGTAGCCGGAACCAATGCAGCCCAAATGGCTGTCGGCATGGGGGCAGATGTCACCATTCTGGAAAAATCTTTGACACGGATCCGGGCGCTGGACGCAATGTTTGCCGGACGCGCCAAGACTGTTTATTCGACAGTCGATGCCCTGGAAAGTCTGGCCCCGACTGCGGACCTCTTGGTCGGTTCAATTTTGATCCCGGGCGCCTCCGCACCCAAATTGATCACGCGCAAAACTCTGCAGTCCATGCAAAATGGCTCCGTCGTCGTTGATATTGCTATTGATCAAGGGGGCTGCATGGAAACCAGCCGCCCAACCACCCATGCCGATCCAGTATTTATCGAAGAGGGCGTCATCCACTATTGCGTTGCCAATATGCCCGGCGCTGTCGCACGTACCAGCACACTAGCCTTGAACAACGCCACCCTACCCTACGCCATTGCATTGGCTGATAAAGGCTGGAAAACCGCGTTGTCAGATGATGCCGGACTGCGCAATGGCCTAAATATTCACGATGGCAAGATCACCTTTAAAGCTGTCGCGACGGCGTTGAATAAAGTGAATGCCTACGTTCCTGCCGACGACTGTCTCGGCGAATAAGCGAATTTGACAGGTAAGATTATCTTACCCGTCAAAGCACAGGCCCAGCCCGGAGGTCAGTTTTTCCGGGACTTCCCTCAACCGTAACACCGATTGATGGAAAGACTATCAGGTTATGTTTCTATCCACAGGATAACTTTTCAGGTCCGTCTATTTGGCGGACCTCTTTTTTGTATTAGCGCAGTGATATTCGTCATCTTTGATACAATTTTTCTTAGTTTTATGACAATTTTACGGGTTGCTTTAAGCTAAACTCCTCCTACCTTTTACATGGGTCCATTTTTTATGCGGCCAATCAGGCACACGGTTTAGCTTTTGCCGCAATTTAGGGGAGATAATTATGAAATTTCGTAGTGGATTATTGGCAGCCGTCGCCGGGACATTCCTCCTGAGCGGGTGTGCCAACTGGGATGTTGATGGCACGGCAGCAATGCCGAACGAAGGCGATGCCTTTGCAGCGGCATTACAGGAACAGTACATCGAACGCGCCCGCTTTGAAGTTGAGGAAGAAGACTGGAGTTCAGTTGATTTCTTCACCAGTCGGGCAGAATTGGCTGCCAAGGGCATGCCACCTGCACCGCAGGCACCAGCCGAACGCACTTTGAAAGTGGAAGCGGGTGAAATCGGTATGGCACATGCCAAATTGGTCGATGCGCTTGCTGCTGGCTCCGGCAAAGTCAACCCGGTTGCTTGTGCCCAGTCTCAAGCATGGCTTGAACACTGGATGGAACAATCCGAAGAAGGACATCAGCCTGACCATATCGCGATGGCACGGGTTCACTTTGAGAAATCCATCGTGAACTGCGTTCCGAAAGCGATGAAAATGACAGATGCCCCGACCTTCCGCATCTACTTCCCGTTTGACAGCAATACCTTGACTTCTGAAGCTCGCGCTGTTGTCGATGACATTGTTGCGTTCTTCTCCGGTTCCAAACCGACAGCTGTCCACGTTGCTGGTCACACGGATGCAGCAGGTCCGAAAGCATACAATGCAAAATTGGGGATGGAACGCGCCAAAGCCGTTTCTGAAGTCCTGTCGAAAGAAGGCGTCGCGCCGATTTCTGAAACATCCTATGGCGAAACTAACTTGCCGAAGCCAACCGCCGATGGCGTGATTGAGCAAGAAAACCGTCAAGTCACGGTAACGTTCAAGCAATAAGCTTGTTTTGCCCCAGAATTGTTAAAGGCCCGATTTAATCGGGCCTTTAATGCATTTATATGCCAATACACTATGCGCAAACGGAGGGGGCTATCTGCCTATCATCCTGCCCAACAATACGAATACAATCGCGTCCATCACGCTTAGCACAGTACAATGCCTCATCCGCGCGGGACAGCACTGCCTCTAAGGACAAAGATGTATCCCAACCAGCAACACCAAAGCTTGCCGTGGCACTTAGCTCTATCTCTTGCTTTCCATCATCTGTCGCTGGAATTGTAATCGGAAGAGCCTGCATCTTACCCCGCACACGGGCCGCAATCATTGCTGCAATATCTGGCGTCGCCCCGGGCAGAAGTAAGGCAAATTCTTCACCGCCAATACGCCCAAACACGTCTCCCGGTCGCAAAGAATAACTCAGCGTAGAAGTAAATTGTCGCAGCACTTCATCCCCGACCGCGTGTCCATATGAATCATTGACCTGCTTGAAGTGGTCCAAATCACAAGACACCAACGCCAAGGGATACCCTCCGCGCTGGGCGCGGGCATATTCCCTAAGGCAAGCATCATGAAAGGCACGGCGATTCAAGGCGCCGGTCAAGGGGTCGGTTGTCGCCAGCCGTAGCAGTTCATATTCCTTTTCCTTACGGGCCGTAATATCCGCAAACGAACAGCACACCATGGCCTGATTATTATCAGTAAGCACCGTCATAGATGCCTGTACCCACATGACCTCACCATTGCGCCCATTCAAACGCATTTCCTGATCCGTCAAGCTGCGCTTACGCTGTAATTCGTTGATAAGGGCCCAGTACTGTTCCGGCGTTTCCCAAAGCCGTGATGCATCCATGCCAACCTGAGCCCCAGCAACACCGTCAAAGAACACCTGAGCAGAACGGTTAATCATGGAGATCACATGCGTGTCTTTGTGAAAAATCACCATGGGCATTGGCAAAGCTTCAATAATCCCACGCAATGCTACTTCGTTGGTTTTAACAGCGCGTTCAGCCAACTTTTGTCCTGTCATGTCTGAAAACGTTACAAACAGCAGATCACGCTGGTTAACTTCCACTCGGGCGGCGGAAACCAAATACCACCGCATCTCGCCTTTTTGGGATTTCAGACAAATTTCCCCACCGTCAAAACGCTGATGGGTTGCGATCTTGTTTTGCAAATCCTGAC
>JAALLQ010000354.1_pt1 | contig 11562 bp, 10 predicted proteins | sample 7245921 | NCBI WGS metagenome assembly JAALLQ01 (sample SAMN13049200, study PRJNA578106) | oil field metagenome | isolation source: filtered produced water from oil reservoir B7 | place: USA:offshore Texas | collected 2016 | reverse complement strand
CAACTGCGGAAAATCCCACAAAATGTGATGAGAGAATTCCCGCCATGCCAATTGGCGCAAATACGCTTCCCCTGCTGCATCCAAAATTTCCGAAGCAGCCATGGCATCCCTAACCTGCCACCAAACCTGAAACGGTGAAAGTTGTCCCCAGCGCAGATACGGAGACATCCTTGATGTCCCGTCACAATCAGGATGATCCCGGTCCCGTGGGTAAGTACAAAGACCGTATTCCAGAAACCGCTGAAGCTGTTCATGTGCGGCCTGCTCACTGACCGACCAAGCGGCGCGAAATCCTCCGGCCCAATCCGGCGCAGTCGGTAAAAGCTGCCAAGCCGCCAGATCATCCGACGGCACGGACAATTCGGACCAAGACACATTTGCCACGGGCAAAGGGCGACGCAATCCCGGCGAAGCAGTTCGGAACGCCTTCCAAAATGGCGTAAACACCTTAAATGGACCACCGGATTTGGTGCGAATTTTCGCCGGACTGTGGAGCAGGCTGCCGCCATGCATAACCAGTTCAATATTATACTGGGCCAGAAAGTTAGCGACACGAAGCTGATGATCGCGCTCTGCCGGGATGCGGGAGGCCATCACGTGAATGCGATGTGCACGACAGGCCTGCGCCACACCCAATAGCGCATCGGAAGCAGCCCCCCGTTTTAAGGTTAATTGACCGCCACCACATGCCAAATCCCGGCCTAACGATGCCAGACTTTGGTGCAGCCACCATTTCCCCGCAGCCCCTGTTTTTTCAAAGATTTCGTCGAAAACAAAGACCGCATGAACATCACTTTCGGCTGCCGCTGCGGTGAGTGCCGGATGGTCAGTCAGCCTTAAATCATCACGGAACCAAACAATCGTTGTTTGTGTCATTCTGCACCCCTTGTTTTCCTATTCAGAGCAAGCTACGCTCATCCCCTTGGCGGGCTACCCCGTGACGAATCAGGACGTTTATGTATGGATTTTCAACAGTATAAACAAGGTGCCATCGCCCTTGCCGGTCTTGCGGTACTGATTTTGGTGATGAATCAGTTTGGCACTCCCGAAGAACAGACGCCGGATCCAATCCTTCAAGTTAAATCCTCAACAGATATCCCGGTAGACGCGACCCCCGCCTGCATCGCCCAAGGGGTTGACGATGCCCCCACCGTATTTGCCTCTGCGCCGGACCCTCGCGGGATCGCAACTCGGCAGGTTTTTGACCGCTTGGTGGAATTCGACCGCCGCAGTGGAAAGATCGTCCCCGGCCTTGCCACACGGTGGGAAGTGTCTGACGACAAATTGAATTATAAGTTTTTTCTACGGAAGCATGTGAATTTTCATACGGTTGAAGGATTCACACCGACCCGTGCATTCAACTCCAATGATGTCCTGTTCAGCTTTGGTCGATTGATGAACACTACCAACCCGCTACACGATGCCAACAGCGTATGGGCCAAGGACTTCCGCACTGTTGCCATGAATGTACTGATTTCAGACATCACCCGCCGCGACACCCACGAAGTCGAATTCCAGTTGTCGGTACCCTATCCGAAATTTCTGTCCAACCTAACGATGAGCTTTGCCGCGATCCAATCGCAGGAATACGGTGACGCCATGGTCGACGACAACACCCCGGAACGGTTTTTCACGGTTCCGGTCGGCACTGGGTCAATGTCGGTCGCCAAGCGCGACGGGCAAACTGTCCTTTACGCGGCCAATCCGACCTATTGGGGAAATTTCTTGCCAAAGACGGTCAGCGAAGGCGAAGTGAAAAAACAAATGCCTGAACCGGAAATCATTGGGGTGGACTAGGGAGAATTCTGAGACCAGCCGGGCTGGGCCAAGCGTTCATCCCGGCGGCTACGTGTAGAGCATGCAGCCTCTGCCCGGGCCAGATTTTTCTCCGTGATTGCGGCCTGCCGCCCCTGCCCGTTGACCTGATAAACCGTCAATGCCTTACGGAAGGCATCGGCAGATTGTCGGTACATGTCCGTACTTTCCTTCCGCTTTGCCAACAGGAACAGTGCCGACCCCAGATTGTTCTGGGACGCAGCCCACAACAAAGGCATGCTGTTTTCCGGGCGAACATCCAAAGTCGCCTGTAATAGCTCCACCGCCCGTTCAAGGGCCGGAGCACTCCCCAGCATATCGCCATAAACCTGCAATACCTGCGCCAGTGCGGACACAAGCTCTGCCCACTTTAAGGGATGATCGGCACGGGTATAAATCTGCGTCGCCTGTTGATAGGCATTCAACGCCGCCTTGTACTGCCCATCATCACCGGATGCCGCCGCTTGTCGATAATAGGCAGCCCCAAGCCGTTCCTGCAGCAGCGCCCACTCCCACGGTCGGTTTTCCTTGCGCACACTTTCAAGGGCGAGCTTTAGGGTGTCAATAACACCATCCCACACCGTGCCACCGGGGGCAGCCTCCACCAGACCACGCTCGCTGCGCATATGCTCCACCAACGCCAACCCAGTATAAACATCCGCCCAATCATCACGCGCCTGTCGCGGCAATCTGCGGCCTGCATTTTCATAGGCCCGCACGACCTGCTGCCACATATCCGGCGTGACACCATCCGCCCCAAGGCACAACGCCGCAGCATTGGCCCAAACCAAATACGTCGCCGCTTGCTCTGCCGCGGCATAGCCTGCGACCAGACGCGGTAATTCTCCGCCAACGACGGAAACATCAGCCTGCAGTGCCGTATACCACTCCGGTACTCGGCGCGTTCCTTCCGCAAGCACTGCCGCCAAAACCTGAGCCCGCACTAGCGATGGCATCGAGTCCGATAAACTTTCCAATGGCACAAACACGGCTGCAGCCGGAGACATCCGCCCCAAACGCAATTCGTGGGGAACCGGTGCCGCCGTTGCATGAACTTCCAACAAGTGACCGATGGTTTCCACCCGTCCCCAGACCAGAACGTCAACACCACGCGCCGCCAACATGGACAACGCCTCGCGCTGGGCAGACTGACGGGCTGTTTCCGGGTCAATGACATCTTTGGGCCAAGTTACCGCCGCATCCAACCGCTTAAGGATGACATTCGGCAGCCCTCCCAAGGCCTGCGACAATGCATCCAGCGTTTCCAGTCCTTCCGGTGGCATGTCTACGCCGAACGCCGCAATACCAATTCGCAGGGGACCGGACGCAGATTTATTTACGGAGGACTTGCCTTCATTTTTGCTGCCCGAACGGGAAAAATTGAACAAACGCCCGAACAGGCCGGGTTTGTCCTCATCCGCGTCGACCGGGCTATCATCAATGTCATAAACTGGTTCGGGTAGGCTTGGCTCACCGGGCAGACGCAGTGCCAATTGCTCATCAGCGGCTCGTAACCGTTCCACCAATTTGGTCATCACTTGCAGGGCCAATTCAGGGTCCCGCTGTAATTTATCCAGAAAATTGTGACGGGGGGTAACCTCAACCGTCACAGCACCCTGAGCCACCGCGGAAGCACTGCGAGGGATGCCATCGACAATCCCCATTTCGCCAAACATTTCCCCCTTACCCAATCGGGCAAGGGTCACGGTGCCGTTGGGGCCGGTTTTCAGCAACCGGACCTTACCTTTGCGCACAACAAACATCGCGAGACTGTCATCACCCTCGCGGAAAATTATTTCACCATCTCTGAAAGTGCGAAGTGTTTCGGTCACAATTCTGTTCCTACAAAAACCTGCCCCAATTCGGGGCAGGACTTGCATATATCAACCACGTATCCTCGAGCATACCGAAAAAACACGTGTTATGAGACAGAATTTTATGACAAAGGGGGTGAGCCCATAAGCAAGGCTTAATCCTGATCCAATTCCTCGACCCGATCCGGGGCCATGTGGCCCTTTGCGGAACCGGGGTAAACCAAGGCAACTTTGCCGTTATAGTTTGCTTCAACAAAACGGTCGCCATCGGCATCGGAACCCAAACGCATGTGCATTTCTCCCTTTTCGATGGCTTTGGCAACGTCAGCCCCTTCCATGGAAAAGGCTTTGCCGAGAGACCCCAACAACACATTGATTTCGTCGTACATTTCCGGCTGTTGCTCACTCACGGCCGTTCCTCCCTCAGGTTTTTTTGTATCCAGTGGAACTGGCTTACGGTGCCAGTTCCAGATTATCAATCAGACGTGTCTTACCAAGCCGAGCAGCAACCAAGACACAAGCCGGGCGATCAAACTTGTCCAGAACCGCCAGATTATCTGCCGAACGCAGTTCCAGATAATCCACAGAGTGGAAACCTTCCGCCAGAATATCGGCCTGACCGGAAGCCAAAGCGTCCGCTACGCTAACCCCGGCTTGCAAACTTGCCGCAACCCGTTGCAGCATCCGATACAAAGCCGGAGCAACCGCACGGTCCGAAGCGGAAAGATAAGCATTACGCGACGAGCGGGCAAGGCCATCCTCTTCACGGGAAATCGGGACACCCATGATTTCCACCGGGATATCCAGATCCTTGACCAAACGGCGAATGACCTGCAGTTGCTGATAATCCTTTTCCCCGAAAGCTGCTACGTCGGGACCAACCTGCAACAACAGTTTGGTCACAACCGTGGCAACGCCGGAGAAATGCCCCGGACGATCACCACCACACAAACCTTCGGACACGCCTGATACGTCAATTTTGGTGGCAAAGCCGTCTGGATACATTTCTGCAACCGTCGGCGCATACATCAGGTGCGCATTGACCGTCGCGAGGCTTTCCCGATCTGCGGCTTCCTGACGGGGATAAGCATCAAGGTCTTCATTCGGGCCGAATTGCGTTGGGTTCACAAACACCGACACAACCACTCGGTCTACCTTGGTTTTTGCCGCCTGTACCAACGACAAATGACCGGGATGCAAAGCCCCCATGGTCGGGACAAACCCGACTTTCAGCCCTTCAGCCCGCCAACTGGCGACCTGAGCCCTAAGATCTGCAACCGAACGAACAATCGGGGGAAGCATATGGGATGTCATGATAAAACCTTTTCTGCCCTATGCCTTCGGCTTCACGCCAAAGCAATGTTCCGTTGCCGGGAAAGTGCGGGCCTTAACTTCCGCTGCATAGCGTGCTGCCGCGTCTTCAACCATCGGGCCAAGCTCAGCAAACCGTTTCACGAACTTCGGTTTGAAGTCCATGAACATGCCCAGCACATCATCCACCACCAAAACCTGACCATCGCAAACCGGAGACGCCCCGATACCGATCGTCGGCACATGCAGCCGTTCGGTTATCTTGCGTGCAATGGGTTCCATGGTACCTTCCAGCACCACAGCAAAGGCTCCGGCTTCTTCGACCGCATGGGCATCATGCAGGATTTTATCGGCTTCGGCTTCGTCACGACCTTGAGCACGGAAGCCGCCGAAGGCATGGAAGGATTGTGGCGTCAGGCCAACGTGGGCCATCACCGGAATACCACGTTCAACCAGATATTTAATGGTCGGCGCCATTTCACAGCCACCTTCCAGCTTCACAGCAGCACAACCGGTTTCCATCATCAAACGGGCTGCGTTACGGAAGGCCTGTTCCGGGCTTTCCTGATAACTGCCAAAAGGCATATCCACAACCACGCAGGCATGACTTGTCCCACGGACCACAGCCGCACCATGAGCAACCATCATATCCATGGTCACACCAATGGTCGTCGGCAGGCCATACACAACCATACCAAGGGAGTCGCCCACCAACAAAAGGTCCACGTGCTTATCCAGCATCTTGGCCATGGGGGCGGTGTACGCGGTCAAACAGACGACAGGTTCGCCGCCCTTGCGTTCACGAATGGTCTTGGTTGTTACGGGTTTTGCTTGAATTTCAACGCTCACGGACTGGTCCTCCTGTGTCGTCGGTTCGGGGCCATATACTAGGTTTCAAAGGCCCGAACTCTCCCCTTGGGGCACAGCACAGCACCCCATTCTTGCGAGCGGGGGCTTTCTACTGCTTTTTGTATCCAAAGAAAAGCAAAACCGGGTCACAAATTATGAACACGGTGTCACGCAGACGGGCCATCATCGTCATCAAACAATATTCTGTGCGCGGCACCATCCAGATCATCAAACTGCCCAGAGCGCAAAGCCCACAAAAATGCTGCCAAGCCCAACGCACCAAGTCCTAAGGCAATGGGGATCAATATCAGCAGGCTATTCATGGGGCGACCTCCGGTTCAGGCGCAAGGCATTCAACATCACCACAATGGAAGATGTGGACATGGCGGCAGCAGCGATCAAGGGCGTAACATAGCCCGCCATGGCAATGGGAATGGTGATCACATTATAGCCAATAGCCAAAGCAAAGTTTTCACGAACCAAGGCTCCGGCTTTGCGGGCAACCTGAATGGTTTCCACAACAGGGGCCAATCGATCGCCCTGAAACACCACATCGGCAGCGGTCTGAGCCAAGTCCACCGCCGTCGCCGGAGACAATGACACATGTGCCGCCGCCAGCGCAGGGGCATCATTCAAACCATCCCCCACCATGGCAACTTTACGTCCCTCGGCTTTCAAGGCATCCAATCGGGCGACTTTATCTGCCGGATGGCAGTTTGCCTGCCAATCCGGTATCCCCGCTTCCGTTGCGGCCTGAGCGACGGCTCCCGACCCATCGCCGGACAGCAGCAATACGCGCATCCCCATGTGCCGCAAGTTTGCAATGGTCTCTGCCGCATCACGGCGAATGGATTGGGTAAAACGAAACCGCACCGGGGATGCGCTTCCCTGTGCCAGCCAGTACATTTCCGGCCCTGCCGCCTGCGACGGCGGCTCTGCGGTGTCCATAACATGGCTCCACCGACCAAGGCGACCTTCCGGTGCAACCAAGCCCGCACCGGGAAATTCCTGAACATCTGAAGCAGGCGCAACATCACCCGCAGCATGAACCAATGCCCGCGCCAAAGGATGACGACTGGTTGCCGCGACCCGAGCCGCAGCCTGTAAATCATCATCCTGCCAATAACTGTCCTGCACCAGCACCGGATGACCAAACGTTAAGGTCCCGGTTTTATCAAAGACCACGGTATCAACGGTTTGCAGTCGTTCCAGTGCGGTTGCAGATTTCATCAGAATTCCGGTTTTGAACAAACGGCCCGATGCAATCACCTGCACCGCCGGAACTGCCAAAGCCAACGCACACGGGCAGGTAATAATCAGCACACTGACTGCAATCAACAGCGCGGGTTGCCACGTTAGGCCGCCAAGCGTGACCCAATAGGCAAACGCAAGCACCGCCAAGGTATGAACCACTGGGGCGTACAACTTCGCCGCACGGTCTGCGACTGCCACCACATTGGCTCGCCCCTGTTCGGCAGCTTCCATAAGGCGAACAATATCCGCCAGAACCGTATTCTCGCCCGCAGCCGTGACCCGGACCCGCAACAAGCCGCTAAGATTTTGCGTCCCGGCGTGAACACGATCCCCCGGCATCACCGCGATCGGGGTTGTTTCGCCGGATATGGCCTGCGTATCCACATCTGATGAACCACTTTCGATACAACCATCAACCCCGAACCGATCACCGGGGGCGACGCGGACAATGGCACCGACCTGCACGCGATCCGGTGCCATGGCCTGAATGCTGCCATCTTCGGCTTCTACGTCCACCGCGACAGCCGACAGCACCAACAGGTTTTCCGCACTCTCCCGAGCACGGCCCCGCGCCCGGCTGTCCAGATAACGCCCAATCAGCAGGAAGAACAACAGCATTACTGCCGATTCAAAATACGCATGCTTGCCTGAGTTTGCGGTCTCCCACAACGACATTCCCGCAGCCAAAAGCACCGCCAAGACAATCGGCACATCCATATTCATACGCCCATGACGCAACGCACCAACAGCACTGCGCAAAAAAGGACGAATGGCATAGGTAATAGCGGGTAGAGCAATCAGGGCCGATATCCAATGCATCAAATCCCGCGTTGCCGGTCCCATATCACTTCCGGCCCAGACCGACACCGACAGCAACATGATGTTGCCCGCAGCAAACCCCGCCACCGCCATTGCACGTAATAACGCCTTTTCCCGTGCTTCGGACGCAGATTTCAGGCATTCGGCCCGAAATGGCAGCAAGCGATAGCCCACATTCTGCACGGGGCCAACGATGTCGCCGCTCAGGCTGGCATCGCCCTGCCATTCCAACCGCAATCGCCGCGTGGTCATGTTAAGGCGCGCGACCGTTACCGCCGGATGACGCTGCAACAGAGTTTCCACCAACCAGACACAGGCGGCGCAGTGCAAACCATCAACCACCACAGTCAATTGAGAGGTTCCGGGCTGGCTGCCATCCCGCACTTCCGACGACAGATCGACAGACACGTCATCAGGCTTTAGGGGACGCACGGTCGGATCATTGACCCGTTTGTCATAATAGCTGTCCAGCCCCAAGCCATTCAAAAGCTGATAGGCAGCCTGACAGCCCGGACAGCAAAACTGACTGCCAGGTGGTGCGTCCTGTGGAATCGGCAGGCCACAATGTTGACAAAACTGGGAAGTGGATTTGGACATCACGGAATTTGCAGGCGGTGCCGCAATCGATACGGCGGGTCGCCCAGCCGTTTGGCTGTCAGGCTAACCTCCCACACCCCTTTGAACGGCAATTCCGTATCAATGCCATAGACGCCGGGTTCAAGCGCCGTCAGCGCCACAATCTGATCATGTCCACGCACGGCAGGACGTTTCAAGATCGCGCGTACATCCATGCCTTCTATTGGCTGATCGGCCTTGTCCCTAAGAACAAAAGCCCACCGGACAAGGCGACCATCTTCGGGAAGTTTTCGCACGCCGGTAACTTTAACCTCACCCTGCCAGCCAAGTGCCAACTGAGCCTCGGCAGCAGCGATTTCCGCATTATAGGCATTGCCCTTTTCAAAGGATTTTTCAACGCTGAGACCGGAAAACGTCGTGGTCGCCATGTAAAGCATGACGCTGTTCACCGCCAATACCACAGCAAATCCGGCGACAAAGAGCCAAGGATACCACCAGCCATCAGGACGATTTTTTGTCATAGCCATTCAGCGCCTCCGATACATACCAACATTACCGCGGCGGCGCGGCAAACAAGGACTCATGAGCAATGGTCGTTCCGGTTTCCTCATTCGACAAGTTGAATGTCACATCAATCGCTTCCGAAGATGCCGCGTTACGAGGAGCCGTAACATACACCCGGAAAGTCCCCACGGTGTCCCGAGGCACAGGCAGGTTAACCGATGCACCTTCCCCGTGACCGATAACCTTGACTGTGGCATCGGACAAACCGGAAATACTTAAGGTAAACATCTGATCCTGACGCCGCATATTCAGCACCTTCAGGGTGTAACCATTGCGAATATCCCCATCGCTAAGGCGAACATATAGCGGGCTGCGTTCATGCAGGATGTTGACGGTCTCGCGATCACGCAGCGACAAAGTCGTCAGCAAAAATGCAGAAACAGCGACCAGCACCAAGGCATAGGCAACCGTACGGGGGCGCACCAGACGCAACTTGGTCACTTTGCCCTTGGCTCTGGCAACCTGATTGCTAACCGAATCATAGGAAATCAAGTTCGGCGGACGATTGAACTTCGCCATGACTTCGTTACAGGCATCAATGCACAGGGCGCAACCGATGCAGGCCAATTGGCTGCCGTTGCGAATGTCAATTCCGGTCGGACAGACCTGCACACACATACCGCAATCAACGCAATCCCCACGCCCCGAGAAATCCGCGTCACGTTTGGCCTTTCCACGAGGCTCACCCCGCCAATTTTCGTACGTAACGATTAGGGAGTCTTCATCAAACATGGCGGACTGGAAACGCGGCCACGGACACATATAAATGCAAACCTGTTCCCGTGCGTACCCCGCAAACAGGAAGGTCGAAGCCGTAAACACCGCCCACATGGACAACATCCAAGGGCTGAGTTCCCCGGCGAACAATTCTCCAGTCGATGCAAACGCGTCAGAAAAATAAATCAGCCATGTCCAACTCGTCGCCAAGGCAATCAACAGCCAGATGCCGTTTTTCACCGCTTTCTTCCGCAATTTATTCACGGAAAGCGGCTGTTTTTCCAATTTAATCCGCGCGTTGCGGTCACCTTCGACCCAACGTTCCACGGCCACAAAAATATCGGTGAAAACGGTCTGAATGCAGGTGAAACCACACCACACCCGCCCAAAAAGAGCTGTGGCAAAGAACAGACCAATAGCGCCCAACACCAAAATTCCGGTCAGGTAATAGACTTCCTGTGGCCATATTTCGATATCAAAGAAATAGCCACGGCGCCCTGCCATATCCAACAGTATGGCTTGGTCTGCCGCCCCATCGCCCCGGTCCCATCGGATCCACGGCGCAATAAAATACAGACTCAGCAGGACCGTATTGGTCCAGTTCTTAATCTTGCGAAATCGCCCCTTGGCGGCGCGTGGGTGCACCTTTTTCGAAGCGGCAAACATGGACCGCCCACCGCCCGAGCCTCCGCCTGCCTGCGTTGTCCCGGTGGTCATGTTTTACTGTCCTCCGCCCAATGAATGGACGTACACGGTTACCTGCTTGATATCCACGTCTGACAAGCGACCAACCCACGAGGGCATTTGACCATGTGCAGGCTTCATCACCTGCATCATGATGTCGTTGCGCGTACCACCATACAGCCAGATTCCATTATTCAGGGGCGGCGCACCCAGTGCAGCAACACCTTCAGCCGACTCTCCGTGACAAACGGCGCAGTTATCTGCGTAGACCATTTTTCCGGATTCCGTGCCTGTGATCTCCGGGTCGGATAGGGACAACACATAATCCGCAACCTGACCGATTTGCGTCCGGTCCAAAATCCCATCTGCGCCAAAAGACGGCATCAGGGAATCGCGGGTATTTTCATCATCTAGCCAACGGATACCATGGCGAATGGTCATTTCGATATCCGCCAACTTTCCGCCCCAAATCCACTCGTCATCCACCAACGCCGGATAACCCTTAGCTCCGGCACCGCCAACCATGTGGCAAGCCGCGCAGTTTTCCTTAAAGATAACTTCACCGCCGCGCATGGCGAACTGCTGTAATTCCGGGTTGTTCAGGATTTCTTCCGTGGTCACATCCTGCATGGGGGTCAGCCATTGGTCTTTATTCTGTGCGGCAACGACCACATCGTCGCGCACGTTGGCACGGGAACTATACCCCAGAAGGCCACTAAAGAAGCTGTTCCCGCCGGGGACCGATGGCATCAGCACCGCATAGCCGACCGCCCAGACGATACAAACCATAAAGACAATGACCCACCAACGCGGCAAGGGGTTGTTGAACTCTGCAATTCCGTCCCACTCGTGACCCATGGTTTGCGGATCACCCGGCTGACGTTGCGCCTCTGCCCCTTGGGCGTCGTGCATGTCGGTTTTGTGTGCGTCGTGTGTGTTGTTTTCCACCATGATCCACCCTTACCCTTTGTCAGCCTTGGCAGATGCAGCATTGGCATCCGAAGACTTATCATCCCGTTCATGCGGCAAATCGTCGTTCAAGGGGATCTGGGCTGCCTCCTCAAACTTATCCTTGTTGCGTGGGCGGTATGCCCAAAACACCGCGAACAAGAACAGCCCCATTAGCCACAGGCCCCAAATCGACCGGAAGAATTCGACA
>JAALLQ010000352.1_pt1 | contig 11639 bp, 11 predicted proteins | sample 7245921 | NCBI WGS metagenome assembly JAALLQ01 (sample SAMN13049200, study PRJNA578106) | oil field metagenome | isolation source: filtered produced water from oil reservoir B7 | place: USA:offshore Texas | collected 2016 | reverse complement strand
CTCTTCCGATCTGTTGTTATAGACATGTGAGCTTCCCACGGTTGAGAGTTGCAGATAGTATGTACCATCCTCAACATCATCCTCAACCATTACATTGTATGTAAGGTTAAGAGATTCACCCGGCCCTATTACTCCGTTACCTGAGTAGGAATCTGTGGTGACTACTATTCCATCCGGACCTTCGAGGGTTGCGGACTGGACCCGTGCATTGGTATCATATTCCTCACCATCCACTGTCACGGTATTCGTGGTGGCCATATTCATAAGCATTATTTCCACTGTCCCACGGTCACCGGGCATAAAGACCTCGGGTTCTATGCCAGGACTGCCCTGAAGCTGCACATTGCCCCTGCTGTCAAAGGTCGTGGAGCCTACCTGGATATCAAACTCTTCTTTATACCAGGTATTGTCCGTATCTTCCTGATACCATACCTCGATGGTCTCTATACCTTCCCTGGCATCGTTATCCACAAAAAGACGGAATTCTTCAACTGCCGCATTATCAGGCGTCAGTATGCCTATTTCCTTTATGGCATTGCTCTGGGAATCAAGAGAGAATGGGTATTCGGGAACCATGCGGATCTTGACATCGTCACCTCTCGCATAACCCAGGTTTTCCAACTTTACCCAGACAGTGACATACTCCCCGATCTCGGCGGGTATGGGTTCATAACGCAGTATGCTCACCTGCAGGTCCGCGCCCTCTGCTGCTGTGGCAGGCATACTCAATAAGAGAAGTATAATTGCAAAACTAATTGCGTATTTCAAAATCTTTCCGGGAACTGATGAATTCAGCATGTTTCCTCCTTTATGTTGCACCTATTACTCCGTCTCTTAAGTGGACCACACGATCCGCATATCCTGTAAGCTCAGGATCATGGGTTATCATGATGATAGTTCTTCCCTTATCGTGAAGGTCAGTGAAAATATTCATAATTTCATTACCGGTCTTTGAGTCCAGGTTCCCGGTAGGTTCGTCAGCAAGGATAAGTGAGGGGTCGTTTATCAGAGCCCTTGCTATTGCCACTCTCTGCTGCTGACCGCCGGAGAGTTCTGTGGGTTTGTAGTTCATACGATTCTGTAATCCTACAAGTTCGATCAGTTCCTGCGCCCTTTTCCTGCCATCAATTCCCTCCTTCTTGTTGGCATATGTAGGCAGTTCAACATTCTGGATTGCACTGAGCCGAGGAACCAGATTGAATGTCTGGAACACAAAGCCGATCTCAATGCCACGCAGTCTTGCAAGCTCAACCTCTGAAAGCCGGTTGACATCCTTGCCCATCACAACAACCTTGCCGCAGGTAGGCCTGTCCAGACAGCCGATCATATTCATAAGAGTACTTTTGCCCGAACCTGACGGACCCATGATGGCAACAAATTCGCCTTTTTTAACAGAGAGATCTATGCTTTTCAGGATAGGGACCTCCATATCACCCACCTGATAGCTCTTGCACAGATCAACAAGTTCTATTACAGATTCATTTTCTCCTGAGCCTTTATTCTCTTCACCCATATTTTCCCCGAAATTCAGGATACAGACCGGAACCACTCCTGGAAGTTGCTAATTTTCCGATAAAAGAAGAGATGTTTGAAATTATAAATACTTTATTTGGAGCGAACTTTAGCTTAAGAGTTCCTGAAACAGGCAAAAGTATAAATACATAGATGATGAAAAGGTTCGACTATAAATCGACAAGTTTGTGTATACAGACAGTGAGTCTGAACAAATGGATGTGGTAAAAATGCTGGAAGTACTTACTGACCCGAATGGGTTTTTCAGAAGAAAAAGTAATGAAGAGATTGAATTTAAGACTCCGTTGATAATAATAGCTATACTGGCTATCATATCAGCAGCCAGTGCATTTATAATTGCACAGGGAGTCATGGGAGCATTGCCGGAAGAGGCTGCAGCCTTTGCAAGTATCGGGGCGTCTGTAGGAGCAATTGTCGCTTTTTTAGTGGCCTTTGTCATGTGGGTGATCTATAGTGGAATATTCTACCTGATATCAATGGTATTCAACGGTGAAGGTGATTTTAAAAGAGTGCTTGAATTCGTATCCTACGGTTTCATACCTTCAATAGCAAGCTCTTTGATAGGCACGTATTTCACTAGCAGAGTCTATTCCGATATTGACTGGTCGATCCAGGACCCCCAGCTTCTGCAGGAAGCACTCTTATCCGACCCCTCCCTGCAGATCTCAGGAATAATAGGGATACTGTTTTTACTATGGAGTGCTAACATCTGGATATTCGCAATGGTACATTCCAGGAATATGTCCGTTAAAGATGCGGGAATCACCGTGGGAGTACCGATCCTGATATACATCCTTTACACACTATACCAATTGAGAATATTCGGTGCATTAATTTGAAAACGATTGTAAAAACTATCACAGCAGCCTTTCTTATTCTGGCTGCTTGTTCCTCTTTTGCTCTTGCAGATACTGAGATAAGTCCGACGGTCACACTGGGCTATTCAATGGAACCTGAAGTCCTGATGCCCGGAGATACCGGAACTATAACGATAACAATGCAAAAGAATGCATATATTGCCAATGCAGCAGTTGAGGGAAATGAGGTCATTGAAATACTTGGAGAAAGCTATACGGATGTAGGTCTTGTGGGACCTGGAGACACGCTTGAGCTTACGTTCAACATAAAGGCCAAAGATGATGCACCTAATGGAGTTCATTTCCTTGACCTTGAAATTACCGGTGGGAGTACTGCGTATGACTTCAATTCCAGGATACCCGTAAAGATAGATGACAGGGACCTGAAGCTTATCATATCCGACCTGCCGTCCACCCTGATTAACGAAGTATCTTCTGTGAACGTAGAAGTAGTGAACCAGAGACCGAATGAAGTAAATAGTGTGATCGTTAGCCCCGAGGCAGAGGGTATTGTCTTTAGCCCCTCTGAAGTGTTCATCGGTGCCATCCCGGGAGGAAATAAGTCAACAGCGACTTTCTTCCTGAATACGATGAACTCCGGTTCAGAGACCAGCAACGTATCTTTTACTGTATCTTACTTCAACGGAGATAACTTCCACAATGCCGGGAAGGCTACCAGACAGGTTGACATCATAGACCAGAACTCGCTTATCTTCACCTCCATTGAGATGGAAAAAAGCAGTAACAAGTATACATTCTCAGGAGATCTCAATAACTTCGGGACAACCGATGCAAAGAATGTCATCGTGTCCATTCCAAAGTCGGAATCGGTTGTTCCGGTCCAGCCCTACGCAAAGTATTTTATCGGGACCCTTGAAGCCGATGATTTCAGCAGTTTTGAACTCTCGGCGCGAGTACTGTCAGGAGAAGTGTCCAGTATCCCTGTTCTGATCGAATTCAGAGACCCCGATAACGCCTATATTTCCATCGAAGAGAATATCGATATAGACGGACAGCGAGCCTTTGCAGGCAACAGTGAGGAAGATTCCGGAAGTTCCGTAGCACTCTGGGCCGTTGCAGGGATATTCGCAATTGCTATTGTGGCACTTATAGGATACTCGTGGAAGAAGCGCAAAGACGAGGGAGAAGCTGTCGGAGATGAAGACGTGGAACTCTCCGGGGAATAAACTCGTATATCGGTGCTGATATGCCAGAACCCATTGTAGAACTCAGAGATGTGACAAAGATCTATACCCTCGGGAAGAACAAGATATATGCCCTTAACAAGGTGAATATTTCCATTGAGGAAGGAGACTTTGTCACTATTATGGGATCCTCGGGCTCAGGGAAGAGTACGCTTCTCAACATGGTCGGCTGTCTTGACCTGCCCACCAGCGGGAAGATCCTGATCAACGGTACGGACATCTCAAAACTGGATGATGACGGACTAACGTCGATCAGACGGAACAATATCGGCTTCATATTCCAGCAGTTCAACCTCATACAGACTCTGACAGCCCTTGAGAACGTGGAAATGCCCATGTTATTCAATGGCACATCTGCGGAAAAGCGCAGGAAAAAGGCAATGAAGCTTTTTGAGAGGGCACAACTGCCCCCGGAATATGAACAGCACAAGCCCAACGAGCTTTCCGGTGGTCAGCAGCAGAGGGTTGCGATCGCAAGGGCGCTGGCAAACGACCCTCCGATCCTGCTTGCCGACGAGCCTACCGGAAACCTCGATTCTAAAACTGGAAACAGTGTTATGAAGCTTCTGCAGGAGCTAAATAGTGCAGGTACGACGGTGATCGTAGTTACACACGATCCAAGGCTTGAAGATTTCTCAAATACAAGTATAAGGCTGCAGGACGGGGTGATATGTGATGAAAGTTGCTGATCCCCTCAAGAACAACATGTATGCCGAGCTCGCTAAAAGGAATCTCAAGAGGCAGTCCATCCGGACAATACTGGCGGCCATAGGTATAATCATAGGAGTCATAGCAATCTCCTCCATGGGCATACTGGGCAATACCATGAAACTGTCCGTTACCGATTCCTTTGCCGATGTCGGTGACAAGCTCATGATATATCCCGCACCCGGAGAGGAATCAATTACCGAGAAGCAGATCGACCAGATCAGGAAAGTAGCCGGTATTGATGAGATAATCCCGCTCAGATCCCACGGGGATAGGGTGGAATATAAGAACGAGGAAAGCTTTGCTTCGGTCTACGATATTAAAGAAGAAGGACTGGAGAGTCTGGCCGAACTGGAGGAAGGGCGGTATTTCAAATCAGGCTCCACCGATTGTGTTGTTGGTTCAAACATAGCCGAGAACCTGGAGATCAGTGTCGGCAGCAAAATAGTGATCGATGATTCCAAACTGCGGGTAGTGGGAATCCTGAAAGAGCGCGGACTCGGCTTTGATATCGATACTGACAGCGGGATATTCACCTCTTCCGAGATGTACGAGAAGCTCTACCCGGATGAAGACGAAGGGTATAGCTCGACAATAATAACAGTCGATGACATCAATGAACTGGAAACGGTCCAGCAGGACATCGAGGGCAGGATCAACAGAAAAGATGAACTCATTACGGTCTTTGCCACCAATATGATAACCGAAAGTATTGACGGTGTCTTTGATGCGATCTCGCTTTTCCTCATGGGTATCGGTTCTATTTCCCTGCTTGTGGCCGGTGTCAGTATCCTGAATGTGATGCTCATGTCCACCATGGAGCGCACCAAGGAGATAGGAGTCATGAAGGCGGTGGGCGCATCAAGAAAGGACATACTCAAGATGTTCCTGCTGGAGGCACTTTTCCTCGGAGTTGCTGCAAGTCTTATAGGCGGTTTGCTGACACTTGGAGGCAGTTATATGATAATCTCCTTCATAATGGACGACTCTGCCTACATATTGAAATTTTCCAATATCATCTATATTCTGGAAGGAGTCTTCTTTGGAGTGGGTACAAGCCTGCTTGGCGGAATGTATCCTGCATGGAAAGCTTCCAGAATGAAACCACTGGATGCGCTCAGGTACGAGTGATTTAAGCGAAGTTTAACGGTCCGGATTTATTTCTTTGACCGGGCCTTTTTCTCCAGTCGTTTTATTGTCTTTTCATTTCTCAGTTCCCGTATGGCATCCCTTGCTATCCATCCGGCAGCCTTGCAGTCGATAGAGAGCAATTCATTCGATGTTCCAAGTGCTCTTGAATGAAGATACATATTTCTTTTCCCTATCTGCCGGAGTGCCCAGTTAACAGCTTTTTTAACATAATTACGAGGATCACAGGACTCTCGCACAATTAGAGGGAAAAATTGCTCGAATGCATCATCACCTGCCTTTTTATCACTTACCGCCAGGCGTGCCATGAGTACAAAGCCCGCCCTCTTTACGAATTCCTCTTCCCTTGAACTCCATTCTTTCACTTTTTCATATGCAAAAGGAGTTTTTTCAAACAGGTTCATGCAGCACTGGTCGCATATCTCCCAGTAATCGAATTCCTTTACCCATTCTTCCATCTGTTTTCCTGTAACCATGTCCGGCGGACAGATCATGCTGGCAAGGATACGGGTTTCACGGTAATCGTTCTCCCACAGAAGAAGAGCCAGTCCCCGATTCCTGCCATACTTTTTTGCAAACCTGCGCAACTCGGGGATGGACACACCAAAGACCTTCCCGGGCGTTATTCCAAAATTGGCCATTCCCTCTATTGAATCGGAATTGGAAAGAGATTCCAGTATTTCGATGATGTTATTGTATTTTTCACCTTTAGTAGTATCCATACATATTCCTTTATTCCAGAACAGACATTCTGTAATTTATTCCATAATAAAATTTAAAGAAGTAGTATTCATAAAAATGCATTGGTATAAATACTATCACTGAATAAATTTGATTTAAATCACAGGAGCCTCAAAATGCTTAAACTGCTGAAAATGCGACTTTTTCTTGTTTTCCTGATCTCCTTCTTGTTGATACTTGCTTTTAGCGGTAGCTCACTTGCACAGGAGTGTCCTGAAGATACCGGAGCAGGCATCACTGATTTCTATTCTGACATCGAGAGCGGTGACCTGACAGTATATTCCGCAACAGAGCTGGAAGAAATGGAACTTGAACTCTCGCTTGAACATGAAGGCGAAGTGCTTGACGAAAAAACGCTTCCGGTCAGAAGAGTGGCTCCCGGCTCAAACGCAATAAAGGTCTTCGAGTGGGACACGGACACCAGAGATGACGGCAGATACACAGTATATGCAAGGATATTGAAAGACGACTGTGAACTATACACAAATAATTACTCTTTTGTACATGGCAGGCAGGTCATCCCGAGGGTAACTGTCGATGATCTCATTGCCAATTCAGAGGGTTTCAGCCTTATGATCACTCCTGTACAACCTGTTCTCGTTGATGTGACCTACATGCTTGTAGACGGCTCTGACGTGATATACATGAACGAGCAGGAAAGAGTTGCCCTGAACACCGTGCCACTGGAAGTAAGTGAACAATGGAATACACTGCTTGAAAATGGCAGGGAATACAAAGGACGTGTTAAGGTCAAAATGTACACTCCCTCCGATGTCATTGGATCCATGCAGGAATTCACTGCAAAGGATGATGTTTTCATAAGTGATACATATCAGGATGAGATCGGTTCCAGCGCAACCATAGATGGTACTTCCCAGGTTCCCTTCGAAGGTTCTGTGAGATTCACGGTCATGGAGAACGATGGTAGTGGAACTATAATTGAGACCATTGTCCGGGATTCCCCCATACTTCTCAGTGGTGATGACGAAACGGTAGAGGCAATATGGGAAGAAAGGCTCCCGGAAGGGACCTACAGGTTGAATATAGAGGTCATAGGCAATGATGGCGACCTGCTTGACGTGAAGGAAACTATCATTGAAGCCGAAGCACCACGCAATGTGACAAATACTACTAATGAAACTGAAACCTCAAACCAGAGTCCCGGATTCCTTGGGGTCCATTCAATTATTATCATCGTTGCAGCCATTTTTGTTCTCAGGCTTAAGAAAAGGTGGTAGGTGCACCGGATGCGTTACGAACTCTTCATCGCGATCCGACATATAGTAGCAAGAAAACGTCAGACTATACTTTCAGTTGCAGCTATCGGGCTGGCCGTCATGATCCTCCTGGTTTCGCAGGCTTTCATGGCAGGCTTCACCCAGGAACTCTATGATAAGACCGTAGCCAACCTGCCCCATGTAACAGTGTCGCCCCAGGAAGGTGATGACTACATCCACCTCTACCAGAACATTGTCACTAAGATAAACGGCATGGATGAAGTGGTGGCTTCATCTCCATACCTGGTGGGGGAAGCTTCTTTCAAGTTCAGGGACAATACCAATAACGCGGCTCTTAAAGGCGTCATCCCCCCGGATGAAGAGGCGGTTGCCCATGTCCAACAGGATGTGGTTGTGGGAAGCTTTGAAGAGCTCGCCTATTCCACAAATACAATCATGATCGGGGACGACCTTGCAGATGATCTTGAACTCGAACCCGGGGATTCGGTAGAAGTATCCTTCCCAAATGCAAATACACTTTCCCTGGAAGTCATAGCGATATTTGACACAGGTACACCAGTAGATGAAAGCCTGACCTATACATCCCTTGAGACCGCCCAGAGATTCTTTGATACGGGCAATGTCATCAACGGCATATCCCTGCGGCTGGTGGACTATAATCAGGATCAACAGGTCGCATCCACTATACAGGCAGAAGGCTACGATGCAAGCGGATGGACCGAGAACAATCCCGAGATACTCAGGACCATTGCCATTGAAAGCACATCCAACAACATTACACTGGGTTTTATCCTGCTTATTGCATCATTCGGAGTGGTAAGTACGCTTAACATGGTCGTGATGGGTAAAATAAGAGAAATAGGTATTCTCATGGCGATGGGTGCCAACAAATCCAATATAAGAATGATCTTTTTGATGGAAAGTGGCCTGCTGGGACTTGCAGGTGCTTTACTTGGCACAATTGCCGGCATTATCATCGCACTTGCCATAGGCAACTATGAGGTTCCCCAGGGAGCATATGAAGGGACACTTGAAGGCATTTCATACATACCTGTAATAATAAGACCTCTTGACGTGCTCATCATAATAACTGCCGTCTTCCTGCTGAACCTGATAGCAGGGATCTACCCCGCACAGCGTGCAGCCAGTTTTGATCCGGTGACAGCGATATCAGCAAAGTGAAAAAAGATATCTTTGCAGGGAGCTACTCAAAGCCCCGGGCAGAGACAGGAAAGTCAATACCTTCAAATCTGCATCTTGCTAATTTCTTTTCAAACAACAGATATAGAAAGAACTTGAACATTGCATACAGACGGAAATAGAGCGAGAACAGAGTTACCGGGAAGGGGCCATCGATATACACTATATGTTTGTCATCACGCAACGAATCGTCAGTAAAACGAACGATGCCGTCAAAATGTGATCTTTCAAGAACAGTGCCCTGCTCCATACGCGGACCGACGATGATAACATCTTTTTCCATGCCATCCTCGCTCAGACTGTTTTCCACAAATCCATAATTAAAAAGGACCGGTATCGGGGAAAAGAACTCTATTTTGAATCTAGACCCTACCTTGTGATATTTCAGAAAACTGTACTTGGGGGTCTCTACCAGAATTCTCATGTGAGCATATTGGTAAAGATACTACAAAAAAGTAACATAGGAGTGCGAACGGGAAGAAGGGTTGAATGCACAGGTTGGTGACATTGGTTTGTGTGGAGAGGTACTAGAAAACCCGTTCGCAAATATACAAACGACATTATAGGATAAAAACCTTTCGTTATTATACGAACAAATTGTACAGAAGAAAAAGCAAATGCAATGATACGGATATATCATTCACTCTCGATAGCTTCAACCGGATCCAGCCGGGCAGCACGCCTTGCAGGATAGACGGCTGCGACTATGTTGATCAGGAAAGAGAAGATGATCGCATAGACAAAGTTAAGCGGATCCAGCTTGAGAGGAAGCGTGGTCAGGCCGTAATACGTCTCACTCGGTATGTCTATGGGGTAAGCTAAAAGCAGAACTGTGCCCAGATATCCGAAAACACATCCCAATAGAACACCCATGGTTCCCAGGATCAATGATTCCAGCAGGAAAATCCTTGTTATATGCCCTCTGGATGTGCCCATGGCCATCAACATACCAATCTCCTTTTTCTTGTCCATTACCACAGTGATAAGGGTGTTCGCAACTCCAAAGCCTGCGATCGCATAGATGAGTCCGTAAAAGACCCACACGATTGCTACCTGAGTGTTGATTAACTCGAGTATCTGACTGTTAGCCTCGATCCAGCTCACTGCATCAAGGCCGGTATCGGATTCTACGGACTGTGCGATTACGTCTGCCTGATAAGGATCCATGACCCTTACATTCATGTTACTGGCAACCCCGCTCTCACCAAAGAAATCCTGGACGGTATCAAAACGTGCATATGCAGTACTTTCGTCTGCGGGTGTACCACTGTCAAATATTCCCACTATCCGGAAAGATCTTGGTTCGCTTGTCGGAATAACTGCATCCACATTGTCCCCTACAACAACATCAAGGTCTTCCGCGAGATTGTCACCGATCACAATACCGTTGTTAGTTCTTGAAATTTCAAAAAGGTCCCCTGAAACAATATCGTTCTCAATATTCACAATAGCATTCTCAGCCACAGGATCTATACCCAGGAGATCCACGCCTTCAGCGTTATCCCGGTACTGCAATGCAGCCTGTCCCGAAAAAACTGTGGATACAGCTATTACACCTTCAGTGTTTCGAATCTGTTCTGAATAATAACCGGAAAAGTGAATGAATTCCTGATCATCTTCCTGGGGACTTATGACAATGTGAGGAGAATTTTCCACAGTTGTAGATATGAGCTCGTCTGTAAATCCACTCATAAGGGACATCAGAACAACAATTACACCTATGGCCAGAGCTACGGCGAAAATAGCAAAGAAAGTCAGTCTTTTACGTGCACTGATGTGCCTCAAAGCGATTTGAAGTTCGTACATGATTGTCCCGGAATCTGTAATGATAGTTGGTATGTCCACTTATAATATGTTTCGTATGTGCATTGAAAACAGATAAAACGGGACTTATCTGCCGGAAATTGCAAGTTCCAGTCCTATTACTGCGAATATGCCTGCTTTTGCACGGTTTACATACCTTCCAATACCCGGCCTTTCCATTATCCTCAGGCCAATGTATCCTGCAAACATTGAAACCATGAAGAACACGACCAGCGCCTGAATCAGGAAGACAATACCAAGAAATATCATCTGGTAGGGAATATTACCTGCATCCAGATTCACAAATTGTGGCAAAAAGGCCAGAAAGAATAAGGAAACCTTGGGGTTCAGCAAATTCATAAATATTCCCCTCCTGTACAGAAGAGAAAGGTCTTTCTCTCCCTCTACACCGGAAGATATGAAACAATCATCTTCCTTCAATGATCTGTACGCAAGGTAGAGCAGATATATTGCACCTGCATACTTCAGAATACTGAAAGCAAGGGCGGAATTATAAAGAATAGCAGAGACACCCAGTGCTGCGGCAGTAGTATGGAACAACAATCCTGTGCACAGACCGCCTGCTGTTGCCATGCCAGCCTTTTTTCCGCGTGAGATGCTCTGGGTCAGTACGAAAAGGATGTCCGGACCCGGCAGAAGCGTGAGGGCTACGGATGCTGCAATGAAGTACAGGAGCTGTGCGGGTTCTATCAAATACTCACCAGGATTCAGAATCCTGGTCTATGTTAAATAAAAGTTGTGACACAAGTAGTTCATTTTGGACATACCGGATATATCATTCAGATGTACAGTACAAAAATGATATAAGCAAGCTTATCTGTATAGAAATTGACCACTGACATAATTATACCGGGATCACAACCCGACCATGACCAATAGAAGTGTATCTATTCTTAAAGGTTGGATACAGGCCGGATGGTTTCAGTCTAACTGAACTGTTCTTAATCAAGAGGGTGATTTTATCAAAGTAAAGATACCTTACGGAAAAGATTACGTGGATCTGGACGTAGACATAGATCACGAAGTTATTCAGCCTAATGAAGTTGAAGTGGAACCCGAATCAGAAATAATTTCCAGAGCACTTGAAAACCCTGTGGAGATGGATTCCCTGAAGGATTTCGTAGCCGGTAGCGACAAACTGTTAATACTTGTGAATGACGCCACCAGACCAACACCTACAGCAA
>JAALLQ010000351.1_pt1 | contig 11654 bp, 8 predicted proteins | sample 7245921 | NCBI WGS metagenome assembly JAALLQ01 (sample SAMN13049200, study PRJNA578106) | oil field metagenome | isolation source: filtered produced water from oil reservoir B7 | place: USA:offshore Texas | collected 2016 | reverse complement strand
AAGCGAAATTTTTTTCGCCTACCTCCGGCAACGCCTTTGTTTCTGCGGCGTCCCGGTATATCCACCTTCATCCCGTATAGTCCCGGTTCTCTCCAGTCCTAAGTGTCGGGTTACACATAAAGGACAAACTTCAACTTATGCCCTCAAGTTGGGCTTTGAGTGGTCCGTGTGGTGACAGCCATTGCGGTTTTCTTTATGTTCTGGGCGGCAGCAGCAAGCAGACGTTGGGCTTTGACAGCCGTCAGACCTTGGAACCTTGCATATCGGTGTCCGTGTAACTGTTTGGCATCGGCAAACAATCGTTCTGTTGTTTTCTTTCGCCGTTTGTAGAAAAGTCCCCGCATAGCGCGGGGACTTTGTCAGCAGTCTAACAAACCACACAATAACTACTGTAGCTTGTTATCTTGGTTAATTTTTCTTAGTGACCGTGCGATTTATGGTGTCCTTCGCGCAAGCCAACTGCAACTTTAATAACACCGGATAAGAATGAAACGCGGTTCATGTCGTGTGCTTTGGCAGATTTGTCTACTGCAGCAAGAACTTCATCAGACAAAGGGATCTTGATGCCACCGTGGCCTTTTCCAGTGACACTGGCTTCCACCATTTTACTTAAATAGGCGGCACGGCTCATGTCATGGGCTTTGGCAGAACGATCAACCGCAGCAAGGATCTCATTGGAAAGGATGATCTTGGTGCCATCATGGGTTTGGCCAGTCATGGTTGCTTCGACTGCTTTGGTGAGCAGTCGGCTACGGCTCATGCCGTGTGCCTTAGCGGAGCGGTCGACAGCCGTCAGGATATCTTCAGGAATGGTGATGTTAATGCGAACGGAGCGACTTTTAGGTTGGCTGGCAGTCAAGGCAATAAGGAGTGCGCCTGGTTTTTGGGCGGCCGCGTCTTCAAGGCTGCAAATGGTTGCAGGAAGATTGTCGAATGCAGTGGCTAAGTGCTCTTCAAGAGTGCCTTGTGCCTCGGTACGCGCGGCATCCAAAGTGGCACCGTTGGTTTTCAATTCTGGAAAGTCAAGGAATGTAACAAGGTATCCTTCGGTATCGGGGGTAATTGCGGCAATATATGTGGGCATTGATATCTGCTGATAATCCACACATTTATACACATTGCTGTCAACGCCCTAATTTTCTTTGTTGACTTATTGTTAAGTCACTTTACATTAAGGCTATGGATACGGATAAACAACAAATTGCCGATGTCATTCATCGCTTTGTGCAGGTTGCAGGTATGTTTGCTCAAATTGAGCAATTGCCAATCCCTGTTGATGACGCGCATGAAGTCACGACCCATGAAGCCCATGTCATTGAGGCAATTGGGAATTCGGAAATTATGAATGTGACGAGGTTATCGTCTCATTTTGGTATATCGCGTAGTGCTGCGTCACAGATGGTCAGTAAGCTTGTGAAAAGGGGATATGTCCTTAAGGAATTTGCACCATCAAATGCCAAGGAATACAGGCTGTCTCTTACAGACCTTGGGCGTAAGGCATATGATGCCCACGAAAAATTCCACGGAGAGGACAAACATGCTTTGTTCGAACAGTTGGAGGACTTTTCTTCACTTCAGCTGACATCTTTGTCTTCCTTTCTTGGTGCATTGGCCAAAATAATGAATACACGGTTGGAGGCTCGAAAATAGGCCAAGGACATGTTCTGTCAGCGGATTCCCCGTAAACTCGGTCGTCTTGTCTGACATGAACCGATGTGAATTTCTAACTTAATGGTTAAGTGACTTAACTAAATGCCATCCTCATGGATTGTAGGTGATGGCGTATGGGCCTTGCGCCTATTATGTTAAGCTGCTTAATTAAATGGAGCAGGGGTATATGAGACCAATAAAGAAGGCATTAATAGATTTCTCCATAGCGCATACGCATTTCATCGTATTTTGCGTCACGTTATGTACGGTGGCATGTGCAGCATTTTTTCCATCCATGGTGATCGATACGGACCCGGAAAATATGCTTGAACGGACAGAACCCGCCCGAGTTTTTCATAATCAAAGTAAAGAGGATTTCGCGCTAAGCGAGATTATTGTGGTTGGGGTCACGGATTCAGATAATCCCAACGGAGTGTTTACTCCACAAACATTGCAGCATGTTTATGCACTGACGGAATATGCAAAATCATTGCGTTGGGAACAGAGCAATGGCGAGTTCTCTGGGGTCATCGAAGCCGAAATTGTCGCACCGTCATCTGTTGATCATATGACGCAGGACGGGCCGGGACGGATCAGTTTTGAATGGTTGATGCATAAGCCCCCGCAAACCATGGCAGAGGCTTTGGCTGTGCGTGATAAAGCTCTGTCCAATCCGATTTTAAAGGGGCAACTGGTTTCCGAGGATGGCAAAGCCCTTGGTATATATTTGCCTTTGACAGACAAACTGCAAAGCTATCGCGTTTATTCAGCCTTGTCTGAGAAGATTGAGAGCTTTGGTGGGTCAGCCAAATTTCACATTGCCGGACTGCCTGTTGCCGAGGGTGCAATCGGGGTTGAAATGTTCAAGCAAATGACCTTGGCGGCGCCATTGACAATGCTGGTTATGATTTTGCTGCTGCGCTTGTTTTTTAAGAAGTGGGCGTTGGTTGTTTTGCCAATGATTGTCGCGACCGTAAGCGTGGTTTGCGCGCTTGGGCTGATGATCGGTCTTGGGTACTCCGTTCATATTCTCAGCTCGATGCTGCCGATTTTCCTTATGCCCATCGCCATATGTGATTCTGTGCATGTGCTGTCGGATTTCTTTGAATGCTATACGCCACAGAAAGGGCGAAAAGAGACAATCCGCGAAGTCATGAGCAAGTTGTACGCACCCATCATGTATACGTCGCTGACAACGGCAGCCGGGTTCCTTTCCCTTGTGATGACAACGATCCCTCCGGCACGGTTGTTCGGTATTTTTGTTGCCTTTGGGATTTTGGTTGCATGGGCAACGACGGTTTTCCTGATTCCTGCGTATGTCATGATGCTGCCGGAAAAAACCTTTGTTGGATTTGGTAATGCAGCACGGGCACGGGAGCGACGCACAATTTCAGCCAAGATCCTAAGGCAAGTGGGGATGTTGACCTACGCACGGTCAAAATTTGTTCTGACAGGACTTATCCTTGTTCTGGCAGTCGCCGTTTGGGGTGTCTCGCAAATCAATATCAACGACAACTATGCCAAACGGTTCAGCACCAGCCACCCCATTCGGCAGGCTGATATTGCATTGAATAAGCACTTTGGCGGCTTGTATACGGCCTACCTTATCGTTGACGGCAAGCAGGATGATAAGCTTACGGCGGAAGATATCCAAACCCTGAAAATGGCACTTCGTGAGTTCGAAGACCAGCAGAACCATAGCGAGTTACGGAAATATACTGATGAGGTCGCGGCGATTTTGGATCGCGCGTCAGGAAGCAATCTGAGCGTTGAGCAAGTACTGGATCAAGCCGCTACCCGGCTGAGGGTGTTTGAGCCGGTGGCAACAGATACCGAATTTGACGTGCTTCAGGATTTGATTGGGTTTATCGGGCTGGAAAAGGAAAGGCTGCGCCTGTTCAAGCGTCCAGAGGTACTGAACTATATTGCAGGATTACAGGCCCATTTGCAGGCTTCGGGTATCATAGGCAAAAGCACCTCTGTCGTTGATGTCGTGAAAAAGGTTAATCAGGAACTCATGGGCGGAGACCCCAATGATTTTCGGATACCTGACAGGCTGGAAAGCATTGGTGAATGTTTGCTGCAATACCAGCAAAGTCACAGGCCGAATGATCTGTGGCATATGGTCACCCCGGATTTTAAACGTGCCAATATCTGGATGCAGTTCAAGACAGGAGACAGCACCCAAACCGAAAAAGCCGTGCATGCGGTCAATGCGTACATGGCAGAACATAAACCGCCGGTGGAGTTAAACGTGAACTGGTCTGGGCTGCACTACGTCAACCTGGTCTTCCAAGACAAAATGTTTGACGAAATGCTCGGCTCCTTCGGTGTCTCGTTCGTTATTATCTTTTGCATGATTGCAATTCTGTTCCGGTCTTTTGTCTGGGCGATTGCATGCGTTGTGCCGCTGTCTCTGACCATTGCCGCGATTTACGGTATGACGGGACTGGTAGGTAAGGACTATGACATGCCGGTCGGTGTTGTCAGCGTTGTTGCACTTGGCATTGCTGTGGACTTCGCCATTCACTTTATGGAGCGAGGCCGAAAGATGGTGCGTCAGACCGGGTCATGGCGGCGTGCGCTGTCCGGTGTTTTCGGGGAGCCAGCCTTGGCAATTATCCGAAACGTGCTGATTGTGGCCTTTGGTTTTCTGCCGCTGTTTGTTGCGGACCTTGTCCCATACAAAACCACATCCATCATGTTGTTCAGCATTCTGACCTTTTCAGGAGTGATGACTTTGCTTTGCCTTCCGGCCCTGCTGGAACGTTTTGAAGTCGTATTTCTGGATAAGAAATCAAGCCGTCGTCGCTGAAAACTCAATAGGAAAACAAGGAGTTCTACCATGCGCATTTGTGCAGGTGTCGTTGTTACGACGTGTGCCTTGATGTGGGCAACTGTTCCCACTCAGGCACGTGTAGAAGAGCTAAACGCAGATCAGATCATCGCGAAGGCCAATCATGCATCCCTGTATCAGGGGGAAGACTTTCGCGGTAACGTCATTATGAAAATTACCAGCAAGCAGGGTTTCGTGCGGGAACGGCAATTCAACATGCTGCGTAAGGATGAAGGACAGGGCGAAGGTAACCAGAAGTACTTTGTATTTTTCAGAAAACCAGCCGATGTACGCAAAATGGTCTTTATGGTTCACAAGAAAACAGCCGTGGACGCACATGATGACCGTTGGCTTTACATGCCGTCCTTGGATTTGGTACGGCGCATTGCCGCCAGTGACAAGCGCACAAGCTTTGTCGGTTCGGACTTCCTGTATGAAGATATCTCTGGTCGTAATCCCGCTGAAGACCAGCATGAGCTAACGGAGGTCACAGACAAGGCTTATGTTCTGAAAAGCAAACCCAAACACCCGGATGATGTCGAGTTTTCCTATTACGTAACAATGGTCGATAAGGCGACGTTTTTGCCCATGCAGATTGCGTTCTTTAAGGGGGATGACCGCCTGTATCGCACGATCAAGGCAAAACAAGTTGAGCTAATCCCGGCCCAGAACGATGGGGATCAGAAGGCATACCCAACGGTCATCCATTCCGTCGCGGAAAATCTGGACACTGGAAGCAGGACGGAAATGACGTTGTCAAACCTGCGTTACAATACAGGTGTTGAAACAGGGATATTTTCGGAACGTTATCTTCGCCGTCCACCCCGTGAGGTTACGCGATGAAACGATGTGAGTGTCGGCTTTGGGCTTGGGCAGTACTCTGCCTAAGCCTGTTCGTCCGCCCTGCATGGTCGCAGGAGGCTTCGGTTTGGGATGCTTTTGATACGGATGTGTATGGCTATGTCGAAGCACGATCCGGCTTTCGAACGCAAAGTGATGATGAGCAGAAGAATGCCTCTGTGCAGGAATTGCGTTTACAGCTTGAGGCTCTAGTGACCAGTCCTTGGTTCGATGTGAAATATAAAGGAGACTTGTGGGGGGACGGTGTTACGGAGCGCATCGAACACGATACGCGGGAGGCCTATATCTTTGCCCGTCCGACGGATGCGGCAGATGTGAAAATCGGACGGCAGATACTGACATGGGGAACCGGAGACCTTGTGTTTGTGAATGATCTTTTCCCAAAGGATTGGCAGTCGTTTTTCATTGGTCGAGACGCAGAATATCTTAAGGCTCCATCCGATGCGGTCAAAATTAGCCTGTTCTCGGAATTGGCAAACATTGATGTGGTGTATTCACCGCAATTTGACCCTGACCGTTTTGTGACAGGAGAATACCTTTCGTATTGGAGCCACGAGGATTCCCGCTTGGTCGGACAACACAATCGCCTCAGCACTGATATCCCTTCGGAATGGTGGCGCGACGGTGAATTGGATTTGCGGCTGTATCGTAACGTTCATGGTTATGAACTGGCGGCCTATAGCCATCAGGGATATTGGAAACGTCCGGCAGGGAAAAATCCCTCGGGGCTTAACGCATTTCCCCGGTTGCAGACCTATGGAGCCAGTGTGCGCGGGCAGATCGGGCAGGGAATAGGCAATGCTGAGTTTGCTTACTATCGATCCAGCGATGATTTGTCTGGTTCTGATCCCGATGTGCGGAATTCGGAACTGCGTTATTTGGTCGGATACGCGCAGGAGCTCGCTCAGGATTTAAATGTCAGTGCGCAGTATTATTTTGAGCATATGCTCGACTATTCAGCGTATAGGGAGAACTATACCGGAGCAAATGCAAGGGATCGTTTGCGTCAGGTCATGACATTGCAAATTAGTCAGCTTCTTATGGGGCAGAATTTGGAATTGTCAGCCTCGGCATATTATTCTCCAACTGATGATGATGCCTATATTCGTCCTCATCTGGCATATAACTATACGGATGATGTGGTGCTTGAAGCCGGGGCAAATGTGTTCTTTGGCAATGATGAAAGTACGTTTTTTGCCCAGTTTCACAACAATACCAATGCGTATGTATCGGTACGTTATAGCTTCTAAGCTGAAAGGTAACGGCATGGGAAAGGGTCAAGTCAGTTCCATCTTGTGAATGTTGGTATTGGTGATATGGACAGTATGATCATTCGTGCGGCTTGATCTCCGCGAACCCCAAGCGACCAGAAATTCCCTAGGGAGGTTCGCGGGAGATGTAATGCATTGATGTAAAATAAAATATATTAGAACGGCGGTGGCGATTGAGGTGCCGCCGTTGTTGTGTCACAGGGTTCGCGGAAATTATCTGTTTTTGGCAGTGATTTTGATGGGTTAGACTGTCTGCTGTCGCCCCCTTCGCGGGGGCGTGGATTGAAACGTTTTGTGGCTGGGTATGGTTCGGCGGCTGATGTCGCCCCCTTCGCGGGGGCGTGGATTGAAACTTTACCGCGAACCGTCTTTGACGTAAATGATGGTCGCCCCCTTCGCGGGGGCGTGGATTGAAACATGTAACGCTTCAACCTGAAATGCCGGGTTCGGTCGCCCCCTTCGCGGGGGCGTGGATTGAAACTCACACACGAGTGGAACTGCTGTAGTAGGCGTGTCGCCCCCTTCGCGGGGGCGTGGATTGAAACGCGCCCTGGCTGACGAAATCAAGCAAATGCTGGTCGCCCCCTTCACGGGGGCGTGGATTGAAACTGGCAATATCGCCAGTCGCCGGCTTTAATGTCGGTCGCCCCCTTCACGGGGGCGTGGATTGAAACATCGTGTCTGGTATTGGAGCCACAACCACCGGATTCGCCCCTTCACGGGGGCGTGGATTGAAATAGAGTGCCGACATACTTGGTATTGGTTGGAGCTGTCGCCTCCTCACGGAAGGGAAATGAATCCGCCGCCATATTGGTCAGCGGTATTTCACCTCTCCCGTGAGGGGTGGTTTGTCAAAAAATGTAATGCCACCGCGAATTTCGTGCAGAAAATCAAGCTGATGGCTGATCATCAGGACGGCACCTCCTCGTGCGCGAAAGTCCTCAATAATCTGGGCTGTGATTTGCTGCCAATCCTGATCAAGGAAGGCGAACGGCTCATCCAAAAACAAAATATCTGGGTCGCTGGCAAATGCCCGAGCCAAGGACAACCGTCGTCGCATGCCGCCGCTCATTTCTGTTGGTGGTTGCTCTGCGGGTAAATCAAACCGATCAAGCCAATATCGGGCCGTATCACAGTTGTCGGTTTCGTTTCCGTGCAGGACCAAAAGGATGTTTTCCTGCGCACTCAACCATGGGATCAGGGCATCATCCTGAAATACACAGGCCAGCCGATTTGTTGCCAATTTGACAGTTCCCGCATCGGGTGGGCACAGGTTGGCTGCAATTTCCAGCAGCGTGGTTTTTCCTATGCCTGACGGGCCTTTGATACACAAGGCTTCGAAGGATTGCAGGGAGAGGGAAAAGTCAGAGATTAAACAGCGATCCGCAAAACTTTTCCGAATATTTGTAAGGCTAAGCATTGGCGCTGTTCCGTATCCGTCCAGAGAAGGTTTGAGCTTTCAGCCGCATGGGCGCAATCCCCCAAATTTCGATGGCAATGCCAATCGCAGTCACAAGGATGGCCCACGCAAACAGGGTCGGCATTTCCAACATACGATAAGCCCAGAATATTTTGGCTCCGATCCCTTCGTCGGCACCAAGGAACTCAGCCATAACCGTGACTTTCCAACAGACCGACGCACTGTAGGATAATCCCGCCAATACATAGGGGATGGTGCTGGGGAAAACGATTTTGCTGATGATGCGCCATTCCGACAGACGATAAATCTTAGCCATATCAAACAGGCGCGGGTCAATGTTGATGCAGCCCTGTACGGTATTGGCGAACAGGGGCGGTAAGACGGAAACAAAAACCACAGAGACCGGAATAACTCCGCCGGTTCCGGCCCAAACCATCAACAGGGTTAGCCAGACTATGGTCGGGCAAGTTTGCAAGGCTGCAACAATTGGCGTGCAAAACCGCAATACCGGGCGATGCCGCCCCGCCAATAGCCCCAAAATTACGGCGACGCCAAGTCCGCTGACCAGCCCAAGCAGACCACGGGCAAGGGTAATTGCAATGGTACGCCATAGGTCAACGGTGCTGATCATTGTGGCGATATGGGTGATGACTGATATTGGTGAGGGGACCAATGCCGGCCCCATTTGCCATGATGCCCACGCCCAACCGATAACCAGTAGGGTAACGGCACTGATTGCAGGTAGGTTCATGGCTGTTCATGCCCAAAGAATGTATCTGGCAGTTTGAGGGGACTTGCGCCTTCTGGGGTAATCAGGTCCAGATACTCAAGGATTGCGGCCTTGGCTTCTTGTGCTGTGTCGACCCGGATTAAATCACGTTGCATGGATTGTAGGGCGAGGTCTTTGGCGATAAAGCCCTCGAACGATTTGGGCAAAGCGGCAATGCCGGATGCCGGGTCCATGCGTAGGCGTGCTTCCTGTTTTTCCAGTGCGTCGCGGATGGCGGTGGCGAGTTCAGGGTGTTGTCGTGCCGTGTTGGTGTTGATGGCAATTCCCGCCAGCGGCAATACGGGGTCTTTCCCCATCATTTTCCCGTATTCAGCCTCCACATTTGCGATGATTTTTAGCTCTGGCACTTTGTGGAGCAGCACAGTCACCAGCGGTTCGGGTAGAATGACCAAATCGCTTTCATTTTTCATAACTGACAGAGCCAATTGTTTGGGCTGTTGGGGCACGTAATGGAAATGGGGTAGGGCGGTGGCTTCCATTGCTCGCAGAACTGGAACCACCGGAGAATGTGGTGGTGCAATGGCGATAGGATGGCCCTTTGGTAGGGCGAGAAAATCATCGAATGACTTGATGTTTTTATCGCGGCTGAGGATGTAGAACTTCTTCCATCCGGTAACACTGAGCAACTGTACGGGAGCCCCACGGCTTGCGGCCTTGGCAAATCCATCAACATGACCAACCCACAAATCCCCTTTGCCTGCCAGCATCAAGCCTTGCAAGTTGTCCAGCGATTTCCAGAACTTGATGTTAAGGGGAAGGTTAAGGTCACCACGGTCTAATGCCGCCCAGAACGGAATTTGCGGACTGGTTGCCTGTCCGGTTGTGTATATGGTGAAACCTTGCCCCGTTTCTGGGGCAAGGTGGTTTGCAGACGGCTTTTGCAGGGCAAATCCACCGATGATGACGGCGATGACTCCGGCAAATAACCACGCAAAACGTTTCATGATTTCATCCTTTTAGAATGCAATTCTGTACATGAGGGCCGCATTGAATCCTGGGTCCAGCAATTCAACATTGCGGGAGTTAGCAAGGTGATTACGGTGCTCGTTGTCGAAAATGTTATCCAGTGTGAGCGATAGCTCGTGCTTAGTGTTCTGGATGTCAAAACTGTACCCAGCGGCAGCGTTGACTTGAACCCAGCCATTGGTGCGATCCGTGCCGGAGGGAACCTCGTCCTGTTTCCATGCCCATGGCATTTCCGCCCGAAGCCAGAACCCGTTATCCATGGCATATTTGGCACCGATGTTGCCGTTTACGGGGGCAATTTCCGCCAACGGTTCATCATTTTTGGTGTCTTCACCATTGGCTAGGGCCAGATTGGCAAACCCGGTCAATTGGTCGGTGAAGCGGAATTGTGTATCCAATTCCACGCCCATGATGCGGACTTCCCCGACGTTTTCCATACGGTCTTTTGCGCCATCGAAATTCTTGGCGGTGATGTAGTCCGTAATGGTGTTGTAGTACGCAGATGCAGAAAGTTTCAGCGGACCATCCGTGTAGTGTGCACCGTATTCAAAGAAGTATGATTTCTCTGGGTCAAGGTCCGGGTTGCCGATGACCGGGCGACCCGCCAGCCTGATATCCTTGAACAGGTCCAAAATATCGGGCGTGCGATAACTGGTGGCGGCGATTGCCGTGTGTGACCAATTTTTTGATGCGGTCCATGTCAGGCCACCATGGGCATTCCAACTGACATCGGATCGGGTTCCGGCCTCGACGGAAATGTTCGCCCCGTTGTTTTCGTTATTTTTAATGCGGACGTAATCAAGGCGACCACCCAGATTTGCCGACCATTCCTCGGCAATTGGGAAGTTATCTTCTACGTATGCGCCAACGGTCAGTTGGTGCGTGTCCGGTGTCGGGTGGTCATAGCGCACGGTGCCGTTATTCAAATACCGCTGGCGATCAGACACCATGTGCCAATCGCTGGCTTCAATTCCGGCAACTACGGCGTGGTCATCGAAATTCAGAATAGACTGGACCTTGCCGCCGATGGTCGTGTGATCCGCATTGGGTGTGATTTTCGCAATCATTGCATTGGGATTGCTGATGCGGACATGACGTTCGATTAAGCTGTAATAGACACTGAAATCAAGCTGTTCAAGCACATCAGACGCTGGAGTATACGTCGCACCAAGGTTCACCATGGTGTTGCTGGTATCCGGGTATGTGATCGGGGCCGACTGTGGCATTGCCGGGGTGCCGCCGGGAATGCCGACTTCGTTCGCCGTCAGGTGCAATGCCTGAAAATTCATTTCCCATTGCTCATTCAATAGCATCCGACCAGCAAGGCGGAAATAGCTGTCTTCAAATTTGCTGTTGGGAATATCTTTGTCATTGCCGCCGTCATAGTCTTTATGATCGCGACCGCCATAGCTGCCTTGCAGCCAGTAATTTTCAGTGTTTACGCCTGCGCGCAGATATCCATCTACACCTTGTGGATTGGATGACAATTTGGTGATCATTTCACCATTAACCTGAGTTTCCGTGCTGTAGTGCCCGGTTTTGGTAATGATGTTGACCACGCCGCCGGTGGAACCAGAGCCGTAAAGAGCACTGATCGGGCCTTTCAGCACTTCGATCCGTTCGACGTCCATGGGGTTGATGAAACCAAGGCGGGCGTTGATCTCTGTCGCGGTGTTCACGCGGACACCATCAATAAGAACAATGACAGAAGGCCCAGACATACCGCGAATGTTGATGCCTGCACCCCATGCGGAGTCAGCATTCTTGCTGAGCCCCGGTATGCGTGACAGCGCGTCGGCGACACTTTCATTGGGTGACAGTTTGATCACATCTTTATCGACGATCCCGATGCCACCGGGA
>JAALLQ010000473.1_pt1 | contig 11676 bp, 12 predicted proteins | sample 7245921 | NCBI WGS metagenome assembly JAALLQ01 (sample SAMN13049200, study PRJNA578106) | oil field metagenome | isolation source: filtered produced water from oil reservoir B7 | place: USA:offshore Texas | collected 2016 | reverse complement strand
TATAAACTATTGCGACTATAAATACCTTATAATAAAAAATAATATACAATACATTCTTACCTAAGCATAATTGCATATTTATTTAGCATATAGCATTAAGTAAAAGAGATCTCTCCACTTCACTCCACTCCACTCCGGTCGAGATGACATTTGATACTTTTCACCCCTGCCCTGTTAAATGACCTTTGGTCTATCAGCAAAGCTGATATTTAACAGTGGTGCAAAGCCGAGGGATATCAATCTATATGTTAATAATTTATACGTTTCTGCTTAACAGAAAAAAGTAGAAAAAAATGGACAACCATTCCATAATTTTCCAGACTATTTTGGAATACTAATCCAAAATAGTCTATCTTTATTACTGGCTATATTTAAAATTTTAAAGCAAAATACTCACAGTTCATCTTTAGGAGTTATTAAATTAAATTCATTGCTTCAATTTTTGCAGGAGCGAAAAGTTTTATGCAGCGTATCATTGTTTGCAGATCGACGTTTTCACCCAAAGCATCATCCATAACAGCAACATTTTGTCCATAAACGTACTCTGGGCGCACTTTACGGTAATCCATATTTAATCCTTTATTCACTTCTTCTTTAAATTGCTTCGGTACCTCTTCAAACCGGAAAACACCCGTTTCTTTAGCATCGGAAATAATACCTTCCATTTTGTTTTTCAAATTTTCAGTGATATTGTATTTTTCATAATTGATTTGAATCTTACTCAAATCAAAATCCCGGAACAATTCATAGATTATTTTAAGTCCCGGTCTTACATGCTTCATTCTATCCAGAATATCCCGCAATAAATACGAAATATTTTGAGGTACTATTAGTAACTCAACATCATCATCCAAAGCCTTGGAAACTAATTTAGCTGAATCCAACAAAAAAGTTTGATACGCTTTATTTTGAATTACGAAATCACTCCGCCTGACAACGTTAATAAACTCATCGAAACTATAGCCTGACAATTCATATAAAATTGTAGTCTCAATACCTTCTACTGAATCTTTGGACATTGAAGGAACGATTTTTCCCAAAGATTGAAATCCGGAGTCATTTATGTTTTTAGTGTTATCGAAAAATCTCAGCCTGCCCTCTTCTATCTTAAAACTATACATTCAAATACCTCACAAATTTATTTCAGCCACTCAAACCAGGTTTTCTGATTTATTACAGGTATATCATTTTGTTCGCAAACTAACATTGTATGCCCGGTACCGCCGTTTTTCGGTTTATCCAAATCATCATAAAATATTGCGAAGCTGGCTTTAGAAATGGTGGAAGTGCCGATTACTTTTACAGTATCCCGGATAATGTATGCGGCTTTTATTGTGTTCCGGTTTCTTACGCCTGAAACATATTCTGTGATAAGATTTTTCATTTCTTTATTCTTCATAGACTGCTCAATAACGTCTTTTTCCTTCTCTAAATCTATATTATCCAAATCATATGTTTTATTGGCTATGTTAGCTTTTTTTCTGTGTCCTGAATAAGGGATTATTACTTCCAATCTCTCAGCATCCACTTCTGCCACACCTTTGGAAAAATAATAATCAGCCCCGTCAGCGTTGCCACTTCTGAAAATCATATGCTCTGTTTGCTCAGCCAATAATTTTCCCAAATCTATAAGCTTCGACTTATCAGCATCTGCTACGTCTCTTTTGCCTTCTAGAAGAACTACAGAACCCTTAAAATCATATTTTTGAATAAAATCAGCTAACGTCAAAAGTACCTCCTATAAAAGATTACACTTAATGATATCTATAATAAAACACACAATTGCGACAAAACCCGTCGTTACCTTATATTTTTTCAATTTATACCGTCAATAAGCAAAGCATTCATCTGAAAATTTGAAATAGATATGAGCGCAGGTACCAACAATTCAGACAAGCGACATATATCAAACCCATCACATTGAAAAAACATTAAAATATTTTACTAAAGAATCTATAATCTTGTCTCTTTCCTTTATGCTCATTTTATTAAGATTGTATTGTTTCCACTTTGTAGCGGGCAACTTGGAAACATGATCTACAGAAAAATAAGACCAATTAGGTTCACCTTTTTTGAAGTTTAATATAAATGTTTTGTCCTCATCAACAACTTTCAGGAGTATAGTTTGTACAGTTACTACATCAAAACCGCAAACAGGTGTTTTCAACAAAATTACAAATACTAACTACTGCCGAAATTATGATTGTTATCAAACATGAATAGCGGCAGCGGGCCCATGTTCTTTAAAAGATGCTAAAGTAATATGCGATGGCGTTACATACGGCAAAGTTATACTTGATGGCAGACACACACCTTTTTACCCAACATTTGGGACACATTATGGATATAATAAATCAATGAGTAAAATAGTCAGCTGTTCCTCCATTGGATTTGCAAGATAGGGTAATTCCAAAATACAACTAAGATTTGAGCGATAAATTAACTATGTAATTTAAGAGAAAAATGGTCGGGGCGAGAGGATTTGAACCTCCGACCACACGCGCCCCATGCGTGTGCGCTACCAAGCTGCGCCACGCCCCGAACTGCAAAGGCAATATAGCAAAAAAACATCATAAATCAATAATTTTTTATTGGTGTCATCTCAATTTATACAAAAGTACTCTTTTACAATAAGCTCTGCAGTATAATTAACATTAATCAAATTAATTTATAAATCGAGACCTTTGCACAACTCTATTTAGTCATGCTGTAGCAGAACAATGTTGCTAAATTTGACAGAGTCAACCATTTATTTCAGCATCTAATTATATCAGTAAGTTATGAGACCCTGAAACAAGTTCAGGGTGACAATTATGGAATTATGCAAAGGTCTCAAATCTGAGTATTTAAACAAAAGAAAAAGGCTAAGGAATGCCATAACAGCCATAATGTTTGGAAATATTAATCTATATTTCCAAACTAAATTATTCATGTTGGAAATTTTCTCGTTTGCAACTTATTGCCAATAAAGCAAAAAAATTACATTTTGGAGTAACTTTACTATTGACAAACAGCATTGCCTGCCACTATTTATTTTTCAGACCATCGATTCAAAGCCCCAGTAACGGCGGCTGAAAAGATACCGGTTATTGAAAAATTTTTATATTAAGATGCGCAGAAATTATTAGCAGATAGATAGAGATCCTTCGGCTTCGCTCAGGATGACAACTTATTATGTTTTGTCATTTCTTCCTGCGCACTTAAAGCGTTAAGTGCGCGGGAAGAAATCTCTACCGAAAGAAACGATATAGCAAACAGATATGCATTTGTGCTTATTTTTAATCCAGGGATCGGAATTGATCCTAATAAATTGAGAGGTGAAAGAAATATGATACCTGAGCGCATGGCAGCGGTTCAATTAACAGGCCACGGGGGTATTGAAAAACTTAAATACAGAGAAGATATTCCTGTACCGCAGCCCGGTGAAAATGAGCTATTGATAAAAGTTACAGCCACCGCGAAAAACAATACCGATAGGAAGGTTCGTGAAGGCTTATACCCGACAGAAGATGACAGCGATGTTACTTCCTTCAGCATGAGCAAAGATTCCGGCTTGAGTTTTCCGAGAATCCAGGGTGCAGATGTAGTGGGAAAGGTGGTAAAATGCGGGTCCGGTGTTTCGGAAAACAGATTGGGAGAAAGGGGATTGCTGGATTTTAACATCTATTCCACAGACAGAGATGATATTAACCTGACTCCGGATTATTTCGGTCACGGAAAAGACGGCGGTTTTGCCGAATATATGGTTGTTCCTGCTGACCAGTTTTACACCGTTGAAAATCCTGAATTATCAGATGCAGAGCTTGCAGCTATGGGGATGTGCTCGTATCAAACCGGTCTTCATATGCTTAATGCTGCAGGTGTAGGGAAAGGTGAGAATGTACTCATTACCGGAGCAAGCGGCGGAGTGGGAACAGCTCTTATTCAGATGTGCCTTTTAAAAGGTGCTACTCCGTACGCGGTTAGCAGCCCGGGGAAATCAAAAGCCCTTTTTGAGCTGGGAGCTGAAAACGTTATCGACCGCTCAAAGGTTAACGATTGGCCGGAAGCTGTGAAAGAAGCTGCAGACGGTAAGATAATTGATGCCGTTATGGATCTCGTGGGCGGTGACATGACAATCCCTTTGATAGACTCCATGATCCGGGATATGTCTTCCAGACAAACATACCCAAGATACTCTATTGCCGGTGCCAGCGGCGGGAACGTTACCAAAATTCTCTGGACAAAGATTTATCTCTACCAGGTTCAGATATTCGGCATTTCCCACGGTACAAGAGCCGAAGCACAGCAGCTTATTAACTGGATTAGAAAAGGTGAGCTGAAACCTGTGTTACACGGAACTTTCAGGTTATCGGATATACACAAAGCGGAAGATTACTTCGTAAACCGCGGCAGTAATTTTGTCGGCAAAATTGTAATAGTCCCGGATTCCGAATGGGAGAAGCACGGGAAAAAATATGCTATTTCAGGAGAATAATATGGACAGAGTACGTCGTATCCAACTTATTGATACACATTCCGGTGGTGATGTAAGCAGAATTGTAACCAGCGGAATAGGCTTGTTACCAGGCAAAAATGTAAGGGAAAAAATGGAATACCTGCAAAAACATGCTGACGGTTTGCGTAAACTTCTCATAAGCGAGCCTTACGGAATACCTGAAATGTCTGTGGATCTTATTGTTGAGCCTTCCCATCCGGACGCTGTTGCAGGCTATATTATTATGGAAGTGATGGGCTATCCTGTTTATTCAGGATCCAATACCATCTGCACAGCCACAGCTTTGCTGGAGAGCGGGATTGTACAGATGCAGGAAGGTGAGCAGGAATTCATACTGGAATCGCCGGCAGGTCTTGCCCATATAGGCGCAAAATGTCATAACGGACGTGTTGAATCGATCACCTGTGAAGGATTGCCAAGCTATATTGCTGCATATAAAGAGAAAATAAATGTTAAAGGAATTGGTGAAGTTACATACAGTCTAGCTTGGAGCGGCGGTTTTTACGGTCTTATAGATGCTACCGAACTCGGTTTTAACCTTGAGCTTAAAGAAGAACCAGAATTGGCAGCAACTGCCTTTAAAATTACCGAAGCAATCCGCAAAGATTTTCGTCATGAGCATCCGGAACTTGGTAATGTCGGTCCCCTGCCGTTTTTGCATTTTATGGGACCTGTTTCAAAAGTTGCCGAAGGTAGATTCGAATCACCTTCAGCGACATACGTCCATCCCGGTGTCATATGCAGAAGTCCCACAGGTACCGGAACATCCGCCAGACTTGCACTGATGCAATACGAAGGCCTGATAAAGCCCGGAGAAAGTCTTGAAACCGTATCCCTGAGAAATACAAGGTTTGTCGGCACCTATTACGGTGATACAAAAATCGGCGGGTATCATGGAGTAAGCAATCGTATTACTGGTAAAGCTCAGGTGATAGCACGCTCAGAGATCGTGGTGGATCTGGATGAGCCTCTGGTTGATCCCACAGATCTGGAGCTTGTACTCGATACATAATTTGAGACCTTCGAATAATATTTAGTGTTAAGTGAAAGGTAGAGGTAGAGGTTGAGGTTGAGACAATTGAAGTGGTTGAGGGGGGTGCTCAACGTTGAACCCTATTAAATTAGTTTTTAATGCTACATATTTACTAACCTTCAGCTGGTGCTAACCGGGCTACGTAGCAGCATTTAACAGGGTAACGGATTTTTCAAGCTCTCCACTTCACTATCTCACCATCTCCCTCACACAAAACTAAACGTATTTTACTTTTTAGGCTTTTCCCGAATCACTGAAAAACAGTATTCAATATTGCCATCGTTATCTTTTACCATGGTAATAGTGAATTCTATGAAAATTTTATCTCCGGTTTTTGTCATTGCCGGCACGGAAAGCATATCTCTCTTGGAATATTTACTTTTACCTGTCTCCATCACTTTGTTAAAACCTTCCCAATGCCGTCCCTGCAATTTTTCCGGGATAATAATATCGAGACTGCTTCCCTCAGCTTCTTTTTTTGCGAATCCGAAAATTTCCTCTGCCGACTTATTCCAGTATACAATATCACCTTTTCTGTCTACAGCCACTACGACATCCGGGGTTTCTTCTATAAATGTTTCCAATACTCTTTTTTCCATTTTAAGCCTCCTTTTGACTACCTAATGTTTTCATTAGTATAATTGAAATTGTTATTGCCATTAAAGCAAGAGCGACATAAACAATAAATCCGTTTGAATACCCTTCTGTTTTCTGCAAATCAACAAATGTCCCGAGTATGGGCGGTACGGCAAAACCGCCGAAAGCACCAAGACCGCCTACCCATCCGCTAGCACCTCCGGGAGCTTTGGGAACATATTTCGGTACAAGTTTAAAAACGGCGGCATTGGCAATACCCATACCTGCACCTATGATTAAAAATGGGTAAAAATGGGGACAGGTAAATTATGCTTCCATTGTGGATTTGGGCAATATTTCAGAACAATGCACCGGTGTTACTCATTACACAGGTTACAGCGAGATCAATATATGTATAGAAGGAACAATTCCGGCCGGGGCACAAATTGTATCCGATGTTTTTGCTGGAGGTTCTGATTCTGTGATAACCGAAACGGAAATGTCAAATGTGTGTTTGAATAATATAATAGAAATGTATGGACTTTATGCTTGGACGGTTGATGTAACGTACGAAAATCTTTCCACCACTTTATCCGGAAGTATAGACGTTGGGCCTGATGAAATTGCGTGCCCCTGAAATTTTTTAAGCGCCCAATTTTAGGGCGCTTTCTGTCTTTCAAAATATTTTGATACAAATAGTTGGGAAAGCTCTGAATATAATATATACGTCAACATTTTTTATGGTTAGTATGAACAAGCGGAGTCTTTTTATTGTGTAAAGTTATAAATGAAAAATAGCTATTCCTTTACATTTTCGGTACTGATACATATCTCTCCCAGGTCAATCATTGAATTGATAAGTGATATTTTATCAAAATATTTGATATCCTCTGATCTGATTGTTGCGGATAAAATAACGCCTTGATCGAGGTAAAACTGTCTTTTTGTCCCGTTTAAAAGGCATGTGTTTGGAGTAAACCATTTGTTGCCGTTAAAGAAAGCAAGGTTTGCGTAAGTGCAGTCAGTAACAAAGCCATTTTTAATGATTACGGCTTCCTCTCTTTCGTTTGTGACTATATCTTCAAAACAACTTCTATTGGCATATTTATAGCTGTAAGATATTTTGTTTTTTGTCACAATCCTTAGTGAAGATATTTCTTTGGGGATATAGTGGATAAAATTTATATTTTTAAAATTTTCAGCATATTCCACTCTTGTTTTGAAAAGCCCTTTTTCAGGGTAATCGGTTTTCTCAAGGTAACTGTAAAGATCCAGGTTTATGGAGGTGCCAAAAATATCTTGTCTTGATTTATTGAGCCTTTCGTTGTGATAATTTAAGTGGAGAAATCTTCCATTATAAAGCCTTATAGTTTCAATTAACAGGCACATAGATTTTGTTTAGAAGCTCCTTATATTCTTTTTCAGGCTCAGAATAAGCGGTTATTCCGCCGCCGCTTTTATAAAACATTTTGCCAGAATGACTTTCGATAAATCTAATCATAACACATGAGTCTATATTTTCACCATCAAAAATTCCTGCAACTCCTGTGTAAAAGCCACGTTGATAATTTTCCGCATCCCTGATTATTTCTAATGTTTTCTTTTTGGGTGCCCCGCATATCGAACCTGCGGGCAGCAATCTAAGTATTGCATCCCCGGGACTTGTTGCATAATGATCAGTCATTCTGCCGACGATTTCCGAACTGGTATGAAGCAATTTCTTATTTTTTGTGTTTATCTCTGACAGAAATCTGAATTTGTTTATCTTAACTTCAGAGGATATCATATTTAAATCATTGCGCATTAAATCCACAATTGTTAAATGCTCAGCCTTTTCTTTTTCGTCTTCCAAAAGAATTCGGGCTGCACCTGGATTATCAGCTTCCACAGTTCCTTTCATTGGATATGTATGAATGTATCCGTCAGATATTTTAATGAATGTTTCAGGTGAAAAAAATACAAAGTTGTTTTTATATTTCATTTTATATTTTGTTTTGCTTTTATGAAAAATTTCTTCTAGTGTCAGCTTTGTAAATATTTCGGATTCAAATGTAAGATTTGTAAGATAAGTATTTCCTTCAGCAATATTTTTTCTAACTATATTGAAACTTTTTGTGTATTCATCATAAGCAGGCGGATGAACAGATATGGTTTCATCCTTGTGAACAAAGGTATCCGGCTGATTTTTTATACCGCAAAAATTGAATGTTATCCCCATATTATATGCATCTGAAATTTTTTCCGCCATGAAATTATTTAAATCAAAATCGATCATAAATATAAACGGAACTCTGTTTTTGTAAAAATCATTAAATTTTTCGGTAAATATATTTTTGTTGGTAATAATTGCAGAGACCTCCGGTTTTCTGATAGTATAATTAAACATATTTGCAGATGTAGAATAATTAAATGCTGAAGTTGTTTTTATTTTATAAATAAACTGCTCAAAGGCAAGTATAAATTGATTAACAACCATAAACAAGCGTATTTTGATAACCAACTATATTAAAACATTTCTTTAAAATACCTTTTTACCAATATTCCTAAATCATGACTTAAATATGAAAATATATTGACAATATATAGCATGCTATGTATTGTCCAGCTTTTGGAGGCTATGATGTTTAATCCTAAAAAGCAGTCGATTTGCTATAAATTACATTTTGTCACCAGAACCGGTTTCATGGAGCTCAACAGATTGATTGAGCCGTATGGAATATCACAGGGACAATTTATTGTGCTTACTTTCTTGTGGGAAAATAACGGTTTGAGCCAAAAAGAGCTTTGCGAGCGGGTTAGAGTTGAACAGCCTACCCTGGCAAACACCTTGAAAAGAATGGAGAGAGACGGTCTGGTATACAGGAATTGGGATGAAGGAGATAAAAGATATTGTAAGTTTTATCTTACCGGTAAAGGTGAAAGACTAGGTCGTGAAATGGATATCAATGTAGAGGAAATTCAGGACAATGTTTTGAAAACTTTGACAAAGAGTGAACGGGAACTTTTTAACGAATTTCTCGACAGAATAATTGATAATATCAGCGAAAAGGAGTGAATTATGAAAAAGTACAATGTTGTGGTAATAGGCTCCGGTCCGGGAGGACTTGAGGCTGCACTTAATCTGAAAGTACAGGGAAAGTCCGTATGTGTGGTGGCTCTCAGCAGGCAGCATTTTGGAGGTGTATGTCTTAACAGTGGATGTATGCCCACAAAAGGGTATTTAAAAACTGCTGCAATTTATAGAAATGCTCATAAATCCGGTGAGTTCGGACTTGATATTAAGCCCGGTGATATTGATTTGAATAAGATTAAAACTTCTGTGTATGAGACAGTCCGGATGCTTTCCGAAGGTATGGGTAATATGATGGATAGCTCAGGGGTTGATTTTTCATTTGGTAAAGGCAGTTTGAAAAGCGAAAAAGAAGTTTTGGTGGATAAAGGTAATGGTGAAACGGAAACCTTAGAAGCAGATTATATTATCATTGCTACGGGTTCTACCTCTGCAAAGCTTCCTTTTGCCGATTTTGATGGTACCTATATATTAAATAGTGATCAGTTGCTGCTGAATACCGATCTTCCGGAGAGAATGTTAGTTATCGGCGGCGGAGCCATTGGATGTGAGTTTGCAACCCTTTACAACAGTTTCGGTACAAAGATAAAAATTGTTGAGGCGATGGACAACTTACTCCCCTGTGAGGATAAAGATGTTACAGATGCATTGAAGGAGAATTTTAAAAGCAAAGGCGTGGATGTGGAAACCGGGACTATGGTGGAATCTTTGGAAATTGAGAATGGAATTGTTAAAGCCAAGTATAAAGATGCCGAACTTGTGGAAAAATTTGACAAAGTATTAATCAGTACAGGAAGGGTACCTCTTACTGCTGAACTGAATCTGGATGCAGCCGGTGTTCAAACTGACAAAAATTTTATAATAGTGGATGAATATTTGAAGACTACCTGTGGAAACATTTATGCTGTGGGCGATGTGATCGGCTGTAATATGTATGCACACTCTGCAAGTTATGAGGGAAGGGTTGCTGCTAAAAATATCTTAAACCCACGCAGTGAAAAACTTGATGAAAGGGCTGTGCCACGTGTTGTCTTTACTGATCCTGAAATCGGCTCAACGGGAATAGTAAAAGCGGACGAACATGTAAAGGAGCTCTATGTCCCGGGTATAATGAAAGGAAGACCTGTGGTGGAAAGATCTGATGTGGGGGTTATGAAAATTTTTGCTTATAAAGATTCTGATACTGTAGCGGGTGCAAGTTTTTATGGAAAGCATGCCACTGAAAATATCCATCAGATGGTGATGGCTGTTCAGAACAGACTTAATATTAAAGATATAGCTGACACTATGTTTGCCCACCCTACATATGCAGAGCCTTTGGCCGACCTTGCCTCAACAGGTATAGAGAGTTAACAAAGTTTTGCGGGTATGAAATACTGTATTTTCATTCCCGTCATTTTTACAATTTATCAGTCTGTCTATTCTAAATGAATAAAATGAGTTTTTTATCCTGTCATATTTTTCTAAATTTTCCTTGTTAATATGTATATTGCGATTTATAATATAAAATATAGGAAGTTGTTTATGTTTTTGCTAAAAAATGGAATATGACAATATTTTTTAATATGCTGAAGCCACAATTATTGCATAACTAATTCCTTGTAATTAATAAAAACCAATAGAAAAAATAAGAAACAACAGTTTCTTTTGTTAAAGGATATGGAATTTTCTTCGGAGGTATTTTATGAAAGTTCTTTTGGTCTACCCTAAATATCCGGACACATTCTGGGGATTTAAACAAGCATTAAAATTTATCTCAAAGAAGGCTGCTTTTCCACCTCTGGGACTTTTAACCGTTGCCTCCATGCTTCCTGAAGACTGGGAAAAAAAGCTTGTTGATATGAATACAGATAAATTGAAAAAAAATGATCTGGATTGGGCCGATATTGTATTTGTAAGCGGGATGCTTATTCAAAAGGAAAGTGCAAAAGAAATAATCAGATGTTCCAAAGAGAGGGGAAAAATTGTAGTAGCAGGAGGACCTGCGTTCAATGCTGAGCCTGACTCTTACCCTGGGGTTGATCATTTTGTACTGGATGAAGCCGAGATAACTCTTCCTATTTTTTTAGATGATTTAGCGGCAGGAAAACTGCAAAAAATTTATACGTCGGATGAACGTCCTGATATAAGAGAAACACCAATCCCAATGTGGTCTCTTATTGATATGAAAAAATATGCAGCAATGTCTGTTCAGTATTCCAGAGGGTGTCCTTTTGATTGTGAATTCTGCGATATAATACTTCTGAACGGAAGAAAGCCCCGAACCAAAACTCCTGATCAGATGACAGGCGAACTTCAGGCATTGTACGATGCCGGCTGGAGAGGCGGGTTATTTATTGTAGATGATAATTTTATCGGAAATAAGAAAATGGTAAAAGAGATGTTACCATATATAATTGAATGGCAAAAGAAAAACAATTATCCTTTTACTTTGTTTACCGAGGCTTCTGTTGATTTGGGTGCAGATTTCGAATTGATGAGTCTTATGAGTAAGGCAAA
>JAALLQ010000349.1_pt1 | contig 11688 bp, 10 predicted proteins | sample 7245921 | NCBI WGS metagenome assembly JAALLQ01 (sample SAMN13049200, study PRJNA578106) | oil field metagenome | isolation source: filtered produced water from oil reservoir B7 | place: USA:offshore Texas | collected 2016 | reverse complement strand
TTAAGAATGACAGTAGGTCAATTAACTCCGAAATATTCTATGTATAAACTTAGTAGTGACAGACGTGCAGGAAGGGTTAGCGATGATAAGGCATTAAGGTATATAGAGCAAATGAGAAAGTCAGTACTCAAAGACGTTATTCCTGGGCTTTATGTTGAATCAAATAATCACCTGCATGGAGTTGTAGACTTACTTGAGAAAGTATTTCCAAACAGCAGGGTTGTATTTGTTATTCGGGATCCCCGAACTTGGATCAGATCTGTAATGAGTACAAAGGCATCCCTGCTCTATAGTAAAATTGATCTTCCTTTTTTAAATATAAGCATGAAAGCAACTGATTTCAAAGATGATCCTTACGCTCAAAAATGGAAAGATATGTCGAAATTTGAGAAACTCTCTTGGTATTATAATAAACTTAATTCTTTTGTTCTTGAAAAAATGAGTGGCAAATCAAATTTTAAAGTTTATAGATATGAAGATCTCCTGATAAATCAGGACAGAGAAAAGTATTTCAAAGAGTTTTTAGATTTTATTACCAAATTTGAAGATGGTTTTTCAAAGAATTACGAGTTCAAACCGCAGTTATTGAACAGAAAAGTTAACTCTAGTTCCAAAAACTACGTTATCCCTCATTGGAAAGAGTGGAAAAATAAGGAAGCAGTTATTATGGAAAAACATTGTGGCCAATTGATGAAAAAGTTTAATTATGGTCAAGAATCAGAATGGAACGAAAAGGTGGAGAAAGGATACAGGTTTGAAATAGCATGAAAAAATCAATTTGTATAAAGATATTTCGTTATTAAATCTCGGAAATTTTTGTTTTCTAATGCTTTTTTTGCCAATTGATCGGCCAAGGTGTTGTAATGGTCTCCTGAGTGTCCCCTTACCCAATTGAATTGTATCGTTAAAAATTCACTAAAATAATCATAGCAATTTTTATAGGCTATGGTTATTTTTTTATTCGTTTTCCATTCTCCGTTACACCATTTCTCTAATCCGATGTAATCATGGTGTATTATTATCTTTTTATACCCTTTTTCTTTGGCGTATTCCATTGCGTAGATGGATGCACTTATTTCTCCGGCAACATTTCTGCTAGATGAGTATTCGAGGTTATTACCAGAAAAGAAGAAATGTTTTTCTTCACCATCTAGAAATACTATGCCGCTACCGTATATTTTGGTTTCTACGTCATAACTTCCATCGACATAGGCGATGAGAGTTTTATTCTCTCTTGCTGTCTTTTTTGTAATTGTCGTATACCCCTTTTTTGAGATTTTCTGTTACTTTTTTCATTTCTATATCCTCTTGCTTTAACTCTTTGATTAATTCTTCAACTGTCCATTGAGAACTTGTAGGAGTAATGGAAGCAAAAATTATATTTTCAGGTAAGTTTTCCATATTTTTTATCGTTTTCATTATCCTAAGGATTTGTTCTTTGGACATACCGTTGACTATAATTGTCGGAATGTTTTTTATATCTTCATACATGTGAATAACCTCCTAAGTAGTGTTAGCGCTCCTTCGCCCCGCTCCCCACCCATAAGGATAAAAGAAACTTTATTCTTTTCCCAGCTCTCTACCCATAAGGATGAAGAAGTCTTCGCTTTTTTGCCCTACCAATCTAAGGAAAAGTGTTAATAGGGCTTTGACCCACTCTGCACCTAATAAGAAAAGAGTAATCTTATATTGTCTATTGTTAGAAAAGATTTTAAAATATTTTCGTCAATTATTGTATCTTCTATTTTCTTTGTATTTCCTTGAATCCCGTTCGGGGCGTATCCTCTAGCTTGCACTTTATCTAATAATAATAATATTTTACTTTTATACGCCTTCAATGAGAAATCTTCCAAGTTTATCCCTTGATCAATGTGATTTGTCGAAGTCAACGTTTCTATTTTATCAAATATTTCTTTGTTAATTTCTTTCAAATCTTTAAGTTTTGCTTCTTCTTCCATACAGAATTTCTTTTGAAGTTCGACGGGAAGAAATGAAAAATCAATTAAATCTTTATCAAATTTATTGCTTAAATCTTGTCTTAAATGATTTTTGTTTTCTTCGGAGATAGGTATCTTGTTAATTTGTTCTTCGTATTCTTCTTTTACTTTGTTTATCTCTTTAGGTGAAAGTCTAACCAAAAATCGATCGTAATAACTTATTTCTTTTATATTTTTGAAATCTTCTATCACATCTAATCTTCTCGTTAAAAAGTTTTTTTCGTTGAATTTAGATTCTAAATATATCATTCCAAATCCTTCTAATACGGAAGAAGAAAAGAACAGATCAGATATATTCAGAATATATGGAAAAAGTGAAGGATCTTTTGCTGAAATAGCCCAAGCTCCCTTAACTTTTTCAGATTCAAAGGTTTCTTTTACAACTTTTTCGTATGGCCTTTCTTTATCAGAGTTAGCTGGTAATGTGACAAGAAGATTACTCTTTCCATACAAACGATTTATAAGCACCGCTTCTAAAATATTCTTTCTTCTTATCGTCCTTGTTGGATACAAAATGTTTTTGTTTGTTGGGTCAACGATATATCCCAATTTCTTTAGTTTATTTATGACCTCATCTTTGTCAATGTCATCTATTTTAACTATATTTTTAGCGAATTCAACAGCATTTGGAAGATAAAAAGTATTTTCTGAAGGTATGCCGCTTTTTATAAGTCTATTGTAATCGGATAGATTGATAGTAGCATACTGTATATTCTTCCTAATAGGATACAGTGAAGAATTTATGAATTTTCTTATAAACGAATAGTTTTCCAACCTCGCACATTCGGGGAAGTCATGTATTTGAATGATTGTGGGGATATTTTTTGTTGTGATAAATTCTTTAAACGCTTCTGTAAATGCGGGGTTTTTGCCTAAATTATAATTATGAGCCCAGTATATAACTTTTTCATCATGATAATTGTTCAATTTATTTTTTATCGATTCTTTGAGTTCGAGAAAAGTTTTATAATCTGTGCTGTCATAGTATATATATCTGAGTTCTGGAAAGTCAATAAAATCAACATTTTTGTAAGACAAAACCTCTTCTATTCCGTCTATCCCCATTTTTTTTGAACCAAAGAGAGTAATTTTGTACTCGCCTTTTAGAGATTTTACGATATTTCTGACAACGGTCGAAACTCCGCCTTTTATGTAATGGTAGTGGAAGATGTAAAGGTTGTTCATACCTTCTCTCCTTTGGAGAACTTTTGTTTGTACTCTGGGATGGTGATGATTGGGGGTCTTTCAGCACTTAGTATCTCCGTTGGAACTAATATTTTTTCATTTTCTTTTTTTTGAATCATTAGGTGTTTATCTTTCAAATCGGTTTTTAAATCTAATTTTCCATATTTTTCCAATCTTTTTAAAACTACCTTTGTGAGTTCAAAAGCCATTTTACTCAATGAGTGTAAGGGTTGATTGTCGTGAATTCGAAGTTCAAGATCGACTTGAGCTATTATCTCACTACCAAATTTTTCAGCTATGTCGATGAGATGCGCAATTTCCACACCATATCCCACGAAAAAAGGCAGCTTTTCTAAAATTTCCCTTCTTCCTGCATATTCCCCACTTAACGGTTGAATTATCGTTGATAATTCCGGGTAAAACAAAGAAAATAAAGGCCTTGCAACCAATTCGGTAACCCTTCCTCCGCCTGTTGGTTGCATTGCCGATTTTCCAACAATGGGTCTATCATAAAAGGCCTTGACGTAACCTATTTCTGGATAATTCAACAAAGCACCAACTAAACCGTATACGAATTTTGGATGTATGTTTTCTATATCTGAATCCACCCATACGATTATATCGCCATTAAGTGCGTATAAGCTTTTCCATAAATTTTCTCCTTTCCCCTTGTAAAACCCGCATTCTGGTAAAATATCTCTGGAATAAAAAACTTTTGCACCGTACTCTTTTGCTATAGAAACCGTTTCATCTTCTGAGCCAGAATCAATTACAGCAATTTCATCCAATAAGGGATATTTTTCCATAAGTTCTGACTTCATAATGATTATCTCTTTACCAATTGTTTTTTCTTCGTTTAAAGAAGGAAAGGCAAGGGATATTTTTACATCTTGTTTTTCTTTTAACTTAACGAGCTCTTTAATGTTCTCAAACTTTGAATGGTGAAAAGAACGTTTTAAGACATTATCCTTCATTTTGATCTTCCTTTCTTTTTAATCTTTTTCTTCTCCTATAATGTCCTGATCTATCTCTTCTTCAGCAAAGTTTTCTGTTGTTACATTATCAACCACCATCAAAATTTGATTCAGACCTTTCATTACACCATCTCTTTCGAAGTATTCTGTGCCATCTAAAATCTCACCTTTTGCTATCCCTAGGGAAATTGCCGGAATACCCGATTTAATTATCAATGCTTCATCTTTGTCTAAAGCAACCAATTTGGTTTTGATGTTTAAATGACTGTGAACCTCCCTGATCTGTTCGATCAAGGGATGTTCTTTTGGTATGAAAGTGGTCGGTATGTATGAAAGTAGATTCAATTTTATCTTTAAATTGTATCTTTCAGCCAATTCCGTGACGGCGGATCTTAAATTTTCACTTATAGTTTCTAAATCTTGGTCTCCTTCGCTCTTTATCTCCAATATTACTTCGGTGTTGTCTTCGAATCTTTCGAGTTTCAAGATGCTTGCAGACGTGCCTTCCATATCTGCATTTTCTTTCAGATTAGAAGTTATTCTGTACAATATTTCTAGGGTTGACGGAGATTTAGAAGTTTTGTGTATTGAATCTTGGGAATAGAATTTCAGTTTGTAGACATATTTTCCCAAAGAACGATGGCCAAGATCTCCCAAATTGATACCATTGACTTTGATAGCATAATCCAAGCTTTTGATATTTTCTTGTAAAAACTCTCCCAAACTCAAAAATTTGTTTTTTCTTGCCTGGTTAAGAAAGAGGAAAAATACGTTCTTTCTTAAATCTACTTTTTCTGAGTGTAAAAACTTTATCATAGTCAGGAGAGCTGCAACTTTAAGTGAAGACGAAACGATTTTTAAACCTTCTATTTTCCCTTTTAATACACGCGCGAATCTTTCAACAAGTGGATCGCGTATCTCATCTATAGTTGTGAAAACAAGTGCGGTAGGGGAAATATCGTTGTTCACAAAAGAGACATATATGTTCCCTTCATCATCTTCCTTAATATTGGGTAGATTCATTTCTCGTAACCTATTTATTAGGAAGTTTTTTTGCTCGTCGAAATTTTTTAAAGGGAGCTGATTGTAAAGGATCGTATTAGATAACAATTCATCCTCATATTTTTCCAGTTTCCATAAGGCATCTTCTAATCTAAGCATTTTGATTCCTCCTTTCTGCCTTTTTTAGCAACTAACAACAAAATACCCTTTTGAAAAAGGTTTTATAATTAATTTTGTTTAATTCATTGGTATTAGAAATATGGGTGAATATAGTATGAGTGGTAGAGATATCAATAGTGGTTTAGCTAAGAAGAAAACATTTATTAGTCTTTCCATTAATTATTATAACATATTTTGTAGGAATTTGTCAAAACCTGCCAAAAAAGGTAAGAATATAATTTATCAAAACAACAATTATCAAAGAAGGAAGGAAGTTGCCTACTTTTATATCTTTTATCTCTAAAAGTCTTATTCCAATGGCAATTATCATTGCCCCTCCCACAGCTGTAAAATCATTCAAATAATAGGGATTTGAAAGGAAAGAAAGCATTCCAGCCAAACTAACTATAGAACCTTGAATCAAGAAAACGCTCACAGCAGAGAATGTAACCCCCACGCCATAAGCCGAGGCCAAGACCATAGAAGAAATTCCATCTAGAACAGATTTTAAGAAAATAACAGAGTTATCTCCCGAAAGACCGGCATTTAGACAGCCAATTATCGTCATCGGGCCTATAACAAAAAGAACGGTGGCGGTAATAAATCCCCTTACAAACGGTGTTTCTCCTTGTGATCTTTCAACGATGTTTGCTAATTTTCCCAGACCTTTTTCAATTCTCAATAACTCTCCAATTACCCCTCCCAGTGCTAAAGATACCAAAACCACGATCAAATTGCTCGCATCTAACCCCATCCCCACTCCAATCAAAAAAGTAGTTAGACCAACACTTTGAAATAAAATCAGTCTCAAATTATCCGGTAATTTATTTCCGATAAACGTCCCCACTGTACCCCCAATTAAAACGGCTAAAGTGTTTACGATGACAGCGATGTTGAACACTTCTAATTCCCCTCCCTATTTCCGACAATGAATTCATTAAAAGTTGTTTTAATAATTATACCAAAGAATTCATTGTAAGGCTAATTACAAAAATAAAGAGATTTTAAGATTTTTTTCTAAATGATGGGAAAATTTTAGATAATTTCTTAACTCATAATTATTAAATTAAAAGGGACTGTCAAACAGTCCCTATATTTTTATGAAAAAATAAGTATTCTTAACTTTAACTTTTGCAGCTGGATATTTTTCTTCTGCTATCTTATGGTTGTTTAAGATTTCATCTATTACCTGCTCTTTTCCTTTGTATGAACTTAGAAAAAGAATATTTCTTGCATTGTTCAGCAATTTGTAAGTGGCGGTAATTCTTGGTACTTTAGGTGTTCCAGAAGGTGGTGTGACGGTGAAGAGCTTTTTATTTTCTTTTAAAGCGTCACTCGAGGGGAACAAAGATGCTGTGTGGCCATCTTCTCCTATGCCTAGTAATATCAGACCGAAAACGGGATTTTGTTTCCCAAAAAAGTTGATTATTTCTTTTTCGTACTCTTGTGATGCTTTTTCTATAGGTAGTTCTGTTTTTATCCTATGTACATTATTTGTCGGAATATTAATTTTGCTTATTAGCAAATCGTAAGCCCATTTGTAATTACTGTCTTCACTTTTTTGATCGACGTATCTTTCGTCTCCCCAAAAAATATGGACCTTTTCCCAATTTATTTTATCTTTGTACTCAGATTCCAATTTTTCGTAAACAGGAAGTGGAGTTCTTCCACCTGAGAGCATTAAGGTGAATAGTTTGTTTTTTTCTATGCTTTCTTCATATAGCTTATAAATTAAGTTTACAGCTTCATTGTGAAACGTTTCGGGATCATCAAAAAATTTTGCTTGCATACAGATCCTCGCTTTCAAAGTCTAAGTTACGCCAACTTCTGTCATCTTTTGATAATAGTTCAAAAGATTCTTTTGGTCCCCAACTACCAGCTTTGTAAAATCTCAGCCCATTGTGTTTTTCTTTTTCCCATCTTTCTAAAACAGGGGTGAAGATTTTCCATGAAATTTCCATAGCGTCACTTCTTACAAAAAGTGTTTGATCTCCCAACATGGCATCCAAAAGTAGCCTTTCATATGCATCTGGTCCTTTGAATTTGAAGAATTCGTCGTAATTGAAATCCATGGTTAGAGTATTCAAACAAAGCTTGGAACCGGGTTGCTTGGCTTGGATCTTTAGTGAAAACCCCTCGTCTGGTTGGATATTTAAAATGAGAGCATTTTTCTCTAAGGTTATATCGTTTTTAGCAAATATCGAATGAGGAACGTCTTTAAAGATTATGGCGATTTCTGTAACCTTTCTTTTCAATCTTTTTCCTGCCCTCACATAGAAAGGTACCCCACTCCATCTCCAATTATCAATTAAAAATTTGGCAGCTACAAATGTTTCTACAAAGGAGTTTGGATTAACATTCTTTTCTTCTGTATAAGCCGGAACTTCTTTACCATTGATCATTCCATCAATGTATTGGCCTCTTACAAAGTATTCATCTATCTTCTCTTTTTCAAAAGGCCTTATAGTTTTCAATAGTTTGGTTTTTTCGTCTCTAACGCTTGTATCTTCAAGGGAAGCTGGAGGTTCCATAGCTACTAAGGTCAAAAGCTGCATCATATGGTTTTGAAACATGTCTCTTAATAAGCCAGCTTGTTCAAAATATCCCGCCCTGTGTTCGACACCTAATGTTTCAGCTACGGTTATCTGAACGTTATCTATGTATTTATAATTCCAAATAGGTTCAAAGACAATGTTTGCAAATCTAAGCATCATTATATTTTGAACGGTCTCTTTACCGAGATAATGGTCAATTCTGTATATTTGGGTTTCATTTAGATACTTATGAAGCTCTTCGTCTAATTCTTTTGATGTGTTAAAATTACTGCCAAAAGGTTTTTCTATAATTATTCTTGAATAAGAATTTTCGCTTTCTTTGGTCAAATTAAATTTTCCCAAACGTTTAATTATTTCTAAATAGACATTTGGAGGGGTTGAAAGATAAAAAAGATGATTTTCTTGGGTGTTGAAAAGTTTATCCAAATAATTTAATTTATTTTTTAGTTCCAAGTAAAGGGAATCATCATCGTAGAAACCAGACGTATAAAAAACTTTTTCAATAAATTTTGAAATTATAAAGCTATCCTCGTTTTCTTGTAATAATCTATTTTTGATTTCTTGACGGTATTCTTCATTAGTGAATTTAGATCTTGCTATTCCTAGTAAAAAAAATTCGTTAGGCAATAGGTTCTTTTTGAACAACGTATATATAGAAGGGATTAATTTTCTGAAAGTCAAATCCCCGGAGGCTCCAAATATAATTAAGGAAGAAGCACCAGGTTTTATTTCTTCACAGATATTTTTTCTTGAAAGATGTTTTGTTATTTGTTCCATGTACTAATATCCACCTCTTTGTATAGCATATTTTATTGTCCTTAAAAACACTAAAAACTACTTTAATGTGTTAAATCTAGTCTGCTTTAGCGCCCCTTCACCCTGCTCCCCACCCCACAGTTGGCCCACAGTGTTTATAGAATATTTTATAAATAAACTATTATTTGTATTATAACACGACAAAAAAGATAGTAATTTACAAAATCGTGAATTATTTTAACTTACCAATTTGTGTTTTATCAGATAAAGATCTGTTAACATAACTGTAGTAACGATGATGAAAGTAGTATAATATCCCATAGTTTGAATAAATAATCCACCGATTGTAGGCATAATTACTGTCATGAAATTCAAAGTACCTCTTACTCCTAAATAAATAGGTCTCTCTTCCTCAGGAGCTATCTCCAGAAAGTATGGGTCGAAGCCTACCCTTCTTCCACTAATAACAAAACCTACTAGAAAAAAGACAATAGAATATAAATTAGGTCCAAAGAAAGATAATACGATAGCAACTATTGGTATAATCGCCCCCAAAAATATACACGTGGAAACAACTGTTTTAGAGGAATATTTATTGAAAATATATCCCCAAAAAATGTTGGAAAAAATAGTGCCTATTATTTGAAAAAGTAAATAGCGCCCCACATAACTTTCAGAAATTAAAAAAGTATCTTTAGCAAAAACTATGTAAAAAGGCAAAATCATTAAGCTAAAACTTGACAAATTCTCCACGATTATAAAATGTAAAAAATGTTCGTCTTTTTTTAAAAGAACAGGGATTTTTTTGATAAAGGTTTTTAAAGGTTCTTTTTGTTGATTTGTAACTTTTGCTTGGGGTTCCTTTATGAACCAAAAAGCCAAAGCAGCGATAAATAGACCAGCAGATCCTATTGAAAAAGAAAGAGTGTAATTTAGGGGATATTCGATATAACCTGGACTAAAAATTTTTGTGATTATTAATCCACCTAAAAGAGCTGCAATACTACCAAAAAATTGTTTGTAGGTATAAACCTTCCCCCGTTCTTCTTTTTTAAAAAGTTTACCAATGATGTCTGTATACGCAAGTCCTGCGAAGCCCCCACTTATCGAAAAAAGAAATATCCAAAAAAATAAACTAATTATTACTACCAAAGGACTCCTTTGAGCAAAGTAATAAACAAACAGTGCCATTCCTAAAAAAGAAATACTCCTCAAATAAATGCCCAACATTAGAAATTTTCTCTTATATTGATAATATTGCATAAAATAACCAAATATTGCGTTGAAAAACAACGGAGCTCCCAACAGGATAGAGTACAATACACCAAAAATAATTTTATTATCGGTTAATTCCGTAATTAAAGCAGGGAAAACTGTGTTAAAGTCTATCATAGACATAGTCAAAGACAAGAAAAATCCATGCCAAATAAAAACAAACAAACTTATGTTGAACCTTTGTGAAGAACTTTTTTTCATCAACTTTTATCCTCCATATACAATTTTTAAGGTGAGTGTTAGTTAGCATCAATCACAAAATGGGTTGGTTTATGTGCTATAATATATTTTGAAGAAAAGAGAGGTAAAAATGCCCTCCCCATTTATTCAATTATACCAAACTTAGAACGACAAAAAATAAGAGCAATTTAGTAAGTTAACCTTAATATAAAACGTAGAAATTCAAAGGAGGAAGAAAGTATGAATGGTTCTGTAAAAATTAACGAGAGTATTTACTATGTTGGTGTAAACGACAGAGATACTCAGCTTTTTGAAAGCTTATGGCCTCTTGAGAGAGGGGTTAGCTATAATTCTTATTTAATATTAGATGAAAAAACAGCTTTAATCGATACGGTTAAAGAATGGAAGGTGACTGAGTTTTTTGATAAAATCAGAAAACTATTAAATGGTAAACCTCTTGATTATTTAATCATCAACCATATGGAGCCTGATCATTCTGGGGCTATTCCAGAACTTTTGCAAGAATTTCCTAACTTAAAAATTGTGGGTAATAGAACCACTTTTCAATTTATAGAAAATCTCTATCAGGTTGAAGATAATTTTCAAGAGATAAAGGATGGTGAATCTCTGAACTTAGGAAAGCACAATCTGAAGTTTTACCTAACTCCCATGGTTCATTGGCCAGAAACGATGATGACCTATGATGAAACGGATAAAATTTTATTCACTGGTGATGCCTTTGGGGGTTTTGGGACTTTAGACGGAGGAATATTCGACGATGAAGTAAAGGTAGAAGTATTCGAAGATGAAATCAGAAGATATTTTTCTAATATAATTGGAAAGTACGCTCCTATGGTACAAAGGGCGTTAAACAAATTGAATGAAGCTAATATAGATATAAAAATAATCGCTTCTACCCATGGACCAATTTGGAGGAAGAATCCTGAGAGAATTTACTCTTTGTACGATAAATGGAGTAAATATGAGACCGAAGAAGGGGTTGTAATAGCTTACGGATCGATGTATGGAAATACAGAAGAGATGGCTGACTATGTTGCAAGAAAATTGGCTGAAGAAGGTATTAAAGAGATCAAAATAATGGATGTATCAAAAACGCACATTTCTTATATAATCAACGAGATTTGGAGATACAAGGGAGTAATCTTTGGAAGCTCAACGTATAACCAAGGTCTTTTTCCTTACATGGAATCATTGGTTCAATGGTTATCCCATACCAATATAAAAAATCATGTTTTAGGTATCTTTGGTACTTATGGCTGGAGCGGTGGTGGAGTATCTACTCTAGTTAAGTACAATGAACAAATGAAATGGCCGCTTGTTGCTGAACCGATTGAAGCAAGACTATCTGCGAAGGAAGAAGATTTTAAGAAATTAGGTGAATTGGCAAAAGCGATGGCAAGAGAAGTAAAATTAGCTTGACTTTCAAAAAATAATATGATAATATTAGTTAAATTAATAAGTTTTTATTCCTTATCGAGAGAGGCGGAGGGACTGGCCCGAAGAAGCCCGGCAACCTGCATAATTTAACAAAATTATGCAATGGTGCCAAATCCTGCAGAGTAATTCTGGGAGATAAGGAGAGGA
>JAALLQ010000372.1_pt1 | contig 11697 bp, 9 predicted proteins | sample 7245921 | NCBI WGS metagenome assembly JAALLQ01 (sample SAMN13049200, study PRJNA578106) | oil field metagenome | isolation source: filtered produced water from oil reservoir B7 | place: USA:offshore Texas | collected 2016 | reverse complement strand
GGTATTGCTTTTTCTACGTTACGGGTAATAAACGGAATAACAAACGCAGTTTGTACGATTTTATACGCCTTATTTGTTTCAAGAACATTTTATGCGGTTATCGTTGGTTTGTTTTTTTCACATATAGTTACAGCCCTATTGGCAATATTTTTTGAAAAAGACTTGTGGTTTGGAAAGTTCAAGGTTGATTTTAAATCTATTAAAGTGATTATTAGATATGGACTTCCCTTTGTTCCTACTTTCCTTATAACTTGGCTTTTTCAATCGATAGATAGATTGGCTTTAAGAAATTTCTCTGATTTTACGGAGATAGGTTTATATTCTGCTGCTTTCAAAGTGGTTGCAGTGATGAATTTAATTCAAGTGGGGTTTACTACCTTTTGGACTCCCGTATCTTATGAAAGTTATGAAAAAGAGCCGGAGAGTAAAGGGATTTTTGAGAAGGCTTCTGTGTTTATCGCTGCGGCTATGTTTGTATTTGGACTGCTGATAGTTGTGTTTAAAGACGTTATATTCTTGCTCTTAGAAAGTTCTTATAGACAGGCGGCAGGTATTAGTTCTTTTTTGATTTTGAATACCGTTTCAGAAACAACGGTTGTGGGTATTAATTTTAAGAAAAAGACATATTGGCATATGCTGATAGCAAGTGTGGCGGCTGGGGTTAACGTATTCGGGAATTTGATGCTTGTTCCTGTGTATGGTGCAAAAGGTGCAGCATTTTCTACAGGGGTGTCGTATATAGTTTTCTTTTGTATGAGAACGTTTATATCTAAGAGACTGTTCCCTGTTAATTATCATTTGGGTAAATTTTTCATTAGTACGTTTGTTTTTGTGATCGTTGCTTTTATAAACACTTTTGTTCCTAATTTGGTTTTTCAGGTTGTGTCTGCTGTTTTGGGTTTGGTCGTTGTAATGTTTGTGTATAGAGACCAAGTGAAATATGTGTTCGATTTGGGAGTTGGTTTGATGAAGGAAGTGAAGGAGAGGGTAGTTAGTAGGTGAAGGAGGGTGTCGGTAGGGCTTTACCAAGGTCACCGAAATACTCATGGAATATTATATGGAAAAGTAATTTAGCTAATTTTTAGATAAAATATTAGATTGTTGAAAATATACAAGACGTCTGCATAAGGCGTCTTTTTTATTGGTTTGAGGTTTTATGTTTTCGACTGTGGAACAAAGCTTGGCAAATTCTGTGAAATTTTTGATATATTTTTAGATTGGTAAATTAAGGTGCAATGTAAGGAGAAAATTTGTTGTTAATTATGTAGTAGAGACACAAAAATTTTTTTAGAAAGGATGTGAAACTAATGATTAAAAAAATAGGGAAAATGTTTTTAAAATAGCTATAGGATACTTTTATTGGATACTTGTACTTTTTTAGAGAACGGTTGAAAGACTTAAAAGAAGGTAAAATATTCAAATGTCTATTTGAAATATCGATTTTTGTATAGTTATTATAGATTGATAATTATCTGATTAAGTTTTTAATTAAGCTTTTGGTAAATATTATAAAGGAACTTTTTTCCACTAAAAGCTGATTATTAAGACAGAACTTATACCCAATCTTTTCACTACCATATAGTATAATCTAATGCGGGGTCATATTTTTTTACCCCGCTTTAGTATTGTTTAAGAGTCCGCCTTTTACAATCATCCTTCTAATACAGCATTGAAAGGTCAATCAAGTATCAGATTTATGGGCGGAAGATGGGTAGCAAACAAACTTTAGAACGAACTTAAAAGTTCAGATATTATAAGCGTTCTATTACCCACTCATTTTTTAAAGAAAATAGTTGTTTATGCTTATATTGTATCATCAAATATCATAGAGGAGAGTAAAATAGCTTTGGGGGTGATTTTGTGAATAAAAAGGTAATAGGTTTAATGATTTTAGCAGTATTTTTTTTAGCACTAACATTAAGCGGAGCACAAATAGAGACAGAATGGACAGTTACTGTCCGCAAAGATGAAATGACGGGTGAAGAGACCAGGTATGTATTATCACCTCTGGTCCTCCCTGTGAGTCCTGTGGGGTTACGCTATCGGAGTATAAAAGCTGGCTTAGGGGTAGGTTATGCTGGAGAAGATGAATGGGTTTATATATGGTTTAATCAGATTCCCATTTTTGATGATACCGAATTTAAAGGTGATTATGAAATAATTAATACGAAAATAAAATGGAATGAGAAAGTAGAAGACGTACAATTGTACCGTGAATGGGCTTCAGATGTTGTTTATTTTTTAGATAGTGAAAACGTTGTTTCTAAAATTATGAATTCAGATATGATGTTGCTTGAGTTAAACTTGGATGGTGAAAGAGTTTATTTTCAATTCCCATTAGAAGGAGCACATAAGGCAATTAATGAATTATATAAAAAGTTCCCTCGTGAAGAAGAGGAGAAGTTGGGTTCTCTATGGACAATTAATGTCAGTAAAGATGTAATGACAGGTGAAGAGACTTGGTATGCATCATCACCCGAGGTCTCTCCTGTGAGTCCAGTGGGTTTACTCTATCGGGGTATAAAAGCTGTCTTAGGTGTAGGTTATGATGGAGAAGATGAATGGGTTTATATACAATTTAACTTCCCCCCCATTCTTGATGATACCGAATTTAAAGGTGATTATGAAATAATTAATACAAGAATAAAATGGGATGATGAAATAGAAGGCGTACAATTGTACAATGATGGACTGGCTTCAGATGTTATTTATTTTTCAGATAATAAAAAAGTTGTTTCTAAAATTATTAATTCAGATACGATGTTGCTTGAGTTGATCTTGTTTGGTGAAGGAAATGTTTATTTTCAATTCCCTTTAGTGGGAGCAGCCGAGGCAATTAATGAATTATATAAAAAGTTCCCGAGTGAAGTAGAAGAATAAGGAGAACGAGGGTTCTCTGTTGGGTTTTCTCCGTGTGTTGGGATTAGCTTATTATATGTTGGGGCAATGATTTGGTGTTTATCCGAATATTACAGAATAAACAAGGTAAGTTTTTAGAAATAATCGAGATATAAAAAAATGAGAACTAATTGTTATATGGATCGAATACAAATAACTTAGTCACTTTAGAAACAGAAAAATTTTGAAAATGGTAGTAGGTTTTTATGAAAATTAGAGAATACAATAAAATAACTCAATTTTCAGCTGAGTTTGACAGTTGCAAGAATGTAAGAATTCTTAAAGTGGCATGAATAATGGCAAAAAAGCGTTTTTTTGCTTTCTCTGTTTTTCAAAAGTGTCACCACATTCCTTTTTTTCTTTATTTATCAGTGCTTTAGCCTTGCGCTTTGCTCCTTTCTAACCCTTTAATTCCCTCATTTTGGTCCTGTAGTTTTAGTTTCTCTATGAATTCCTCATACGAATGCACTTACTAAACGAAAAGTGTACCACCCTATCACACAAATCCAGTATAATAAATTTGAACAAAAAATTGTGGATTTTTGTATTTTAACAAACACAAAAGTCAAAGAGCGATAGCAAAAGGAATGGGGATACACAGAGCGACGGTTAAAAGAGCTATCATGCAAGGAGGATAGAAGAGAAACTTGGTATCAATCAAAAAGAAGGATAGAGGAGACAACTATCGGAATGATATTGCTCATGGACTTTTGTCATTAGAAGCTTTTACAAAAGAAAAGGTTCAACTACTACTTTTGATCTTAATACAATCAGCTTCATATAGTATCACTAAAAAGGATAAATAGAAACTTTAGAAACAGAAAAATTTTGAAAATGGTAGTAGGTTTTTATGGTGGTTAAAGAATAAGACAAAAAGTCCTGCTTTGCAGAGAATTAGTAAAAAAGAGTTTCAAATACTCAATAAGGTGCAGGAGTAGAAGGGTTATTTGAAAAGGATTTTTTTTAAAGCCATGATGTAATGGGTGTTTTAGAGCTTCGAAAGAGAGTAAAATTATAAAAGATAGGGGGGTACGGTATGAGGGCAATGTATGTATCTGATGTTGGAGATGGTTTATGCATGGCTCTTCGCACATCTTATGGAGAAACAATTCAAATTGATTGTGGTAGCCAACAAGGAAGTGATGTAGCATTAAATGGGCTTATGAAATTTTACAATCATTTATCTAGCCCTGACATCTTTATGCTTTCTCACTTTCATTTGGACCATTACAATGGGCTTATGCTGGCTTCCTCTAGGGGTTATTTTCCCATGCCTTGGGAAATAAAGGAAGTGTATTATCCCAAAATTCCTAAGTTTCGGGAAAAAGAAGAATTTATGCTTTGTCTATTAACAATGAATCTTAGAGTTTTTGGCAATGAAACAGGTATTATGGAATATGATTTTTTGAAAACAATATCAAGAATAACCAGAAGATCTTTTATATCCAAACCTGTTTCTAAAGGTGATGTAATAAATATTGGCGGAACATCCTTTGAGGTTTTATGGCCACCACCAGTAATTGATGAAGAAGGAACTTTGTCTGTAATACGGCAAGCGATAAACGATTTTAATATAGCAATGGAAGCGGATGAAAAAATAAAAGAACTGTATCAACGTGTAGAAAAAGAAGGCTTATTTAGGGCATATTTTGAACAGGAGCAACAAAGTTACTCGGCAGAAAGAGAAAATCCTGGTAAGTTAGTGAACAACGAGTATAAAGAGAAAAAGCTTCCCGATGTTGTCAAAAAGGCAAATGATTCTCTTAGAAAAGCGGCAAATCATTTAAGCCTCGCTCTATTTGAGCACAATGGGCTATTGTTTTTAGGGGATTTGGAGAAATCCGAAATAAGAAAAGTAGTAAATTATTTGGAATCTGTCGGTAAAAAGAGGTTTTATGTGTTTGTAACACCACATCATGGCACACATTGGGACAACTGCTTAAAAAAGATTGATTGCATTTATTCCATCACTTCCAATGGGAGTAAATTGCATTCTCACATAAAGCGAGGGTTTAAGGATATATCTAGAATGTCATTTGCAACTTATGTTAATGGTGATATAGTAGTTCCTCCATTCCTGCCTACTAGATCCCACCGATTTTATCCGTGGTGGTTTTATGATGATAAATATTGATGTTGCTTTACCTAAAAGTAAATCAAAAGTTCACTTCGTTACCCTCATATATGCAACGCTGTACTTAAAAAAGAAAAGACTTAGCGTGCGGAAAAGCTGACCACAAAGTAAAGGAGGTTGGAAAAATAAAATGAATGATAATAAATGGTTCAACTCTTTCAACGTTCTTTGATTTCAACGTCTGTTTAAATTCATTTACGAAGGTTTATTATGCTTTCAATAACTGGGCAATCTGAACTATCAATTCACAGCTAATATGTTTTTGTAGTTGACTTGCCTCAATATAGACAGATCGCCTCATTCTTAGGTGACTTCATCCAAATCGTTATTCTATCTCCTAATACCTCATGTTTAACGTATTCTAAGTTCTCATCCAACAACTTAACTATTTCTTCCATCCCCCTCATCCTCTTTTAAGTGATTTTTAGCCATTGTATCATCTAAGGTCAATTAATCTAACCATTGATGAAAAGAACCCGAAAAGTGTACCACCCTATTGCACAAATCCTGTATAATAAATTTGAACAAAAAATTGTACAGGAGGAAAAGAAAGGTGATAGGGAAGATACAATACAATTATATAAGATTTTTGTATTTTAACAAACATAAAAGTCAAAGAGCGATAGCAAAAGAAATGGGGATACACAGAGCGACGGTTAAGAAAGCTATCAAGAACCCAGAACAGAAGTATCATATGAACGTTGATAGAGATAAACCAGTAAATGGTGATTTTGAAAAACGTATCAAACATTTGTTAGAGTACAATTCAAAGCAACCCAAAAACCAAAAGTTAACTAAAAGACGTATATATGAAATCATCTGTGAAGAAGGATACAAAGGAAGTTATTCCTCCTTCACCTATCAAGCAAGGAAGATAGAAGAGAAACTTGGTATCAATCAAAAGGAAGGATAAAGGAAGCAAAGGTAGATACATAAGTATAGCGATATTGATGAAGTAGGATACGTGCAGTTATCGCTTGCAATAGCAAATACTGAAGAGAAAGTATTTATTAAGTGAGAAAATAACAAAATGCTAAGGGGCAGACTGAAATTCCAAGCAGGTTCGGCAACTGTTAGGATTTCCTAAAGGGGGTCAGGAGAGATGGAGAAAATGGTTTTGAGAATATTTCAAAAGGAAATTGAGCGACAATGTAAATTCGCAATTATTGCTATAGGGCAAGTAAAAACAATTATTGCTATAGAGCAAGTAAAAACAGGATCATCAAATAATAATTCAGACATAGTATGGTATGCAATACAAAATTTTTTGGTAGCTGTAGGTAATATCTCCAAAATTTTTTGGCCTACACGAAATAAGGAAAGGGGGGAAGAGTTACGAAGAAGCTTAGGTATTGAAGATAATTCCCCTATACAACCAAGGAACTTTAGAAATCATTTTGAACATTTTGATGAAAGATTAGAGGAGTGGGCAGAATCTTCTGAAAGGCTTATTCTCGCTGATTCAAATATAGGACCCTCAAATATGATAACTGGAATAGACCCAAAAGATTACCTTCGTAACTTTGATCCTACAAGTTGGACACTTACTTTTAGAGGAGATAAATATGAGCTGAAACCGATAATAAAGGCTATTTGCGAGCTTTATCCAAAAGTTTCAACCGAAGCGAGTAAACCATGGTGGGAGTAATATTTTGCCATTGCCTAACAGTAGATAAAAGATAAATCCAATTTTCCCCAAAGTCACAAGCTGTCAAACTTCTTTCATGCGGGGGACGTTATATGCTATATTATTTAGATTGCCAAACTAAAGGATAAAAAAGATGTCTGCACTAAATTTATGGCTGCTGGCCGGATGGCATCAATTAGTGGAATCTCCAGGAACCCCAACAACAAAGAAAGAAAAAATTAGCAAAAGCATTTGGGCAAAAGGGAGCTGAAAGAACATGGAGAAATTGATGAAAGCCTTTGCTTCGTTATAATATCCATTTCGATAGATAGGACTTCAATAAACCTGCAAGTTGGAGAGGATTGAGTCAATCATGTTGGTTTTGGGAAAACAAAACGTATGCATTAAATTCTTTTCGATTCTATATTTATATTTGTTAAAAAAAGATTCTTTTGAACTAATCCATATTATTTGAACTCTTCTTTTAATTTTTGTTATTAACTTTTAAAAAGTTAGCACCCCTATAAGCTATAATTTAAATGTGTTGATAAAAAATAAAGAATTAGGAGTTTGATAGGTATGAAAGATAAGTTTAATGAAATTGAAAGGTTTTTAGAAGGTATATTACCGGATAGTAAAATAACCACATTTATGAAAATTATTAAATTTCCATCAACGGTATCTGATTTTTTATTTGAAATAAAAATAAAAAGATTTTTAAGTGAAATAGATAGAATTACTCAAGGTAAAAAGGATAAATTCATGAAAAAAATCAAAAACAAAAATGATCTGAAAGATTTAGGTTTTAAATTGTTAAATATTATTAATGATTCTGACGATGAAAATAAGTGTGTTTTAATTAGTAGATTATTTATTTTATTTATCGAGGAAAAACTAAATGAAAGAGATTTTTTTAGAATTAGTTATTTGATTAATAGGAGTTATTATAAAGATTTATTTGCGCTAAAAAGTTTTTCAAATCACAATACAATTTGTACGGGTGATTCTATTGCTGATAAAGATGTTCTCGAGAGTTTGTTTAGTTATGGCTTTATAGAAAATAGAGGGATCGATGGGGGTAATTCAAATTTAAATAGTGGAGGAACTATTTATAGTATTAATAGATATGGAATTATCGTAAGGGATATTCTTTAGCTTTATGAAAATGTATAGAAATGGTGAATGCATTGAAATAATAATTGAAGATCATAAAAATATGAAGCAAAATTAAAAGAATCGAATTATGATCTAACCAATCTTTTTCACGGACATTTAATATTATCTAATGTGTTCTTTTTCTTTTTAATATTTTTTGCTGTATAATTGCCATGAGCTCTCAGTTCTTGATTTTGTAATCTGTAATGACAGTTAGGATCATATTGTTTCACCCCACTTTAGTATTGTTTAAAAATCCGCCTTCATTCTTAGGTCCCTTCTAGGGCGTTTCCTTCTCATACGGCCTTGAAAGGTCAATCAAGTATTGGTGTTATGGGCGGAAGAGGGGTAGAGAACAAGCTTTAGAACGAATTTAAAAGTTCAGACAGTATTCCCAATAAGACAAGGAGAAAGAGGTGGCGAAAGTAACACTCAACCCAACGTATTTGGTTGATTTGAAGAAAACTTTTGATAGATGGTGATGAAAGCATGTTGCCTATTTTTGCTGGTAGTTTGGTTCATTGGTTAATTCCCTGAGCTGGATTGTTGATAATTTGCAACAATGTATGAACAGTATTAAGTATCAATATAGATGAAAGGCAAGCTGCCATTAGGTGGGCTCTATGGAAAAAACGGAGATGAAGAAAATTGTATCCAAAACAATAAGATGTTGAGTTTTGGAAATAAAGAACTTTCTGACTATAATTACCCTAAGATGATTGAAAAAGAGCTGAAGGATATATTGGAAGAAATGGAATGTGTTGAGGGCAGAGAGATGAATAAATCGTGGATACAAGAATGGATAAAAGTAACCTACAAATAAGAAATATAGGCAGACGGTTTTGTAACTCAGCAAAAAAGGTTTGTGACTTCTGGCACTCACCCAAATCCTTCACAGACGCTCAGAACTTTTTTGTGATCGGAACGTTATTTGCCATCCGAAAGCAAAAAAAAGAAAAGAATAGAAGGTGAAAATATGGAGTTATTTTCTCAAAGAAAAGGGATCAAACCAGTTAAAAGTATCATCCAAGTAGAGAATATAGACGAGGATTTGCGTATTGGTTTGTGGAATGCTTTAACAAGGTTCTACTGGGAACAGGTAACAGATAAGTTGATTCCTTTTAACAAAAGCATTGGTATTCTATTTAGAAAAATCTGGCTCGATTATTTTAAAAGTCCTCTCGATACTCTAAAGGATTATTGGCCTGATACTTATGAGAAAATTCGGAAATATTTCTTTGATTCTGAATGGTACGAGGTTTATGACTTTATAGAGTTTATTGCCAATAATTACCCTGGTGAGTATCTAAATAATAATTTTATGAAATATTGTAATACTATTTTGGAGCGAGAATTATCTGCATATCGTTTTGTTGGAGGTAAAATTGCGCAAATAACCTCGGAAGAGGAAATTTCAGAAATAGAAGAAACGTTAAAAATTACCGAACCTTTAAAAGCGGTTAACACCCACATAAAAAGAGCTTTGGATTTACTAGCAGACAGGAAGGCGCCAGATTACAGAAATTCAGTTAAAGAGTCCATAAGCGCAGTAGAAGCTATTTCCAACCTTATAGCAAATAAGAAAAAAGCAACGTTAGGGCAGGCATTGAAAGCAATAGAGTCTAAGGTTAGTTTACACCCTGCTTTAAAGAACGCATTTAGTAGTTTATATGGGTATACAAGTGATGCCGACGGAATACGTCATGCTTTACTTAGTGAATCTAACCTTAGTTTTGAAGAGGCAAAATTTATGTTAGTTTCATGTTCTGCTTTCGTCAATTATCTTATTAGTAAAGCATCAAAAGCAGGAATTAAATTAGAAGGTCACGAGAAATAACAATATTGCGAACTTACTTTGCTTGTCTAAATCCGTCTTCGATGGATTTCACAAATCCCAAAAACTTTTGTCAAAATATTTTGTAGTTGCCTTAATAGCCGATATTTATCGGTACTAAAGCAAAGGGAAACTAGATTATAAAGGAAATAATCATAAAATTCGTTGTTGAGTTACTTTATTTGTCGCATATGCGGTCTAGTGGATTTTTGTTCTTCCGTAATCATAAAGAAAATATGCGAAGTTCTACTAAAAATTACTTAGAGGGGCGCTGTGCTTTCTCTCTTGTCGTTGCTTACTGTTGCCTAACAGTGGATAAAAGGAAAATCCAATTTTCACCAAATCCACGAGCTGACAAACTTCTTTCATCTGCAGCACGTTATATGCAATGCTATGTTTAAAAAAAGAAAGGTCGATCTTGTGGAAAAGCTGATCACAAAGAAAGGAGGCTGGTAAGAACAAAATGAGTGATAAGAAATGGTTCAACAAAGGTGTTGAACTTACCAAGCTTGGCAGATATGAGGATGCACTAAAGGCTTTTGAAAAAGCTATTGAGAAAAATCCACAAGATGACAAAGCCTGGTACGCCAAAGGTGTTGCACTTGCTAAGCTTGGGAAACATGAAGAAGCGATAGAGGCTTGCGAGGAAGCTATTGAGATAAATTCACAGTTTGCCAAAGCCTTATTCAACAAAGGTGTTGAACTTGGTGAACTTGGGAGACATGAAGAGGCGTTAAAGGCTTACGAGAGAGCCATCGAGATTAATCCACAGTATGCCGAAGCTTGGGTTAACAAGGGTGTTGCGCTTAGTAAGCTTGGTAGACATGATGAGGCGATAGAAGCTTATGAGAAAGCCATCAAGATTAATCCACAGTCCGAGAAAGCCTGGTTCAACAAAGGTTTTGAACTTGGTGAGCTTGGGAAACATGAAGATGCGCTAAAGGCTTATGAGGAAGCCATCGAGATTAATCCACAGTTTGACATAGCCTGGCTCAACAAAGGGAATGAACTTAGCAAGCTTGAGAGACATGAAGAGGCACTAAAGGCTTGTGAGAAAGCTACCGAAATAAATCCACAGCTTGCTGAAGCCTGGTACGCCAAAGGTATTGAACTTGCTAAGCTTGGTAGACATGAAGAGGCGATAGAGGCTTATGAGAAAGCCATCGAGATTAATCCACAGTATGCCGAAGCCTGGTTCAGCAAAGGTTTTGAACTTGGTGAGCTTGGGAAACATGAAGAAGCGATAGAAGCTTACCAGAAAGCCATCGAGATTAATCCGCAGTATGCCGAAGCCTGGGGCAACAAAGGTGTTGAACTTAGTGAGCTTGGGAAACATGAAGAAGCACTAAAGGTTTACGAGAAAGCCATTGAGGTAAATCCACAGTTTGACAAAGCCTGGTTCAACAAAGGTGTTGTACTTGGCAAGCTAGGGAGACATGAAGAAGCGCTAAGGGCTTACGAAAAAGCCATCGAGATGAATCGACAGTATGCCAAAGCCTGGTATGCCAAAGGTGTTGCTCTTGCTAAGGTTGGGAAGCATGAAGAGACGAAAGAGGCTTACGAGAAAGCAATTGAGATAGATCCAAAAAATGCCTTGGCATATACCAACTTAGGAGAACTATTCTTTAAATTTGGAAATCTTAAAGAGGCTTCTGAAAAGATTGAAAAGGCGCTCAATATAAATGGGAGACTTGTTTCTGCATGGAGTTTACAAGGCTGAATCAAAATTGAACAAAAAGCCTATGATGCTGCAAGTGAAGCCTTTAAAAAGGCAATGTATTTGGATATAGGTAATCCAATACATTTCCTCTGGGATATATATGCTTACTATCTTAAGGCAGAATTCACTTTGGATTCAAAAGATAAAAAATATCAAGAAGAAATCTCCAGAATTATAAGAAACCTGGAAAAAATGAATGAAACATTGTCGAAAAACCAAAAACAGGAAAAAGAGATGAGGGCGTATGTCCTGTATTTTTTAGGGCACTTCTACCTTAAAAGCAATGACATTTTTACAGCAAAAGAAAAACTTGAAGAATGTATCAAATT
>JAALLQ010000347.1_pt1 | contig 11738 bp, 10 predicted proteins | sample 7245921 | NCBI WGS metagenome assembly JAALLQ01 (sample SAMN13049200, study PRJNA578106) | oil field metagenome | isolation source: filtered produced water from oil reservoir B7 | place: USA:offshore Texas | collected 2016 | reverse complement strand
GCAGGATAATCAACAAAGTCCAGAAACCGGGAACAATGATGCTGGACACGATAATCAGGATGAACAATTGCGGCAGGCTGCTCCAGATTTCCAAGAACCGCTGGAAAATCAGGTCTACCCAACCGCCCATATAGCCTTGCACTGCTCCGGCGGCGACGCCAATCAGCGACGAGGTCACGGTAAGGGCAAGGCCGAATAGGACGGAAATGCGAAAGCCATAAATCACCCGTGCCAGCACGTCTCGGCCTTGATCATCGGTGCCGAACCAGTTCTCTGAACTGGGTGGAGACGGGGCCGGTTGCTTCAGGTCGTAATTCACCGTGTCATAGGAAAACCGGATTGGAGGCCAGATCGCCCAACCATTGGCGGCAATCTGGTCTTGAATATAAGGATCACGAAAATCCGTCAGTGTTGGGAAATCACCGCCGAATGTGGTCTCCGGGTACTCGGTAAATACCGGGGTATAGATCTGCCCGTCGTAGGCCACGACAATCGGTTTGTCGTTGGCAATGAATTCCGCAAACAGGCTGAGGATGAACAGGGTCAAGAATATGAACAAAGACCACGTTCCACGGCGGTTGGCACGGAATGTGGCAATGCGGCGGCGGGTCATCGGGGTTAGGGATTGGCTCCAGCGTGCGAACATGACCTAAACACTCCGCGCGGAAAAGTCGATGCGGGGATCAACAAAGTGATAGGTCAAATCACTGATCAGGCTTAACACCAGCCCCAGCAGGCCAAATGTAAACAGAGTGCCGAACATCACCGGATAATCCCGGTTCATGGCAGCCTCAAACCCCAACAGGCCAATGCCATCAAGGGAGAAAATGACTTCAATCAGCACAGACCCGGTGAACAGCATCCCAACCAGTGTTGCCGGGAATCCTGCGATAACCACGAGCATGGCATTGCGGAAAACATGACCGTATAAAATGCCGTGTTCGTCGACGCCTTTGGCGCGGGCGGTTAGCACGTACTGCTTATTGATCTCCTCAAGGAAGGCATTTTTGGTCAGCATGGTCAGACTGGCGAAGCCACCGATCACCATCGCCCCAACCGGCAGGATCATGTGCCAGACATAATCGGCAATTCGTGCAGGCCAGCTTAGGTCTTGCCAATTGGCAGAGGTCAACCCGCGCAGAGGGAACCAATCCAGATACCGCCCCCCGGCGAAGATAATAATCAGCAAGATCGCAAACAAAAAACTGGGAATGGCGTGTCCGATGATAATCGCCCAACTGCTGGCGATATCGAATTTGGAACCGTCCCGCACGGCCTTGCGAATGCCAAGGGGGATGGAAATCAGATAAATGATTAATGTGCTCCAAATCCCCAGCGAGGCCGACACCGGCAATTTTTCCAGTATCAGGTCTGCCACATCCACATCACGGAAATAGCTCTGCCCCAAATCAAATTGGGCATAGGATTTGACCATCAGCCAGAAGCGGGTCAGCGGCGGCTTGTCGAATCCAAGCTGCTGTTCCAATTCGGCGATGAATTCCGGGTCCAGCCCCTGTGCCCCGCGATACTTTGAAGACGAGGATGCACCAGACTGGACTGGGGGCTTTTGGGCTATGGTGTCTGCATTGCCACTGCCGGAAATGCGGGCCGTGGCATCGGTGTTGACGCCTTCCATCCGGGCGAGGATTTGTTCAATCGGGCCACCGGGAGCCAACTGCACGAATAGGAAATTCACGCTGATAATTCCCAACAGGGTCAGGGGAATCAGAAACAGGCGGCGAACCACATAAGCATACATCAGGCGTTTATCCGATCAGCAGTCACAACAGGTTAGGGTTTGGCATCCGGTGATACGGTGGTCGGCGCCGGATCACTGGGTTTGACCCACCAAGTGGTGATATCCATACCCCGCATGGGGACAGCCTTAGGATGTTGTAAACGTGACCAATATGCAACCCGATCTGCGGCCGTTGACCAATGTGGAATGACATAATGGTTCCACAACAATACCCGGTCCAGAGCTCGGGTCGCGGTGATCAAGCTTTCACGGGTTTCTGCATGAATGATCTTATCAATCAGGTCGTCCACCACCGGATTTTGCACTCCGGCATAATTGCGGGAACCGGGGGTGTTGGCTGTGGAACTGTGGAAATACGAGATTTGTTCATTTCCCGGTGACAGGGATTGGGGATAGGAACCGATCACCATATCGAAGTCAAACTGCTGAATTCGGTTCAGGAACTGGTTGACGTCTACGGCGCGGAAACGTGCCTGCACACCAATCTTTTTCAGGTTCTGAATAAACGGCAGGGTAACCCGTTCCATGGCTGAAGCCTGTCCACTATGGGTCAGGATTTCAAATTTCAACGGTCGACCGTTTTTGGTCATGACACCGTTTTGTAAGGAATAGCCCGCGTCTTTTAACAGTTTCAGTGCCGTTCGCAGATTTTGGCGCAGGCCATATTTGCCTTCGACCTTGGGGGCTTGATAAACCGTGGTGAAGACTTCAGGCGGGAGCTGTTCTCGATACGGGGCAAGCAGTGCCAGTTCCGAGGCATCGGGTACGTCATTGGCAGCCAGTTCTGAATTTTCGAAATAGCTGTTGGTGCGCTGATAGGCATCATAGAACAACGTGGCATTGGTCCATTCGAAATCAAAGGCATAGGCCAAAGCCTGCCGGACCCCGTCATCCTGAAATAGGGAGCGACGCAGATTATAAATATACCCCTGCATGCCGCTGGGCGTATGTTTCGGGATTGCGTCCATAATCACACGCCCATCTTTTGCCGCCGGGAAGTCATAGGCTGTGGCCCAGTTCTTGGCAGAATATTCCGACCGGAGGTCAAAGGCGCCGGCTTTGAATGCCTCCAGCGCGACGGTGGTATCCCGGTAATAGTCGTATCGGATGGTATCCGGGTTATAACGACCGACATTGACGGGTAAATCTTTGCCCCAATAGTCTTTGACGCGGGCAAAGGTGATGGAACGCCCCGGTTCAAATTTGGCAATACGGTATGGGCCGCTTCCCAGTGGCGGAGTCAGGGTCGTGGCAGCAAAGTCCTTATCCTGCCAATAGTGTTTGGGTAAAATTGGCAATTGGTTGGCAATAATCAGGGGCAGTTCCCGGTTTCCGGCTTTATCGAAGGTAAATGTAACCGTGTGGGAACCGTCAACTTTGGCGGATTGCACAGCGGAAAAATAGCTACGGTAAAAGGGTGCACCCTTGCTTTTTAAAATATCAAAGGAGAACACCACATCTTCGGCGGTAATTGCGGTGCCGTCGTGCCAGCGGGCCTCGGGGCGCAGTTCAAAACGAACCCATGCCCGGTCATCAGGAACCGTGATGGATTTTGCAATCAAGCCATAGACACTGAATGGTTCGTCCATAGCCTGAGACATCAGGCTGTCATAGGTCAACCCCAGGCCCGATGCGGATACCCCCTTTAGAGTGAAGGGATGAAGCGTATCGAAGGTTCCAAGCCCCGGTTGTCGAAACGTACCGCCCTTGGGCGCGTCGGGATTGACGTAGTCAAAATGTTGAAAGTCCGGGCCATATTTAGGCTGCCCATGCATGGCAAACCCATGCCCGGTATAGGGTTCCGCCACGGCTTGCCCCGGCAAAAGGGTCATGCACCACGCAACAAGCACCAAAAAGGACAAGCGTATTAAGAAGCAGGACCGAATGTGCATGGCAAGGGCTCGTGTTGTGAATGATGAACTATGGGGATAGCAAAACCTGACTGGCTTCGCGGAACAGGTCGGGCGTTCCTGCTGCTAGAATCTGCTGCGAGCGGGAGATGTCGTCAATAGCCGCACCAATGTTGGGAGGGTTCCCGGACCAATCGGCAATGACGCCACCGGCACCCGTAATCACCGGGATCAGGGCTGCATAATCATACAGCTTCAGGCCCGCTTCACAGACCAGATCGATGTAGCCACCGGCGAGCAAACCATAGGCATAGCAATCGCCACCGTATCGGGTGTACTTGACCTGTTGCGACAGGCGGGCAAAAGCATCGGTTTCCGCCCCATCGGTGAAGATTTCCGGCCCGGTGGTGTACATATAGGCCTCGGGCAGGCTACGTCCGCGCCGGGTTGCTATGTTCTGTTCATTTAGGGTGCTTGGTTGCCCCTGTGCTCCAAGCCAGATTTCCCCGGTAATGGGTTGTGCGATAATACCCAGTACAGGGATGCCGTCTTGCAACAGTGCAATCAAAGTCCCGAAACATGGTTTCCCGGTGATAAAGCTGCGCGTGCCGTCGATTGGGTCCAAAACCCAAGTCCGGCTTGCACCAAGATTCTCGTGGGGAAACTCCTCACCGACAATAGCGTCATTGGGGCAGGCTTCACGCAAGACAGTGCGCATGGCGTGTTCAATTTCCCGGTCGGCAATGGTCACCGGGCTGTCGTCAGCCTTATCATCGATGGGGATGGGCTGGCGGAAATACTTTTTGGCGATAGGGGTCGCAACATCGACCAGTCGCAATGCTGTTGAGATCAAAGTCTGGTCGATGTTGGTCATGATGGATGCCCTTATTTGGCGCGGATCAAAGTCCCGGCCCCTTGTTGGGTATAAATTTCCAACAAAATGGTGTGAGGAACCTTACCATTCAGGATAACCGCGGCATTCACGTTGTTTTCAACGCTTTTCAGGCAGGTTTCCACTTTCGGGATCATGCCGCCACTGATGGTGCCATCGGCAATCAGGGTATGAACCTCATGCGCGGTCAGGTCGGTCAGGCGATTGCCATCCTTATCCAGAACACCGGAGACATCGGTCAGCATATACAGACGCGCCGCACCAACCGCAGAAGCAATGGCCCCAGCCATGGTATCCGCATTGATGTTAAAGGTTTCGCCATTATCACCCAGGCCAATCGGGGCGATAACCGGGATAATGTCGGAATCGATGAACTGTTGCAGGATCAGGGGATCAACTGCATAGGGTTCGCCGACAAAACCAAGATCGAGCAACCTTTCAATATTGGAATCCGGGTCTTTGAAGGTCCGTTCCAGCTTGCGGGCTTTCACCAGTTCGCCATCCTTACCGGATAGGCCAATGGCGCGACCACCGGCATGGTTCAGCCATGTGACGATTTCCTTATTGATCTTGCCGGATAAGACCATTTCCACCACGTCCACGGTTTCCGCATCGGTAACCCGCAAGCCATCAATAAAGGAGCTTTGGATTTTCATCTGTTCCAACATGCGTCCGATTTGCGGGCCCCCGCCATGGACGATAATCGGATTGATGCCAACGCGTTTCAGCAAAACCACATCGCGGGCAAATTGTGCGGATAATTCCGGGTCACCCATGGCATGACCGCCATATTTGATGACGAATGTTTTGCCAGCAAATTTGCGCATGTAAGGCAAGGCTTCGGACAAAATGCGGGCTTTTTCCAGCATGTTTTCAACGCTGTCTTGTGGATGGCTGTTAAGCGAGGTCATGGATACAGCTCCCGTGGATGGGGGAATAAAACGGACAAAAATGACGAACGAAACGGTATACGAAGCGGACTATAGCATCATCGTCGATGATAGGCGATGTCCGCGAGTGCCGCACGCAGTTCAGGGATGCCTGTTCCCTTTTCAGAGCTGGTGGCAAAAATTTCTGGGTGGGCGGCCACATGCTTGGCGGCTTCTTCTCTGACCTTGGTCATGACGGTCTCAAGCTCTTTCGGCTTGATTTTGTCGGTTTTGGTCAAAACGATCTGATAGTTCACAGCCGCTTCATCCAGTGTCTTCATCACATCCAGATCCGACTGTTTGATGCCATGGCGGGAATCCACCAGCAAAATCGCACGGGTCAACTCACGGCGACCGCGCAGGTAGTTCATGATCAGCTTGGTCCAGACCTGAACATCTTTTTTGGAAACCTTGGCATAACCATAGCCGGGAAGGTCAACCATGATCAGCTTCTGACCAAGTTCAAAGAAGTTTAAAAGCTGGGTGCGACCGGGCGTATTTGAAGTCCGGGCAAGTGTTTTGCGTCCGGTCAACGCATTGACCAAAGACGATTTCCCGACGTTGGATCGTCCGCAAAAGGCAATTTCCGGCAGGTGAGACTGCGGCAAGTCTTTTTCCTTCGCCACACTCAGCATGAAATTGCATTCCTGAGCGAAAAGGACGCGCCCGGATTCCAGGCGCGTCTTTTCGTCGATGTCAGAAAGGTTCTGAAACTCTGTCATCGTATTTAGTGTTTTCTTTTCTTGGCTTTTTCAGCTTCACGTTCTGCCTCTTTGGCTTCCCGCTTGCTGTTATCCATTTTCAACAGTGCCCATTGCTGCGCGATGGACAGGACGTTCGACAATGCCCAGTAAATCACCAGACCGGCGGCAAACTTCGCCAGCATAAAGGTGAACATCACCGGCAGGAACATCATGATTTTGGCTTGCGTCGGATCGGTCGGAGCCGGGCTCATTTTTTGCAGAAGCCACATGGTCAGACCCATGATCAACGGCCAAATGCCAATGTGCATCATTTCCGGCGGTGTCCACGGGATCATGCCGAACAAGGTAAAGACGTTGGTCGGATCCGGGGCGGACAAATCGGTGATCCAGCCATAGAACGGTGCGTGGCGCATCTCAATGGAGATGAACAGCACCTTATACAGGGCAAAGAACACTGGGATTTGGATCAGCATCGGCAGGCAACCGGACATGGGGTTTGCATTTTCCCGTTTGTACAGTGCCATCATTTCCTGCTGTTGGCGTTGCTTGTCGTTAGCAAAGCGTTCTTGCAGTTTTTTGATTTCCGGTTGGACGCGCTTCATGGCGTTCATAGAGCGATAAGACTTGTTCGCCAGCGGGAACATGGCAATTCGCAGCAAGATCACGAAGCCCAAAATCGCAAGGCCGAAGTTACCGAAAATGCCGTACATATAGTCCAGAATGAAGAAGAACGGTTTGGTCAGGAAATAGAACCAACCAAAGTCAATGGACAGGTCGAATTTATCGACGCCCAGTTGTTCTTCGTATCCGGTAATGGTTTTCAGTTCTTTCGCACCAGCAAAGAAGTGGCTGGTGACTTCTTGGCTTTGCCCTGCGCCGATGGTCACAGCACTACCAAGGAAATCAACCTGATAACGATCTTCAACGCCCATAGTCCGGTGGAAGAATTTGGTATGAACCTGCATGTTCTGATCGAACAATAAGGCCGTCAGCCAATATTTGTCGGTAATGCCAACCCAGCCACCTTTCGTGTCACCTTGGAAGGTCTCATCACGAATATCTTCGTAGCTTTTTTCTTTCAGGGTTTCATCAATGACGCCCAGCGGTCCTTCATGCAAGACCGCATAGCCGGACAATTCCGGTTGTCCAATGCGTGCAATCAAACCATAGGGATACAAAGTCACCTGACGGTCAGAGTTATTGATCACTCGTTGGGTCACAGTGAACAGGTACTGTTTGTCGATGGCAATGGAGCGGATAAAGGTCAGGCCTTGACCATTGTCCCACCGCAGTTCGACCGGGGTGTCCGGGGTTAGAACATCGCTGGAGGCAGTCCATACGGTTTGCGCATCCGGCACTTTGACTGAAGTATCGGAAACACTCCAACCGTATTCGGCGAAGTACGGTTTTGAAGTACCAGTCGGGGTCAGCAAGGTGACGTTTTCGCTATCCGGCTCTTGCGTGACCTTGTACTTGGCCAGAACAACGTCATCCAGACGAGCCCCGGTCAGAGCAATTGACCCGGTTAGGCTCGGTGTTTGAATGCGAACGCGTTTGGTGGAATTCAGCACCAGATTACGGTCCTGCACCATGCCAACCGGGGTAACGGCACTGGAGCCGACGGTCAGGTCTTTCGGCGCGGCCGGAGCGGTATCAGTGGTGGTCGCGACTGGTGTCGGTTGCGGTTCCGGCTGGTTGCTCAGATAAAAGAACTGATAAGCCAGCAGAATACAAACTGACACAACAACGGCGACGAGGACATTACGCTGATCATTCATCGTGAGAGTCTACCGAGTTTGTGTGATGGAGAGGAATACGACCGGGGCGAATCCGGGACAGGATCATAACCTTGCCCCCCGAAAGGATGGCAACGGCAAATTCGTCTGGCGGCAAGCCATGATCCACGAAGTGGTCCATGGCGTTCCAAAGCATCCAGCGCGTATTGTGAACAGGTCGGAACAAAGCGGCATCGCGGCCCCAGCATTGGGGAAATAGCATAGCGATACACGTAAATCGGAAGTTTCAGGGTCCAGACAACTGCCTTACGACTCAAGCGATGAATCGCGGATAATGCCATTGCAGCAGAATTTGAGCTGGTCTGGGTCATTGCGAAGGCGTTCCGTTCCCCATTGAATTCGTCAGTGGTGTTTCCGAATCCTCAGACGCTTTCCGATTTTGCCGTTTTGATTCATCTGGATCAGGTTGATACCGGCCCAAACGTTTCAACGCGGTTTCTAAATCTTTGATTAACGCACTGAAAGGACGGGTCGCAGTTTGCGCCCGACCAATCAACACGTAATCATAATGCGGCTCGACACGGTCTTTGAAAACCGTCTCAGCCACGGCACGTAAGCGCCGTTTGACTCGATTTCGGGTGACAGCTCCGCCAACGCGTTTGCTGGCAGTAAACCCAAGACGTACTGTGTTATCAGCACGACAGGACGACGGAGTCGGCACAGCCTGAAGAACCAGACCGGGTGCCGCCCATTTTCGTCCACGGCGGGTGGCCCGAACAAAGTCGGCCCGCTGTTTAAGGCGCTGTACCGTTGCCATAGCCGGGTGTTCCGGGCACAAGGGCGTTATGCAGACAGCTTTTTACGGCCTTGACGACGACGGTTTGCAATCACTCGGCGACCACCAACAGTGGCCATCCGAGAGCGGAAACCATGTCGACGCGCCCGGACCAATTTACTGGGTTGATAGGTGCGTTTCACGCTTCCAACTCCTTAATTCGGGACAAATTCAAAGAAGCCGCCTTATAGAGGCTACTTTCCCTCAAGTCAACGTGTATATGTGTCGGAATGCGGCTTTATCCAACAACAGAGGCTTTTCATATCTGGAATTTTTCAAGATAATGGCAGGTGGCTCTTGCCTTCATGTAATTCACCCCCACCTTCCATGTGGGGATTGTAACAGTAGTATTGGCACGATCGGGGAGTACGTAACATGCAGTCCATTGGAAACTGGGTTTTGGGCAGTCTGGCTACGGCAATGGGCTTGCTTGGCCTGTTCGTGTCCTCTCGCGCAAAAGACACCTTTATATATAGTATCGGTTTGGTTGTTGCGGTTGCTTGCAGCCTGTTCGTTTTGAATATGGTGAAGCAATCCTTTGATGATGCGGAAAATTAATTGTGTTGAGGGTGCCAAGGACGGCACAAGGCATATTTGGGATTAAATAGGACAAGGCATGGTGCGAGTCTCCTTCATGAGTTGCTGTAAATCCGGGCGGGAAGTATTTTCTGCTGCCGCCGGGATTTCGAGTCGTGCGACCATGCATTTGTCTGTTACCGGGTAATCACTGAAAGGCGGGACATCGAATGAGTGCAGCCACACATACAATGGGGGCCGTGACGCATTCCGAAGCAAGGTCACCTTACCTTGAGGATATCGTCAAGAAATTCACGATAGCTTCTGTGTTCTGGGGAATTATCGGCTTTCTTGTCGGTGTCTATATTGCATTCCAGTTGGCCTATCCGGCGTTAAACTTGGACCTGCCGTGGACCACGTTTGGGCGGCTTCGTCCATTGCATACATCCGCCGTGATTTTTGCGTTCGGCGGTAACGTCCTGATCGGAACTTCGTTTTATGTTGTGCAGCGCACCTGCCGGGCGTCGCTGTTTGGCGGAAACTCGTTGGCTCAGTTCGTGTTCTGGGGCTATCAGTTGTTCATCGTTATGGCGGCCCTTGGGTACGTCACCGGGGTGACGCAAAGCCGCGAATATGCCGAACCGGAATGGTTCGTTGACCTATGGCTGACGATTGTTTGGGTCGCTTATTTGGCGGTGTTCGTCGGGACTCTGTTGAAACGCCGCGAACCGCATATCTATGTGGCGAACTGGTTCTATCTTGCTTTCATTATTACCATTGCTCTTTTGCATATCGGCAATAACCTTGCTGTCCCGGTATCGTTCTTCGGCTCTAAAAGCTATTCCGCTTATAGCGGTGTACAAGATGCCATGACACAGTGGTGGTATGGTCACAACGCAGTGGGCTTTTTCCTGACTGCTGGTTTCTTGGCCATCATGTACTACTTCGTGCCAAAGCGGGCAGAGCGTCCGGTTTATTCCTATCGTTTGTCCATTGTCCACTTCTGGGCATTGATCTTCCTGTATATCTGGGCAGGACCACACCACCTGCATTACACGGCGTTGCCGGATTGGGCGCAGACCCTTGGCATGGTGTTCTCGGTGATGCTGTGGATGCCGTCATGGGGCGGTATGATCAATGGCATTATGACGCTGTCTGGGGCGTGGGAAAAACTGCGGACCGACCCGGTTCTGCGGTTCATGGTCACGTCGGTGGGTTTTTATGGCATGAGCACCTTTGAAGGGCCATTGATGTCGATCAAGGCTGTGAACAGCCTTAGCCACTATACGGACTGGACCATTGGTCACGTGCACTCCGGGGCCTTGGGCTGGGTGGCTTATATTTCCTTTGGTGCTCTGTATTATCTGGTGCCGGTGTTGTGGAAACGGACGCAGCTCTATTCCATGCGTTTGGTCAGCTATCACTTCTGGATCGCATCCATCGGGATTGTCCTGTACATCGCTGCCATGTGGATTTCCGGCATTATGCAAGGGTTGATGTGGCGTGCCTATGATGAGTGGGGCTTCCTGCAATATTCCTTTATCGAAACCGTGGAGGCCATGCATCCGTACTACGTGATTCGGGCCTTTGGCGGCGTGCTGTTCCTGATTGGTGGATTGATCATGGCTTACAACATGTACCGAACCGTACGGGGTGATGTGCGTGTCGAAAAACCGTTTGAGGCAGCACCCGGTGCGCCGAATACGGTTCCGGCGGAATAAGGGGGACGGAACATGCTGAAGCATCACGCCAAAGTTGAAAAGAACGTCCTGTTTCTGGTGTTGGGGATTTTCCTGACGGTGTCGATTGGTGGCATCGTGGAAATCCTGCCACTCTTCACCATTGAATCTACGATCGAAAAGGTGAAGGGCGTTCGTCCCTATTCCCCGCTCGAACTTGCTGGGCGCAATATCTATGTTCGGGAAGGCTGCTATCTATGTCACAGTCAGATGATCCGTCCGTTCCGGGATGAATCCGAACGCTACGGTCATTACAGTCTTGCTGCAGAAAGTATGTATGATCGTCCATTCCAGTGGGGGTCAAAGCGGACAGGGCCGGACTTGGCTCGGGTCGGCGGCAAATATTCCAACGAATGGCATACCCGTCACTTGATCAACCCACGTTCAGTAGTGCCGGAATCGGTCATGCCGGGCTACCCGCATCTGGCAAAAACACCGCTTGATGGTCAGGACATTGCCGAGCATCTGAAAACTCTGCAATTCCTTGGCGATCCCTATACGGCGGAAATGGTTGATAATGCTCGGGCCGACCTTGCCAATCAGGCAACGCCTGATGCGGATGTGGACGGCTTGCTAGCGCGCTATCCAAAGGCTGCCGTTGGTGATTTTGATGGACAGCCGGGACGCTTGACGGAAATGGATGCGGTCATTGCCTATATGCAAATCCTTGGTCGTATGGTCGATTTTACCGACTTTGATCCAGCATCTGCGGATCGATAGGGGGAGACATGGACGCAATTGTCGAATTCTTCCGGTCGATTTGGGGCCTGTGGCTAAT
>JAALLQ010000345.1_pt1 | contig 11807 bp, 8 predicted proteins | sample 7245921 | NCBI WGS metagenome assembly JAALLQ01 (sample SAMN13049200, study PRJNA578106) | oil field metagenome | isolation source: filtered produced water from oil reservoir B7 | place: USA:offshore Texas | collected 2016 | reverse complement strand
ACCGGGAAATGCGGTATTGGCTGATGGTAATCCCACCCTAGTCTACCACTATGCTATAGAAAAATTCAACGCAAGATGTGTCCTCAGTTACCATATGAAAGCTCAAGACAAATCCATAGAAAGAACGCCGGAGCTTTTACCTGATACCATTAATTATACCTCCTTTCCCAGTTTCAAGGATAAGTATGCCTTTGGTTACGCATTATCTTATGATCAATTTCAAGAGTTAAGGGAAAAGCTTAAAAAAGGAAAAGTTTACATAGAAGCCTTTTTGGATGCAGATCAAGGAACAAATATCCTAGAAGTCTTACAAGAAAATATAGGTAAAGATACCGACCAACCAGCTATTATTTTAACTGCTCATCTGTGTCATCCAAAACCGGGAGCTAACGACAATGCAAGCGGCTCTGCACTGCTGGCAGAAATAATGAGAGTATTAGAAAAATTCCAAGATCAGTTAAATAGAAAAATTATCGGTCTTTGGATAGCAGAGATGTACGGTACAGCTGCTTATTTAACAACAGAATTCCCAAAAAATGCTTATGTTATAAACTTAGATATGGTTGGAGAAGATCAATTTAAAACAGGATCAACTCTTAAATTAACTCCATCCCCTTGGGCAATACCCTCTTTTTTAGCAGAACTTCTTTACGTGAACTTAGAATATCCTGCTTTTAGATTATCTTTCGAAAGATATTCAGGAGGTTCTGACCATTACATGTTTTCAGATCCCAACTTGGAAATACCAGCTGTGTCATTAACGAATTGGCCAGATAGGTATTACCATTCAAGCGACGACACGGTTGATAAATGTTCAAAAAATACCCTTGACTGGATAGGTAAAGCCGTTTTAAAAACTATCTACGACTTAGACAATATGAGTCAAGAAGTTTTGGCACAAGTAAAAGGCAAAATTATAAGCAATCATTTCAAGTTAGTCAATGTTCAAAGCAAACTCATCACTAATTGTGTAAATTATATGACGTACCTAAAATTACAGCAACTCTCTAAATATGGTGATGTAGAAGAAGAATTAATTGAATTTTTCAAAGAAAAAATTGACTTTAATTTGATCCCTTCACAAAAAAGAAAGATAAGAAAAAATATTGGACCAATTTCTGATTCGTGGTACAATATCGAAGATATAAAATGGATGAATCAAATTAGAGAAAAAATACCTAACTTTAGAGACTTCTTAGATGTATTTTTAAATGTATTTGAACTAGGATTCTCAAAAGAAGAAGCTATTATTATAGCAAAAGCAGAGTTGGGAATTGAGGAAGATTTAAAGGCAGAAGTCGAACATTATCTTCAAAGATTAAAAGAAGAAAAATTAATAGAAAGCGGAGTTTAAAAACTTAACTTATAAAGTCTTAAAGTTTTTAAAAACTACATATTATTTTTGACTGGAGGAGGAGTTATCTATTATGTTCACAAAGACGCAGTTAACGCCATACACCACTTTGTACAGAAGTGGCAAACCTTTTAAAACTGGGGCGGTGATAGTTGACTTAGAAAGCAAAGAATTCCAACAAGACGATACTATCCCATATTTTCAAATTGAAGAAGAAGATAACAAAATAAATTTCATATATAAGATGTCAAAAGAAGATGTTGTATATGGATTAGGGGAAACTCTAGGGGCATTGAACAAAAGAGGTAAAATTTACAGATTCTACAACACAGATGATCCCGAACATACCCCTGAAAAGATGTCTTTATACGGTTCCCATCCTTTTATGATCTTGGATGGGAAAAATACTTTCGGATTGTTCATTGATTATCCTTCTGAAATTATCTTTGACATAGGATTCACAGATAAAGATATTTTGCAGATCACCGTTCCTTCAAAAGATTTTGATTTGTATATCTTTGATACTGATGAAAAGCTATCCATAATAAAGGAATACTTTAATTTAACCGGTAAACCTTACATCCCTCCAAAATGGGCTTTTGGGTTTCAGCAATCAAAGTGGAGTTATTTCTCTGAAGAGGAAGTTAGAAATGTAGCAAAAAAATTCAGAGAAACTGGAATCCCTTGTGATGTCATTTACACCGATATAGATTACATGGATAGTTACAAGGTTTTCACCATAAACAAAGAAAAATTCCCTAACTACGAAGGGATGGTGAAAGACCTAAAAGAAATGGGAATAAAAGTTATACCGATCATAGACCCGGGGGTAAAAATAGAAAAAGACTATCCAATGTACGAAGAAGGCAAGGAAAAAGGATTTTTCTGTGTGGATGAAAATGGTAATGACTTTGTTGCAGCTGTTTGGCCAGGACCTACCCACTTTCCAAACTTTTTGAATTCAGAAGTCAGAAGATGGTGGGGCAAGAAGTATAAGCTCTTTACAGATATGGGAATAAAAGGCTTTTGGAACGATATGAACGAACCTTCAATATTTTTTACCCCTAAAGGCTTAGACAATCTTTTTGAATTATTGAAATATTTGGAGGAAAATAAGGAAAATGCCGGTATAGAAGTTTTCTTGGCAAGAGAAACACTTTTGAACATAGCCTGCAACAGAGAAGATTATAAAAGCTTCTACCATAAATTAGATGATGGTAGTTTAATAAACCACGATACGGTTCATAACTTATACGGATTCAACATGACAAAAGCTACTGCAGATGAGTTGAAAGAGTTATGCCCGAATGAAAGGTACTTGCTACTCTCAAGAAGCAGTTATCCAGGCCTCCACAGGATGGCTTCAATATGGATGGGGGATAATAAATCTTGGTGGGAACACATGCTTGTTAATATAAGAATGCTGCAATCTTTAAATATGATGGGATTTTTCTATACGGGAGCGGATGTTGGTGGCTTTGGAGCAGATTCTTCCGCCGAATTAGTCATAAGATGGATGGAGTTAGGAGCATTCACACCATTTTATCGAAACCATACCGCTCTAAATACAAGGCCTCAGGAACCATGGCAGTTCGATGAAGAATCTTTGAACATCATGAGAGACATAGTGAGACTCAGATACGCTTTCATACCTTATACTTACTCAGAATATATGAACTCCGTAAAAGAATCTGTCCCATTTGTAAAACCTTTATCTTTTGTATTTGAAAGCGATAGGGTGAAAGATATAGAAGATCAGTACATGTATGGAGAATCTTTGATGGTAGCACCCGTTCACGAACAAAACAAAAAGGGAAGATATGTACACTTGCCAGAAGTTAAATGGCTAAATTGGACGGCTTCTAAATACGAAGAAAGAAATATGAAAGTTTATGAGCCAGGAGATTATTACATTGAAGCAGATTTAAATGAAATTCCTCTTTTCATAAAGGAGAATAGCTTAATACTTCTTTCCGAACCTATGAATTACGTTGGTGAAAAAGAAATTACAGAACTAACAGTCATTGGTTTGGTTAGCGATCACGCTGTTTACAATTATTATGATGACGATGGTACTACTTACAACTTTACAAAAGGTGAGTTTGGTAATTTAAAGATAGATATAACAAAAGTAGGCAACGATTTCAAAATTGACGTGAAATTCTTCGATCCAGTAAATATTTTGAAAATAAAAAAGATCCATTTCGAAATATACGATATTGATGGAAGTGTCATCAAAAAAGATATGATTATCGGATAGGAGGTAGATAATTAATTTATCTACCTTCTCCCACACCACAGTATGTACCGTTGCCTTCGACTAGCGGTTCCCGCTACCTGGCCCACAACGGATTTTCACCGCTTAGCTATTACCCATGCTGGGCATAACTAAAAAAGCCGGAAGATCGAATCTCCCGACTTTCATTTCTTTAATATTACTTTAAATCTTTTTTCTTCGTCAAATACTCTTCTCTAGAAATCCGCCCCAGAGCATATTCCTGTTTGAGAATGTCCAGAGCATTGTAGCTGCTGCGTTTTTTGTTTGCCCTAAATAACAGCACAATCACCGTTACAAGTAGTCCCCAGAAAAGCAAAGGTATAATCCACCAATATCCACCTAGAATACTCTGACCATAGCTACCCCACAGGTAACAATATCCCATAATATATACTCCTTTCCAAAAATCTATTTACTGATGTCGCTCATAGTTAAATCTTTTTGTCTCTACAGCCTTTATTTTTTGAATCCTATTTCAAGTCCTTTATTATCTGATCAAATTCTTCCTTGCTTATTTCACCTCTAGCATAACGCTCTTTAGCAATCTCTTCGGCTCTATCAACTTGATGAAGAAAGTCATTATTATTGTTGTGATATGAACTCGAATTATCGTCATTCCTATTATTAATAAAATAAATCACTGCTATGACAATTATTATCAAAAAAATCAAAGAAAATCCTCCCCACATCATTCCCAAACCGTATCCCATCATAATTTATCACTCCTTTCCAAATTATTGTAAATTTTTATAGCTGTATCAATTTCTCCACGCGCTGTTTTAAGTTTTCTAAGAAATTTTTCGTGTTTCATAAAATTGTTTCGATCCATCCCATATGGGAAGGGTATAAAAATTATAAATGATTTTTATTACACTCAAATTAATATGGATTACCAAAGTAGTAAACCTATTGCACAAAAAATGGAGCTCAATTCATTGAAGAAGAGACAAACCTTTCTTATTAAGTTAGCCAAAGAAATACACATCTTCGTTACTAAAATTCCGTTTAATGTGATATAATTAAAATACCTTAGTGGGGTAAGGTTACTTTTAATAATTTGGAAAAAGGAGCAAAACCGATGAATTCTCTTGCCATAACAAATTCTGTTAGTTTTTTAACTGCCTTTTCTGGTGGATTATTATCATTTTTTAGCCCTTGCGTTTTTCCTTTAATACCTGTTTTTTTTGCATTGGTGATCCCTGATATTTCAGATACTCGTATGGTCATCAAAAGGAGTTTGGGATTTTTTCTTGGTCTTTCTCTCTTTTTCGCTTTGTTAGGAAGTATTTCTGGGAGTATTGGCATGATGCTTGCAATGTATCAAAGCGTTATTAACATAGTTGCTGGTGTTTTAATAATATTATTTGGATTTCTGTTTTTGATGAATAAAAGTTTAATCTCTGCAAAGAATATAGACCTAAGAAAATACAATAAAAATAATTCCTTTTTCTCTGCCTTTTTAATTGGAATTTTAATTTCTTTAGTATGGATCCCGTGTGCAAGCCCAATTTTAGCTTCGATTCTTACCTTAGCAACGACTACAGGAGAAGCAATGAGGGGAGCTCTTCTGCTTTTTGTTTATTCCCTGGGAATTTCCATCCCGTTTCTATTCTTTAGTGGCATCGTCAGTAAAATATTGTCTAAAGTAACCTTAGGGGAGCCAAAATGGCAAAAATCCTTGAGAATCATTGGTGGTATTTTGCTTATGGTAGTGGGTACTATGGTTTCATTTGGGATTTTTAACAATATAGGCGCAATATAAAATGGAGGTGTGTTTGATGAAAAAATTTTTCGTTGGAACGTTATTTCTACTATCCGTAATTACAATATTCTCTGTCCCTTTAAATGAATTTGTGTTTGAAAATTTCAACGATGCTTTCGAAGTTGCCAAGTTAACAAACAAAAGAGTTGTAGTTATGTTTTCCACTCCAACATGTCCAGTGTGTACTCAATTCAAAGAAACAACATTGTTGGATACAGAGATTCAAAAATGGCTACGCACAGAATTTGTTTTTGTTGAAATCTATCCTACCAGTGAAAGAGCCACATTCCAAGGAGAAGAATATAATTATAGTCAGTTGTTTTATGCTTTTGGTGTAAGATACACACCAACATTCATTTTCTTCGACTCACAGCAAAACCCTTTTGGAGCAATTACAGGTGGTTATCCCGCCGACATATTTATAGATATCCTAAAATATGTCTCTTATGAAAAAAATGAAGAGATTAGTCTCGATAAATTTATAGAAGATGGATTGGGAAAAGATATCGATGTTCTTCCAAAAACCGTTTATTTATCAAAAGATGAAATCGAGAAATTGTTAGACTTGGACCCAAATGCCAAAGTATATGAACCCGGTAAAAATTATGATCCATATACAAATATAGTTTTACTTCAAAACAATACAAACGAACAAAACTTAGAGAATTTTTACGTGAAAATATTTGAATCTAAGAATTAGAAGTTTTATTTCTAAAAAATAGCCCAATCTTGGGCTATTTTTCTAATATTTTTAGAATGTCTTCGAATTTTATATCTCCGCTTACGTTACCCCTTACTTCACTTCCACCGCCTTTAATGTTGTTATTTGCTTTTAATTTGTCTATAAGCTCTTTACAGTTAATACTTTTTGAGAAAATAGAAAAGGTTTTGTTCTTCTCATCTTCAATAATGAGTGTATAATCTTTTAAATTTACATATTTGTGCAAGAAATCCGCTGTTTCATCTTCTTTTTTATGGTAAACTACTTTGTTATTGTTCACAACCACAGCTTTTTGGATTAAATCTTTTGAGAGATGATAAGCCATTTTTTCTGCTAACTTCTTAATACGGTTCTTATAATCTTTGTTTTCATTTAATAGACTTTCTACTTTGTTTTCTAAATCATATAATCCCGATGTCAAGATAAAAGAAATGTTTTTTAAAATCAAATCTTTTTGTGAATAATCCTTAAGGGCTCTAAGACCTGCTAAAAAATACACCCTTGTTAAATTCCCTTTTACTCTTTCTGTATTTATTATCTTTAAAAGATTGATGTTACCTGTGTTTTTTACATGGAAACCGCCACAAGCAGATATATCAAAATCATCGATTTTTATCAACCTCACTTGACCACTTATTTTCTCACTTAAAGGTTTTCTTAAATCGTATTTCTGAACCCCTTCTTTATCCGTAAATATTTCTTCTACTTTGATACATTTAGAAATTATATCGTTTGAAAGTTCTTCGACTTTGTTTAACATTTCTTCTCCAATATTTTGTTCATCCAAATCTATAGTAGAATATTCTTCACCCATCTTGAAACTAACAGTTTTTAACGAAGCTATTCTTTCAAAAGCAGCCGATAATATATGTTGTGCAGTATGTTGCTGAGCTATATCAAATCTTCTTTTTTCATCTATTTCATAAGAATATTCACCTGGGTTTAAATGTTCGCTTAATACAACGCCTGTTTCTGTGGCATTTAAAACTTCAGCAGTATCAATTTTACCCCTATCTCCAAGTTGCCCTCCCTTTCCATCCGGATAAAAAGGGTTATTCTCTATAGTTGCAAAATAGTTATCTCCTTCTTTTATTACCTTAATTATCTTTACTTTTTCACTCAAATTTAAAGCCTCCTTTTACTCTTAGTAATTACTACCTTCTTTTAGAAACTCTAAAACTTTATATATAGCGCCCCTTCGCCAAAAGTTAAGGGGTAAACCCCTTAAGATCCCCAAATTCAAAACTATGGTTTATTACATAAAAGCTTTTTGCATAAATCAGCAAAAGGGTTCCCCCTTAAGATCCCCAAATTCGACACATCATTTGGAAAGCAAATGAGATTAGGAAAGTTATTCAAAAGCACTACGAAAAAGACCATTTTGCACTGAACAGCAAAAGCTATTTCAGCGATGTTCAATTTCTAAAGCCTTTAATTTTTGTACTGGAATTCATTTTAAGATCATTTTATTATATAATAAATAGTAAAGAATCAAAAATCTTTGAGAGAGGGTTGAACACTTTGAGAAAATTTTTCCTACTTTTTATATTGATTATTTGTAGTATAAACATCTTCTCCAATTTAATAGTAAGCAATTTTGAACATTCAGAAATTATTGATTTTTTTGTAAATGAAAATACGGGCGATATTTCTACAATTGTAGAGAATAACTACCTCAAAACTTATGATTTGAAGGAAAAGTGCATTAATCGTTATTACTCAACTTCTTCTATACCAACACATGTGGAATGGATCCTCGACAATAAATATACTATAATCGCCGAAAATGATGGAACAATAGAAGTTTTTAACAACGACACCTCTCTTCTTAATTACAAAATAAACGTAACAGACGAATCTATTTCCTCTTTATCCAGTTTTAGAGATAAAATAATATTTACTTCCTTAGATAAAACGGTCTATGTATACAATATTACCAAAAGAAAGGTTGAATTTCAACGGAGATTTTCAACGATACCGATGGTTGCAGAATTTTACGATGAGGGTACAATATTAGTAGCAGATCACGCGGGCAATATTTATTTGATAGATTATTTAAACGGTAAAGAAATAAAAACCGTCAAAATTGATAATTATTCAATAATTAAATTAGAGATGGTAAATAACAATGTATTTGCTTTTTCTATGAACGGAAATATTTATGCATTGGATAAAGACTTGAAGATAATAAATTCTTTTTCATTAGGTTTAACAATTAAAGAGGTCGCTTTTTCACCCTCAAACGAAAATTTTACTGTTTTAACTATGAATAATAAGATCATTCTTTTTGATACTTCAACTTTAAAAATTGTCCAAGAACTAAAGTTTGATAATTTTAATATAAAATCTCTTGAATGGAGTCATGACAAAGACGATATTATTTTCGTAAACGATGGATTTAATATATATTCTTTAAATATCGAGTCAAAATCAATTGAAAAATTAATGGAATTAAAAAAATCCGATGTTATAAAAGTTATAAGAAATAACAATCTTATTTATTACTTAACTTCAAACAGTGAAATAGGTGTTTTTAATATTGATTCAGCAATAGTTGAAAATTATTTTTCTTTTTCTGAAGAAGTAGTTGATTTTGAAATAACAAAAAATGGATATTTGATACTTTCAGAAAATTCTGGATACCTGTCGCTTTATGACCCTGAGGGTACATTAATAGAAAATAATAAGATAAGTGATTTTAAATTAACCACTTTGGAGATTTCTCCTTCGGAAAAGTTTTTAATTGCAGGTGGATGGGAGAATAATGTTTATATAGTTACGCTACCTGATTTGAGTATTTATAAAGAAGCTGAAAATCTTCATAGCAATTGGATAAAAGATATTGCTATTAATTACAACGAAACTAAAATAGCAGTTGCAAGCTTAGATAAAAAGGTAAGCATCTCAGACTTTCCCAATTTTAAAAATACAATTTACATCGAAGAATTTCCATATATTATTTGGTCACTGGATTGGGCTAATAATTCAGATTTCCTTTCACTGGGAGGATTTGAAGGATCTTTACGGTTATGGGATGGAAGATTTAATCAATTATATAAGAGATTTGAGATTATTACAGCTCCAATAAAAGCAATTGAATGGAGTCCTGATGATAATTACATAGCCACCGGAACAACTGATGGAAATGTTTATATTTGGAATAGTAAAAATGGAAATTTAGAATCAACTATAAATGTATCTACCGGAGAAATTGCTGATTTAACTTGGAGTAATGATACAAGGTATTTGTATGCCTTGAGTAAAGGAAACTTATTGAGTCTTATCGATCTTCAGCAAAATAATGTACCTTTGCAAAGTATTATTTTTGAAAAAGGCTATTCTGTTTCCTATAGAAAAAATGGGGAGTATACCACTAATATCCCTGAACAAGAAGAAAACAAATTTTTCTACAAAAACAATCCTATAAACCTCTTCGAAGCAGTAACCTTCGAAAGGAAAGAATCCATAAACATTCCTGTCTTAGAAGGACCAGTTATAAACGTACCTTCAGAATTTTTGATTTCAGATAAAAACAACTCTTTGCTTCTAAGCGTTTTTGATAATAAGCTAATTACAAAAGTTGAAATATTAGGTCAAACTTTTTTAGTTAACAGTCCATCTTACTATCTATCGTTAGAGATAAATCCGGAAAAGCTTACAACAAATGTGCTTGAAATATCTGCTTATGACAATGATGGGAACAAATCCACAAAATATGTTTATTTGAATTTTGAGAACATCTATCTACAAGTATTCACTAATCAAGCAGAAATCACAAACGAACAGGGAGAAATCATAGCTATTGCAAGTCGCGGTGACATTCTAAAATTAAAAGGAGTTTTAGGAGATACTTATAAAGTAGAATATATTGACAAAGAGGGTTATATTAAAAAAGCACTTGTCACATTTTAAAAAAGCCCTCACATTTGAGGGCTTTTTTGGTTTGATGAAGATAATTAAGCTTTTTGTGTTTTTTTGCGTCTTTTTACCATACCTATGACAATTGGACTCGCAATATACAACGAAGAATAAGTTCCAATTATGACTCCCACAGTCAATCCGAAAGCAAATGAAGCTATTGACCTACCTCCCAAAAGGAACATCATAAAAACAACTATGAATGTTGTTAAGGAAGTGTTTAAGGACCTTACGATAACTTCGTTAATACTTTTATTAGTTACTTTCTCTATATCCATCCCACGATTTTTCACTCTATTTTCCCTTATTCTATCGTAAACAACAATAGTATCGTTCAAAGAATAACCCGCTAAAGTAAGAAATGCTGCTACAGCAGTTAAATTGATTTCTATACCAAAAAGAGAATAAAAACCTAAGGTGATTATAACGTCATGAGCTAAAGCTAAAATAGCTCCGACACCGTAGGAAAACTGAAACCTAATGGTTATATATGCTAACAAAACTATCAAAGCAGTAATTACAGCATACCAAGCATACGATCGAATCTCCCTAGCGGCATAACCAGAAACATCGTTGAATTGTTCAATATTTAAACTAGCATCAGAAAAAGATTCTTCTAAACTATTTATGAACATTTGCTTTTCTTCCAACGTAGGGAAAGAATCTCTTACAGTAATTATGTAATAGAATCTCTCTGAAGTTCCTCCGCCTGGGTTAGTTTGAACTATCTTAGCGGTGGCATAATCTGGATTTATAGTTTGCAAAGTGCTTCTCAATTCATCTATTGAATAACTTTTATCAAAAGATACGATTATTTCACTGCCGCCAGAAAAATCAATGCCAAAATTAAACCCTTTTACAAAAATTACTATTACAGAAAAAAGTATCAACGCAAGAGACAAATAAATGAAAAAACTCCTCTTACCAACAAAATCTATATTTGGCATTATTTAGTCCCCCCTTTTTCCACAACAATTCCCTTTACATACTTTTCAGGTTTCAAAAAGTGAGAAGTACTTTCTAAAAGCAGCCTACTAACCACTAAGTTAGTAAACATCGCACCTAAAACACCTATTATGAGTGTGACTGCGAAGCCTCTAATACTTCCACTTGTTAAAAAGAATAAAACTAAACCAGCTAAAATAGTTGTTATATTGGCATCAAAAATAGTTGAAAAAACTTTATTAAATCCAAACTTTACCGCAGTTAAAGGGGGCCTTCCTATTCTAAGTTCCTCTTTTATTCTTTCGTATATAATAATGTTTCCATCAACTGTGGTACCAAACGTTAAGATTATACCAGCAACACCTGGTAGAGTTAATATTGCTCCTGTCCAGCTTAAAATTCCAAGTAACAAAAGAGTATTATATATTAGTGCAATATCTGCAATTATTCCCATCCATCTATAAACTATAATCACATAAACCATTACTATTAAAAGTCCAATGATTCCAGCATTTATAATCGTAGTCACAATATCTCTTCCCAAAGTAGGGCCAAGTGTCCTTTCTTGAAATTTAACCAAATCTACAGGTAAATTCCCTGACTTTATCAGCACAGCAATGTTTTGCGCTTCTTCCATACTTTCTATTCCGCTGATTTCGGCTCTTCCCTGCGATATCCTTTCTCTAACAACAGGTGCAATTATTACTTCATCATCTAAAATGATCGCAATTCTTTGATTTACTAAATTTGCAGTCGCTAATTCAAATTTTTGTCTTCCTTCATTATTGAAATTCAAATTAACAACGAATCCTGCCCCTTGACTATTAAG
>JAALLQ010000344.1_pt1 | contig 11819 bp, 11 predicted proteins | sample 7245921 | NCBI WGS metagenome assembly JAALLQ01 (sample SAMN13049200, study PRJNA578106) | oil field metagenome | isolation source: filtered produced water from oil reservoir B7 | place: USA:offshore Texas | collected 2016 | reverse complement strand
AACGTTATTGATGATACTGGGGCCAGAGCATGGCTATGACTTTGCTACAGCACACCAACTTGTGGCGATGTTCGTCAGCAGCAACCCGAATAATGATGCCGCTGATACGGACAGAACCTTTACGGTTCGGACCACGCCCCAGTTTGACCAACGTTTCCCCAGCACAGGAGGCACAAAATGATTTGGCTGATTGTATTTGTCGTGATGCTGCTGTTTGTGGGGGCTATGGCAATTGGCGTAATGAATGGGCGTAAGCCGCTTGCCGGGTCATGCGGTGGCATAGCCGCCCTTGGGCTGGAAAAGAAGTGCGGTTTCTGTGGTGGAGAACACGACAAATGCAAACGCAACACGGACAAAACCGCCCCCTAAATTATTCGTGCATGATCCCATCACCACATGGCAACGCCGTCCAGTTCATCTGTACGGCGTTGCCATATTTTATGCACCATTCCCCCAACGGCTGCCCTCGTATCTCTCCCCTATCGAAGAAAAAACAGTCGGACAAAAAAATCTGATTGCGTATCCGCAAGATTCAAAGCAATCAGGATATGGAGGCGAACAGTAGTCATTTTGGATACCGGCCTCAGGGCTTTGGAGCAAACGGCAAATGATGCACATGGATGAGGCTGGACTTCTTCAGAAACTTGACGCAGGTGAGCCGTTTTCCGCCACACTTGAAACAGGTGCTTTTGATATCATCATCGAAGCCCCGACCATCCCGTACATCTGCACCGCAATCCATGATGGTCATCACTTCCGCGAGTCACTTATCCCCTATTGCGCATTGACGGAAAACGAACGGTTTTACGAGGAAGACCCGCATACCGGAGACATTATCTCTGGATTTCCCAATCGCATTATTTGCCATGACAGCCGGTATGAATACGACATCAACCGCAGCCCGGAAGGCTGCATTTATGATCAGGCGTGGGGAAAGACTGTTTGGGCGCAACCATTGCCAGAGGCAGAACGTAATATCAGCCTTGCCAAATACAGGCAGTTTTACAGGGTCCTTCAAGCCACCATTTCCATGCTGCACAAGAAAAACGGCGGCTGCATCGTCTATGACATTCACACATACAACGGCAAACGTCAGCAGCACCTTGGCGCACCCACATTCAACGTTGGGACAACCCCCATTGATCTTCGCCGCCACCGCCGCAGTGTCGAGCTTCTTTTACGTAAGTTGAACGACATCACAATCACGGGGGAAACTGTCACCGCGGTAAGTGATCGGGTATTTCAGGGCCATGGTTATATGGTCAATGCTTTGAAAACTCTATCACCCAGCATTCTGTGTATCCCACTTGAAATCAAAAAATTCTTCATGGAGGAAGAGGAAAACATCCTGTATCCACAGGTTTATGCCGAATTGAAATCCGCCTTCACCCAAGCCATCACCTCACATGCGGCTTTTTTCGCCCGGACCAAGCTCAAATCTCAAAGCATCAAACGTTCGCAAATGTTGTCGCCAACCATTGACCCAAATGTGAAGCGAATAGACCGCAGCCTATACGGCATTGCCCGCGCACTTGATCCTTTGCTGTATATCAATCCGCTCAATCTTGAGCAGGAACGTAAGGCGTTTTTTGCTCACAACGGACGCCATGATCCTAAATTCAGGTATCGGCATCTGGACATCAATCCCTTTCAGATCAAAGAAGCGCTCTATCGCCTGCCAATCGAAACCATCAGCGATGTCACCCTGCAAACACTTTACAGAAAAGCTATTGAAGGACTGTCCACAAAGGTTGACCTGATTGCGGCTATCGGATCTCAGGACTGTTTATACAATTCCCTGCGTTACTACGGCGAACCAAGGCACGAGGATATAGAAAACGCCCGCTTTTTGATCCATGCCCCACAACCGGACGATGAAGTTCAGGATGGTGAGCCGCTGTCAGACACAGAAGTTGTTTCAATCATTCAACGTGAAATAGACCGATACGGCATTGATGCCCCAGCGAAATTATCGCGCAGCATCGTTGCCGGGGCCATGGTCGACAACAAAAGCTTTGCGGTCTTGGTCAAGCGCGGTAACAGCCAAACCCGCAGAGGGGTCGAGGCACTGAAGCACCACGAAGTTGGCGTTCACTTGTTATCGTCTGCCAATGCTCGGTATCAACAATTACAGTTGTTCAGACTTGGCCTGCCGGGAGGGACCGAGACCCAAGAAGGCACAGCCGTACTGTGTGAATACCTGTCCGGGAATTTATCGCTATCTCGGCTAAAGACTTTGGCCCTGCGGGTACTGGCAGTAAAGCATATGCTGGATGGATATCCATTCGCCAGAACCTTTGACGCCCTTCGCGAAGAACAAGGCGCAACTGACGCCTTGGCATTTTTGACCACCGCGCGCGTATACCGTGGTGGCGGCTTTACCAAAGATTATTTGTATTTACGGGGACTTGCCGAAGCCTATGAACATTGGAAGGCCGGGAAATCGTGGGAACCACTCATGATCGGCAAAGTTTCATTTGAAAACCACGGGGCAATCACTGAACTGATTGACCGTGGCATTGTGCAGACCCCCCGGCAAATCTGTCGCGTGCTGCAATCCCCGGCGGAAACACATGCGATTCATGATTACCTGTTATCGGCAATGAAGTTCCGTAACCTACATGGGTAAGCTTATCCACCGCCAACTTCCCGATGGGATCTCATCGGGAAGTCATCCAAGGGCAGATGTACCCTCGGCTATAGCCTGAATTTTACGAAATCAAGAATTTCTTCGGCAATATTGATGTCGCAACAGCTTTCCAATCCTTCAAATCCGGGGGAGCTGTTGGCTTCACAAATCTTGTAACCATCCTTGTCAAACAGCAGGTCAATCCCGGCAATATCAAGGCCAAGCAACCGCGCACTTTCAAGGGCAAGCCATTCTGCATTACGATCCGGGACAAACGGCAAGACTTCGCCACCAATGCTGTAATTGGCCTTAAAGCTATCATCCCTCGCCCGTCGTTCCATGGCTGCCACAACCCGACCGCCGACAACAAACATACGAATGTCGCGCCCACGGCTTTCAGAAATAAATTCCTGAAAAATTAGGTTGGCATTGGACTGGGTAACGCGGACAAGCTCCATCAAATCTTCAAAACTGCGACGGTTCTCGCACAGGAAGACCCCACTGCCCTGACTGCCGCTCAGGGTTTTGACAATAAGCGGAAAGCCAAGGGCTCGTTCCACCAGTTCCAGATCGATTGGGAACTTTGCCAACATGGTTTTCGGAATTGGCAACTTTTCCCGTGCCAACAATTGGTGAGCAAACAGCTTGTCCTTCACTGTTTCAATCGAACGGGATGAATTGAACGTCGGCACTGACAGGCGTTCCAATTGCCGGATTACCGACAAAGCAAAGTAGGTCGTATCCGCACCCATCCGAGGCAGCATAACATCCGGTAAGGGTTTGATTTCCGCATCCACCATAACGCTGCGTTTGGTATCTGCCGTCACCAACAGTTCGAACTGCTCCGGTTTAAACACTTCGATGTCCAATCCGCGTTCTTTCCCGACGGAAAGCAAACGTTGGATTTCATAGAACTCCGGGCTTAGACCGCTGCTGCTCTCTTTGTACAGTATCCAGATTTTCATGCTTTGCTCTTTTGCTGTTGAAGGAAGGCTATGACTCTATTCCTTCATCCAGACAACAGAAAAATGCATGACCAGTGAATTGTCACAGTGCAACTTGACATTACAGCATCACGCTCCACCGCCCCGCGAAGGGGCGGTGTGGGTTCATAGCTTGATTGGGCTCAATCATGTCCTTGAAAGCGGTTTACGGGCTCTCGTGGCAAAGTAATCATTCATATAAACAGAAAGCCCTTCGTCGATCTTATCTTCGATGAAGCGATCGATCACGAACCCTGCCTGCAACTGCCCACCAATGATCTGCTCCAACGTATGACTGAACTCAATGGCCTTATTGTCGGCGAGGAAAGCTGCTTGCTGAGATTCGTCCAGCTCATCCATCGAACTAAATGGCAATCGATTGCTGACCTGATAGACCCCCTTCTCCCATAAAGCTGCGTCGAACAGGTAGATAGCAGGATGCGGAGCTGCCAGCATAAATATCCCACCGGGGCGGAGCACACGAAAACATTCTTTGTATAGTTGGGTTAACTCGGGGATGTAGGTGATGGATACCGGACACAAGATCACATCAAACTGACCATCAACAAAGCGAGACAGGTTGCGCATATCCCCCTGCTCAAACCGCAAGGACAGATCAAATTTCTCCGCCACATGACGATCGACCTCCAACTGCCTTAAAGAAAGATCCATGACCGTAACGTTCGCGCCAATAGCAGCTAAAAGCGGACCTTGCTGACCACCACCGCTTGCCAGACAAAGGATATTCAGGCCAGTAAGCTCTGCAGGGAACCAATCCCGTTCGACCAAACGATTCAATCCCAAATGAATTTTCACTGTGCCTTTGCGGGCTTGATCAATCGCTGTGCTATCCACGGCAAGAGTCCAGCGGGCTCCTTGCTCGACATATTGGTCCCAAGCATGCTCATTGTGCCCAACAGCACAAAGAGTTTTTCTATCGCGTACCTCGGTAGATTGTTTACCTTTCTTACTTTGCCTCATTACCCCTATCACTCCTCGTCCGGGTTATGGGAAGCAATGTTGCTTCTGCCCCCGCGAAGGGGGCGACCACGAGTGGAACTGCTGCAGTAGGCGTTGGCGCGTTTCAATCCACGCCCCCGCGAAGGGGGCGACCGAAACAGATGGGGCAGAAATGCCTAAGCCGTGTTTCAATCCACGCCCCCGCGAAGGGGGCGACCGAACGTGTTGTAGACGGTCAGCGGGCAGCTTTGTTTCAATCCACGCCCCCGCGAAGGGGGCGACATGGGGGACTGCTGATCTGCAAAGCCTGTCCATGGTTTCAATCCACGCCCCCGCGAAGGGGGCGACGTATCCAAAAAGCAAATGCTGCAACGGGGACCGGTTTCAATCCACGCCCCCGCGAAGGGGGCGACACCAAAAAATCACCCTGTCGGCTACGGGTGCCATGTTTCAATCCACGCCCCCGCGAAGGGGGCGACAACACACCACGCACAGCAACAGTGACCATGAAGTTTCAATCCACGCCCCCGCGAAGGGGGCGACAAGGTGCTCTAAATCATGCAAGTAACTGTGCAAGTTTCAATCCACGCCCCCGCGAAGGGGGCGACGGGCATAGTGTAACGCAACGAAATTGCTGTCAAAAACAGATATTTTCCGCGAACCTGCTGGCAAATGTTCTCTGTCTGCTAAACGGAACCAGTGAAATCAACTTATTCTGTTTATTATCAATTTATTACAAGCTCCGCGAACCTCCCTAGGGATTTTATGCTCGCTTAGGGTTCGCGGAACATTATCCAACCGTCACAAAATCAACGGCCCGTTCAAATCTAAACTTGGTTTGGCTCCTACATGCTCAACCTTGTGCCGTTTTCCCGAACCAAGGAAATAGAACCGCAAGCTGTCAGTTTTGGGTTCCATCAGGCGGACCAATTCACCACGCAAAGTCGCCCACTGCGCCGGATCGACCTCACATTCAAACACGGAAGCCTGCACGCGCTGCCCCCAGTTTTGACATGCTTTGGCAATATGGCGCAGGCGTCTGCGCCCTGCCGTATCCATGGTACACACATCATATGCAACAACAACCAGCATGAAGCCTCACTTCGGCAAGAACGGAGGGTAAGCATCCAGATCGCCCCGCAGATGCATAGACAACAATCGGGCCTGCATGTGCCACAGTAAACCAATTGCCATGGTTTCCCCCGTAAATGGGTGCGTGACGGTTTCTGCCTTACGTTCTTGATAAGCCTTCAAAACCGTACGGCGAGCATCATCGGTCATTGTCACGGCCCCGCTGTCGCTGGTGATGAAATCATCCCCCTGCAATTGTCCACGATTAATCAGGCTCAAAACCAAGCGGTCGGCAAACCACGGGCGGAATTCCTCCATCATATCTAGGGCAAGACTTGGGCGTCCCGGACGCTCGCGATGCAAAAAGCCGACCTGCGGGTCCAAGCCTACGCTTTCCAACGCCGAACGCACATCATGGGTCAATAACGTATAAAAGAACGACAGCAGGCAATTCACCGGGTCAGTGGGAGGCCGCCGATTACGCCCAACAAAGGCAAAGGCGAGGTCAGCACTTCGGATCAAATGCGGAAACGCCATAAAATAACTGCGTGCTGCATCCCCTTCGCAGCCGCGTAAACTGTCCAAATCCTGTAGCATCGGCAAACGATGCAATGCCCGCCCCAGATCGCGGATTGCTCCGCCAACTTCGGTGGGCATATCCTTATAATCCCGCATGGCCCGTTGCAGAACCAAGCGTTGGTTTGCGATCTTTCCAATCAATACCGAGCGAGCAATTTCAACGCATTGGGCCTCCGGTTCTGAAGCCGTATATTGTGCTCGGCGCAAGCGCACATTACCCGAAACCGGACCTTCCGCCCGCGCCAGAAAACGTCCGAATGCGTCCAGCCATGTCACCGTAACACCGCTTTGCGCGCAAAACCCAAGTAAGAATGGTGAGGTGGATATCTGCCCAAAGCAAACAAGGCCATCCATATTATGTAAAGGAATACGGACATTTTGTTGGTCGTCCCGCGCGATCAAAATGCAGTCGCCTTCTTTGGACAGATAGCTACCCTGAGTGGTGATGTAGAGCGTATTTCCCAAACGTTTCATGATGCAGCATCCTCCGCAGTGTTCAGTTGCTTTAACCGCCCTGCTATCCAACGCCGAACGCTGCGTTGGCTCTGTTTGGGTTGGCAAATGTCGAGCAAAGAGCAACTGCGACACCGGGGATCATTATCCAACGGCGGCGGCAATTCCGAATTCGTAAAAATTTTTGCCAAGCGTTGTGCCATTTCCGAAACTTCCTGCCGCAATTCTGGCGTGAAATCCACGTCTTCACGACGCTTTGGCTGACCATAGAACAAAGCCCCACACGGCACCGGAATGCCCAACATTTCCTCAAGGCAAAGTGCCTGTGCGCATACCTGTATTCGGTCTGCATTGTGTGGCTTTGGCTTGCCGCGCTTGTATTCCACAGGGTACGGGACCCAAATTTCAGCCCCGTCATGGCGTTGCCGATGAAATTCCACTACATCCGCAACTCCGGTCAGGCTGAGAGCCTTGCTGCACAGCTTAACCGTCCGTGCAATTCTGCGATTGCGGCGGTTTTCTCCTTCTCCGCTATTGGCTCGGGCATGCAAAACCTGACCCTCGGCAGTCAGGCGGTTGTCTGCCCATTCCTGTTGCCCGTGGATCAAGGCACACTGCCGTGGGCAGAACGCCAGATGTTGCAGGGCCGAGATTGGCATCAACAGATCATCATCCATCGGATAGTCCCCGTTTACCATCTCGCCCCCGCATCCGTTTGTTTTTAGATCAGTTTTTTAACTGTTACACCTGTCGGCATATCAGCCTCATCAAGCGTAATAACGTAATCAGCAAATGACTGAGGAAACCCAGAACCACTTTCAGGAGTCCGTTTTGCTTGGACACGTTCCAGCAAAGTATGAGCCGGAGCATTCCCCAACGGGCTATCATGATAGAAAGCAACCAAGCCTCGCGGGACCATCTCACCGCGTGAAGCAGACCGATCATGATCGAACATATTCATGAGAGCGCTCCACAACAGGTCCAGGTCCTCATCCTTAAAGCCTGTTCCCTTTGCCCCGTTGGCAAAATGCGGAGACACAAAACCGTGACAACGGTACAAACCATAAGGGACAATATTTTTATCCCCCATCGTTCGGTTATCGCCACCTTGGCTTTCCGCTTCCTTGTCTGTAGTGACAGCCATGCGGGTAATGCTTAGGTTCAGAGGTTGGATTGGGTCCACACTTTGAGCAAAGGTTAACTGCACCGGGCCACGGACCTGCCCACAGTTGGTATCCGTCGTCATAACTGCGCCAAAAGCGCGAACATCAAAGAAGGTATCACACATCCATTTTGTGACTGCGCGTGCTTCTTCTGCCCCTTTTGGTAATTTCTTTTTCTCTGGCTTCAAGCCAAGTGCATCGTACGCACGCGCATGCTGTCGATTTAACACCGCTTTTTCGCGCACGTAGATGTCGTATCCCGGTTCTTCATCTTTAACAATAGACACATAATTCCGGATTTTGCGCTTCAAACACACATCCGTAACCAAACCCTTTTGTGACAACGGATCAACGCGCGGCATATTTCCGGCATCTGGATCACCATTTGGATTGCCATTTGTCACATCAAAATGGAAAACAAATTCAATACGGTTATTTAAAACAGACATAATTTTGCGCTCCTGTTACTCGGCTGCAACTTCGTTCGTTTCTGCGGTATGTTTTTGGAAAAACACTTGACGCTGCTGATAATATCCAAGGAAGAATAAGCCCTGATCTGTCGGAGAAAGCACCAAAGGGAACTCATGCAGATCATTACTGATTGATTGAATCAGCTTGTCAAAGAACACAGCACTCCCTGCGGATTTACGGCGTGCCTTTTTCATATGGCTCAAAGACAATGACAAAAGATATGGATAAACCGTCGCAGGCGTTGCTGATGCCGATGCAATAAACTTATCACGAATGCTCGCATTCACAGTGTTTCCAAGGGCTGCTTCCTGCAATCTTTCAAGAACGGCAAACAGGCGACCAAGACGGTAGCCAATTTCCGTACGATTTTCATCTAAAGCCATGGGGAGCTCCTCCAGATTTGGCTGGGTGATACGTTGCCAGCGCGTCAAATAGGCTTTAAGCAATGCTACACGCGGGTGAGAGATGTATCGGTCATTACGAAACCGATCCAACAAAAGTGGCAGCAGGCTTGCCGGGTAAGCAGAACCACTAATCATTGCGCGGAACAAATCACCACACAGTTTCTTCGTGGCGCTGCCCGCATTCTTACCACGGGTTTTCCCGTCCTGATCTTTGGGGTGTACCTGACTTGCCAATGACCAAAGTGATGGATAACTTGTCCGGTCTGGATGATCCTTAATTAGGGACAAATCTTCCAAATGCTGTCCCAAATGAGACAAGTAGTTATTAATTGTATCCACCATCCAAAGCCGCACGGACACACGCGCTGCGTTGGGCGCCAAGCCAAGAATATAAAACTGTACATCTTGTGACTGGAGCAAATCAGGATCGGTCAATGGGCGTCCACGGGCCAAACAATCAAGAGTACCTTGAATACGTCTTGCCATAGCTATTTCATCATTCGCGGCTTTTTTTTCATCCACCAACGGGGGATCAAACAAAGCAGCCATCAGGCTTTCGGCTGGCGTTTCCCGCTCTGCCCAAAAGATATACGTGGTATCGCCAAAAAAACGATTATTGGGATTATTTGGCTGCAAAAAGGAATTCAGTGCCGCAACGTAGCCAAAAGCAGCTTCTTCGCTAACCGGAGCATTAAAACTTTGAGTCTTGCCATATGATGTGGCCGCATCGAAATTGAATGAGACCAACGATGCACCTGAGGACTGCGCTTCTCGAACCCCTTTAACTTTTCCGTGCAGTCGGGCAATTGGCACGTTCTCCCGCCCTGTGACAAGGCACTGCCCAAGAATATCAGATGCCGAATTCGCACTGTGGCGCATCCATATTTCTTGTAATTCCGGTACGGCATGGGCAAAACAAACCTGCCCATCCTCATTATGAACAGCAAAAACAAGCCAGTTGGACATTTCCTCTGCATAGGCAGTCAAAGTCTCGGTATCTGTTTGAGGTGTCCATTGTTCATAAAAGCGAAGGATCGCCTGTGCGACAGGGTGAACACAGTTCTGCAAAAGGGTCTCGTGAATTTCGCGTGATGCCGCAAAAGTTTCCTGAGCTCGCTCCGGCTTGCCTTTGCCGTCATATCCCAGACAATACCCGGCGGCATCACAAAGAAAGCCTGCCTTAATCCCAACAGTTCGGACAGGAGGTTGCGGCACAGACATTAGACAGGGGCGAGGCTTTCCCTTTATCTGTGATTGCCGCATATCCAGTATGCCCAAGAATTGCCCATCAAGATCAATTTGGATTGCTCCAGAGACTTTGGCGTTCTCAAACCCCAGCAGTGGCGGGCTATTTTCACCCTGCCCCGCTGTCCTTTTGTAATAACCGTATAAAGCTGAAAGAATCATCTCCCACCCTCCTGTTTTAAGAACTCGGGGCGAGGAATATCCAAAACGCCGTGCTTCAAAATGGCATGGAAAAAATGTGGTTTCATCCCGTCAGAGAAATCAATGTCATGCAACATCCAGCCAAGATCCAATTCACACTGAAGGCTATGATCTACGGATTGCATATCTTCGTCAGTCGCTTCACAAAAGAAAGCCGTAAATTCGCGCACTCCCAGACTGGGCTGATATGCACACTGCCCTTTTTTCAACCGACGGCGAACGATTTCAGCATGTTTAGCAGGAGTATCGGCAGGACCAGCCCGACCCGTCATTTCAAAATGCGCTTCGATCACATAAGCAACATTCCGAAGAACAAGAGCTGCACGCTGTTGCCTATCTTCATCCGTTACCAAATACGACAATGAATTGCCGTTCAAAGCTGCCGATTTGATGCTGGAATACGGTGCCTTCCCTGAGACCTCATTCCGGCGAACGGTATCAAAAACAACCGGACGCAGGACATGGATACGATCAATGATCCAGCGAATGGCAGGTTTGAAATGAATGCTTTCAATAATGCCTCGCGCGGCGGAAGGTGTCATGACCTGATAACTTGCACGCTCCGACTTGAATTCAGGGCGTGTAAATAAGGCATAATCTCCCCATACCTTTACTTTAATTCCTGTGGACATCAAACCTCCTGCCTTAATCTGTGCTCTATCAATTTGTTGTGACATCACAAGATGTATCGTTCGAATTTTTGCCCGGTTGAGGGTATATCCAGCCCCCGGTCGGGACTATAAAACCGCGTATCAACAAGCCGTAAAAAGCGCTCATCTCCGCCAATTACACTCAATGCACCAGCTTCCTTCAGAATGGACAGATGATGCGGATAAACGGAAATGCTGATCTGCTGTAACGGGCGCAAAATCGTATCAAGATCAGGGGGAATCCCCTGCCGTAGACGAGTTTCCAATTGAAGGCATAGCTCTTCATAGTTTCCCCATGGCACAATTACCGGGGTCGTAACATCAGGAATGATACGAAACGCCTCCGCAATATCCTGAAACTGCCACGCCAAATCACCTGCCGTATTTTCACAAAGATCAAGAATGCCGTACTTATCCGTATTTTCGACGGTAAAAACGTTGCTGAAATACGTATGAACGGTGTCTTGTCCTAAAGGATTCCACCCTTTGATCAGTAATGGGCGCGCAAGTTCTCTCCGCTTTTTCAAATCTGGAACATCAAGCGTCCGATCAATTCCAAAAACGTAGAGTTCGCCCTCTTCTGCTTCCCCGTGACGGTTACAACGACCTGCAGCTTGGGCCAACGAATCAATTCCAGCCTCTGCACGGAAAACGATTGGAAAGCTCAAATCCACCCCAGCCTCAACAACCTGCGTTGCTATAAGATGACACGGAGCCTGTTGCTTTAAGCGTAGCTTGACCGCATCCAGAGTTGCCCGTCGATGATTCGGACACATACCCGCGCTTAAATGGAAAACGGCATTGGATTCCAACGCTTCAGATGCAGACAAAGCTGCATGAAGGTCTCTGGCGTGAAGACGTTGATCGACAATGCACAATGCCTGACGCTTTGTTGCAAGGTGTTCAACCAATTCCTCATCAGACAGATGAGGAATATAATGACTCTGAACCCGGTTAAATTTGCTAAAAAGCTCAGGAATATCAGCAACAATCTCGTGAGGCTGCTGGAG
>JAALLQ010000341.1_pt1 | contig 11870 bp, 13 predicted proteins | sample 7245921 | NCBI WGS metagenome assembly JAALLQ01 (sample SAMN13049200, study PRJNA578106) | oil field metagenome | isolation source: filtered produced water from oil reservoir B7 | place: USA:offshore Texas | collected 2016 | reverse complement strand
TCCTTCCGGGGAGCTGAACTGCGGGATATCCCAGTTCTGCACAACCTTTTTTCTGGTTGTCATCGTACTTTTCTCCAGATGAGGATCATACCCCTCTACCTCGTATTCTTCCTTCATGATCATCATACCCCTTTTCTGCCATGAAGGGAGCTTTGCGACATTTGTCCCCCTGCTAAAGAGCAGCTCATGCATATCACTGGATCCCTTGTTCCTGAGATACGCTGCTGCATCTGCTTCTTCCATTCCTTCAGATAACAATGCATAGTATGCATGGGAATTTACACAATTTCTCCATGCTTCCGCCTGCCGCCATATGAGGTATTCGTTGATCAGTTTTCCATGGACGGGTATTATTCTCGAGTCAAAAGAAAGCGGTTCTGCAGGTTCAAGTATCATTGTCAGTGCACTGCTGATAAAAGAAGGCACTACGGAATCTATTTTCTCGATCCTTCCTTCAAAGGCAAGCTCCGGGAAGAACAGACTTATCTCATCGGAAAAAATGTATGCGAACAATGGGCTCAGGCCACTGCTCTTAAAGAAAAGTTGTACGGCATCCGCCATGGCAGATGCGAATCTGGTATCATAGGGTTTTTCAAATTCCAGGCGTGAAAGCGCATTCTTGAAATTACGGCCGTCAACGCGGATGATAACAGGCGGTACACAACGCAGATCCGAATAGATCTCTCGCCTTTTCATATACCGATCAGTCTTCAGGCTCTTTCTTGGGCTGCTTCTTGAATTTGTTCACGATATTTCTTATCAGAACAATGTCGCCAGTGGTGATAACCCATCTGTAGGGGATGATAACGCCCTTCGAGGTCACATCAAAGATGTCCCTGTTGATGGAAGATACGGCTATACCCTTAACTGCCCTTTCGTCGACGTCCAGGACCAGATCGGCAACCTTGCCTATGTATGTGCCGGTTTCAGTGTAAATGTTTAAACCGAAAAGTGAAGTTATGTCTACTCGCATGATATCCCCTCTTACTTATATTTTACTTATATATCAATATTTGTATAAGTACAGTGTTTGATTTTACCTATTAAGTAATACATTCATCCCTTTTATGGTTATATTTTTGATATTCCACTGCGCACTGTCTCAGCAGATTTGTGAAGCTCTCTTGTCTGCTCTTCCGTTAGTCTGAGTTCTATGATCTCTTCAGCCCCGTTTCTTCCCATTTTTACAGGAACTCCCAGGCACACATCATCCAGACCGTATTCCCCGCTCAGATAGACAGATGCCGGAACTATTCTTTTTGTGTCCTTGAGTATGGCCTCAGTCATACTTGCGATCGCAGCAGAAGGAGCGCAAAATGCACTTCCGGTCTTAAGGTATCCGACGATCTCAGCACCCGCATTGACAGTTCTCTTAACTACTCTGTCAATGGTATCTTTTTCCATAATCTCGTTTAGCGGAATGCCTGATACAGTAGTGTATTCCGGCAGTGGTATCATAGAATCTCCATGTCCTCCCAGCACCATTGCATTGATATCCCTGACAGAGCAGTTGATCTCTTTTGCAATAAAATACGCAAACCTGCTGGAATCCAGGAGCCCGCTCATACCGAAGGTCCTTCCTCTTTCAAGCTCCGTACACTGGATAGCTGCATATGTAACCACGTCAAGTGGATTTGTGACCATCATTATGATGGCTTCAGGGGAGTGCTGCATTATATTGGCGCAGACATCCTGTGTAATCTTTATATTGGTGGCAAGCAGGTCATTTCTGTCCATTCCCGGTTTTCTGGCGATACCCGCCGTGACCACCACAATATCCGAATCGCTTATGTCGGCATAATCATTGGAGCCCGTAACGTCCACATCATAGTCCATGATGGGTGCTGCCTGGGCGATATCCAGGGCCTTCCCCTGGGGTAATCCTTCAACAATATCAAGCATGACCACATCGGCAATGTCAAGTTCCGCAAGACGCTGGACGGTCGTGGCTCCTACATTACCTGCCCCGATAACTGAAACCTTCATTCTTTTTACTCCTTTATTTTTTCATGATTAACCCCTCTCCACTCAGGGTGCGATATATAAACAATTACTTTAATCCCACTTGTATATTTCCTGCCAGACACTAGAGTTTATCATATATTAAATCTAAGATTAAAACTTACATACAAGTGAAACAAATGCTTACCAGCACATATATCCATATACCGAGAATCGGGAATACGATTGAGAAAAAGATCTGGAAGAGTGGTGTCCGCACGTGGGACGAGTTCGTTGAGAGAAAGGACGATGTACCGATCTCCCGGTCCCGGATGGAGTTGATACTTCCGGGTATCGAGGAGTCCAGAGAAAGGCTGGAATGCCGGGACTTTGAATTCTTTGCAAACTCCCTCCCGAGTGCGGAACACTGGCGTGCTTTCCGTGAGTTTTCTGAAAAGACAGCCTATGTGGATATCGAGACCACCGGTCTTTCACCGGGAAGTTCTCACATCACTGTTATCGGAATATACGACGGAAAAGAGGCAAAGACCTTCATACACGGAGTGGACCTGGATGAAGTGGTGGAAGAGTTTGAGAAATACGAATATCTCGTTACGTTCAACGGTGCAAGATTCGATTTGCCCTTTATCAAACGTGAATTCCCGGAAGTTGATCTTAACAAGTTACACGCTGACCTGATGTATCCTCTCAGGCGAATATCCCTTACAGGCGGCCTTAAGAAGATAGAAGTGGAACTGGGCATTTCCAGAGGGGAAGATGTTGCCAATATCTCGGGCTTTGATGCCGTGCGCCTGTGGCACCAGTATAAAAAAGGCGATCAGGAAGCTCTTGAACTGTTGCTCGAATATAACAGGGAAGACACAATGAATCTCAAGACCATAATGGAAATGACCCTTCCCAGATTTATAGATAAGAAATTCTCCGAATGCATCTGATATGGTACCGGACCTGAGCAAGATCCCGGATTCTCCCGGCGTATACCTGATGAAGGATTCTTCCGGGGTGATTATATACGTCGGAAAGGCAAAATCCCTGATAAAAAGGGTACGTTCTTATTTTCAGTCGTCTGCAAACCAGACTCCAAAGACTCGTGTACTTGTCAGGCAGATCGATGATATCGAGTTTATAGTAACCGATACCGAGATCGATGCGCTTGTACTTGAGGCCAACCTGATAAAGAAATACAAGCCCAGATACAATGTCCGCCTGAAGGATGACAAACGCTATCCATATGTGAAGGTCACGACCAATGAAAGGTTTCCCCGGATATTTTTGACACGCAGAAGACGTATGGATAATGCTCTCTACTTTGGTCCGTACACCAACAGCAGGGCAATTCGCAGCACGCTTGAGGTGATATCAAAGCTGTTCCTGCTGCGCCGCTGCAGAAAGCCGGTGGTTCCGGGGAAGAGCCGACCATGCCTCAATTATCATATAAAACGCTGCATGGCCCCATGTAAGGCTTCCATTGACGAGGAAGAATACAACAGGAGGGTCATGAAGGCAGTCCGTTTTCTTAAAGGCGATACTGCAGGACTTCTCAAAGAGCTTGAAGAGAGGATGAAATCCCTGGCAGAGAATCAGGAATATGAGGCTGCTGCAGAGGTGCGGGACCAGATAGAGGGGCTTAAGTGCCTTACAGAGCAGCAGATAGCGACCTCGGGAATAGAGGACAGGGATGTGATCGCTGCGGTTGCCGATGGTTCTACAGTATACCTTCAAATATTTTACATCCGTCATGGAAGCATGGTCGGTAAAGCCGATTTCAGACTTGAGGATTCGGGCAATGCCGAAATACCGGCTGCATTGGCCGCATTTATAAAGCAGTATTATCAGGATTCTCCTATCCCGCCGGAGATACTCGTGCAGGAAGAGGTCCTTGAAAAAGAACTGATTTCCGGATGGCTTGGTCAGAGATCAGGCAGGGAAATAAAGTTACAGGTTCCCTACAGGACAGAAAAGAAAAAGATCATGGAGATGTGTCTGCGCAATGCCGAAATGGCGATGAGGATATCCCGGTTGGAAAAGGGTCTCTCCGAAGCATCTCTTATTGCACTTAACGAATTAAAGGACGTACTGTCCCTTGAAAAACTGCCACAGCACATAGAAGGATTTGACATATCCAATATATCGGGTACAAATGCCGTGGGCTCGATGGTTGTGTTCAAAGACGGGCTGCCTGCCAGGGATGGGTACAGACAGCACAATATTCGCACTGTAAAAGGCATCGATGATTTTGCCATGATGGCCGAGGTGGTACAGCGCAGGTACTCGCGTCTGATAAAGGAGGACAGCCCTATGCCTGACCTTATACTGATAGACGGAGGTCCGGGTCAGGTGGGTGCAGCCAAGTCATCCCTTGATTCCCTGGGTCTCGATATTCCCCTGATCGGTCTGGCAAAGCGTTTTGAACATATAATCACTCCTAATAAGGGGTCTGATGAGGTTATCATCCTCCCGAAGACCTCTCCTGCCCTGAAACTGCTAATGAGGGTAAGAGATGAAGCCCACCGTTTTGCAGTAACATCCCATCGCCGCAGGAGGTCTGCAACACTTACCCACTCCCAGCTCGATGCAATACCAGGAATAGGTCCCGGTAAAAAGAAACTTCTCATCGAACACTTCGGCTCGGTTGAGAATATGAGGTCTGCTACTCCTGAACAGCTAATGGAGGTTAAGGGTGTGAGTAAAAAGATAGCAGAGCGCATACATGAGCACTTGGAAGATGGCTCGTCAGTGAATGCCGACAGCGGCTAAGTTCAAATATATTGGGTTCATATATTTTGTCTAATTAGTTTGGAAGTTGATATATTCTGCTTATTAAGGGTGAGGTTAAATGGGTAACGAGCTGGATTTCCATGGCAATATCAGGACTCCTGATATAAGGATGCTATACGATATGAAAGAAGTTCTCTATGACAGGGAATGGCTGGCCAGGGCCAGTAATGTCGAACTTTATTATATGTACAGGGACCTGTATAAAGACGAATCGAACCTTGAGAAGATGAAAGAGCACAATCTCAGGTACGATATAACTGTCATACCTCCCAGGATGCTTGGCAGGGAATATGTAAAGACGGCAGGTCACTATCATCCCTATGTGCCGGGAACGGAATTGTCCTATACTGAGGTTTACCAGGTACTTGAAGGAAAGGCCACCTATCTTCTCCAGAAACAGGAAGGTGACCTAATCACTGACGTGATGGTCTACAATGCAGAGGCAGGCGATTGCATTGTCATTCCTCCCAACTACGGGCATATAACCATCAATGCCACCGGTGATACCCTGAAGATGGCAAACTGGGTTGCAAGGGATTTCTCATCGGTGTATGGTCCCATCAAAGAACTTTCCGGTGCTGCATACTATCTTCTGGTGGACGGCTTCATCACGAATCCGGATTACGGCGAGGTCCCACCCATAAGATCCAGGAAAACAATGGATTATCCTGAATTCGGCCTTTCAAGCGGAGAGGACATGTACGATCTTGTAGATGATATGGATAAACTTGAATTTCTCACAAGGCCTCAGGATTATAATTCCACTTTCGAAAAGATAATCGGAAAGTAAGGTTTTTATTATGTGAACCTATAAATGGGTGCAAGTTGCTTAAACGGTAGAGGTGTATTGTTGCTACAAAACAGCCGTATTCAGTTTACGTCTTCCAAGATCGAGGATCTGATGTTCAGGACGACATTCAATCCAAAGACCATGGAAGGCGATGTAATAGTCAACCTTTCCCTGATCAACAAAGAGGATTTTGAGGATGTACTAAAGATATTCAGCCTTGCCATCAACAGTGGTCTTGCCGTAAGTCCGATGCTTAAGGTATTGCATGAAGGCGATTCTATCGGGGACAGGGTCATCGGCAAGGATGAAGTCGGCTTTGCAACAGTATGCAGTATCACCATCGACGGTATTCTTTTAAAAGCCGGCGTGATGGTCAAACCCAGATTCGGCGGTCTTGTGGAGATCCGGGATGGTGCACCTATTCGTTTTACCAATGTCCTGACATACCAGAGTACAACCATAGACCCGCTTGAAGTATTAATGTCACAGGAACTTACATCGGTTATGGAGATGCTCAGGACAGGTACCGGAAAGATTCTCGCGAACCTGAGGGAAGCTCCCATGGTTGCGAGGGATGTGATCGACAACACCCTGTCAGATATGGTAGATGCCGGCATAACCGGAATTCTGGAGGTTGGAGAACCCAACACAAGAATACTGGATGTGCCTGTGGAGAGGGACCACTTAGGGATTGTTGTGATCGGCGGTACGAATCCCATGGCTATAGTTCAGGAGCATGGCATTCCCATCAGGACAAATGCGATGTCAACACTGCTCAACATCAATGAACTGAAGCACATCAACGAACTGTAGAATTAATAATATCTCTTTTTTATGCCCTGGCGGCTATCTGTGATGCTATAACGGAATTCAGTTTCTCTATAAATTCCTGCTTTTTACCAAAGGGCACAGTTGCACCTGCGGCAATATCATGTCCGCCGCCTGCTCCTCCTATTTCCTGGCAGACCTGTCCTATGGCTTCTGAGAGGTTCAGACCCCTGTTTACAAGTTCCTGGGTACCCCTTGCAGATACCTTATGACCGTCCTCCTTGTTCGCAAAGGCTACAATAGGAAGATGACGGTTATTGGAAGCATGGCTCATTCCCGCAACAATGCCAACGATTGTCTCCGGGATACTGCTGCCGGCATCAAAGAACTGCAGGTGGGACAGCTGGGTGACTCCGTTGTCCTTTACGAAGTTCAGCCCGTCTACAAGGTTCTTCCTGTGCTCGTTAAGCAATCTGCTTGCAGAATCATAGGCCTCTTCCCTGTCTCCCATGCAGACTTCCATGCCGATCTCTGCCTGCATATATCTGCCTGTGGCGTTCAGAAGAGTGGAATATTCACTGGCATCCCTCATTTCAGTACCCTCATCTTCCTGTAATAACAGGTAGGATTCACCTACAAGGCGGTTGACGTTATACGAGGACAGTCCGTTCTGGACTGAGTACTGTAGCAGTGATGAAGTGACTCTGATCTTTTCTTCTTCCTCCAGGTCTATCCACCGACGCCACTTCTCATCATTTGCCGAGCGCAGTCCGATCCTGTGCAGGAAATCGATACAGGCGTCCTCACTGCCTGAAAGTCCGGGGAGGTACGGGTCTGATGAGAACTGGAGCATCTTAAATACGGGTCTTGTCTGCTTGCCATAGAGGGAAATATCTTTTTTAGCTTCTATGATGGTGGGATTTGCTTCAAGGATCTCCCTGTTCAGACTGACAAGTTTTCCGTACTTGCGGTATTGCATATCACCCACACAGCCGACAATTGCCAGGTCTGCCAGGTCACTGTTGTTGCCAAGCTGATCAGCAAGTATGAATGTGGTCCCGGAACCGCTTATTTCAAAGGAACCATTAGCTCCGAAAAGATGAGGGTTCAGATGCAGGTCGGTATCTCCCTGAGGCCTGTGATGGTCGGAGATGATCGCATGAAGTCCGTAGTTGTTGATATGTTCGATCTGACCGCTGCCAAGATCGGTAAATATTGTAAGTTCGGGATTTCTGTCTGCAAGTTCGCTGACAATGTTCCCATCAAGTTGTTTTACAAAGAGCATCTCGTATTCTATACCGGCCCTCTCCAGTGTTTTTGCTATAATGGCCCCTGATGTTATTCCGTCGGCATCTATGTGCGACACCAGTTGTATTTCTTTGTGCTTTTTTATCTCTTCAGCGCACCTTCTGGCACGTTGTTTCATCTGTATCATGGTTTCAGACATCTTTTCCTCATGAGATTATTCTTGATCCTCTCTTCCATCCTTCAGGATCAATGACATATTTATTTGATCTTCTTTCCATCCTGCAGAATTCCTGGATTTCATCCACTGAGAATTTAGTCCTGCCATCTTCATGGAACCTGTCCCGGAGTGCATCCCATGGTATAATGTATGCCTCCCTGGCTTTACCGACTCCCATTCTAAGCTCTATGGCAAGAAAGCCGGTTCTTCCAGACTTGATCAGGTAGTCCGATATGCGGTCTATCTGGTGTATCCCGTTTTTATCGGTCGTGAAATGCTGGGTGAAATAAAGTGCTTTTGCACCCTTATCCACAGAAATGCTTTTACATTCGATTCCCAGGTAGTAGTCAGGATCCAGTGAATCAACAAGCACATCCAGAAACTGCGGTGTGAACCTGTGCTGTTTCAGACGGTGAGCTATACCTTTTATATTCTTCTCTTCAAAATATGTGTTAAAAGACTGGACAAGTGTCCTTTCGAACTCTGTCATGAAATACCCGTATTTTTTGAAATAATATTCCCTTTATATTATTAAAAATGCTTTGTTGTCTGCGTTAAATTGATGTACTTGTCACTCAATTACTCACTGATGAATAAAAAAGAACTTGAAATAATATCTTCCATTGGCTCAGTAGTCCTGTTGACAATTCTTTTCATACTGGTGCATCAGACCATGCAGGATATGCAGCAGTTACAGGAATATGGCTTTGTGGGCGCACTTGTGGTCTTTATTCTCGTTACTTCGGCAATCGGTCTTAAGATCAATCAGATGGACTGAAGTTGGTGTTGTGGCATGGCAGTGATAAGCGAATATATTGAATTTGATACGAAGGGTAATACCGATATAATCGATATTACTTCGGATGTGTCCGATATCGTCGTATCATCAGGTCTGAGTGACGGGATTGTCATGGTATTCGCTCCTGGATCAACTGCTGCGGTAACAACTCTCGAATATGAGTCAGGTCTGGTATCCGACCTTCAGGAGGCACTTGAAAGGCTGGTACCACAGGGTATCAAATACAGGCACAATGAAAAATGGCATGATGGAAACGGACATTCTCATATCAGGGCTTCACTGATCGGTCAGGGTGAATCCTTCCCCCTGCTCAACGGAAGTCTTCAGCTCGGGACCTGGCAACAGATAATATTTATAGACCTGGATAACCGTCCGCGTTCAAGAAAAGTACTAGTCCAGGTATACGGTGAAAAATAGTCAGAAATAATATCAGGGCCAGAGGCCCTTTGTTAATTTTAGTTGTTCTGTCTGACAAGGAACTTAATGAAATCCGGACTGAGCCTGGTCTCTCTTACCATTTTGTCCTCGATCTCATCTTCTGAGAATCCTTCTTCTCTGTATTGGTCAATGCGGTCGTAAACATTCTGTGATACTTCGGAGTATTCGTTTATGTCCTTCCTGTGTCCCCATACATCGCCTTCAAGGAGATCGATTCCCTGCATTTCAAGGTACATCTTTGCGGAATTGGAAATAGTCCTCTTGTATGAGCTCGGTATGTGGAGTGCCTTAACACTTGGGCATTTCATCACCAGTGAAAAAATATCGGTGTTTGAAGGTCTGAATGCAAGATGCACGATCTCTTCATTTGGTCCAAGTGTGTTGATTTCCTCTTTTGAACTTACAACTCTTATTTTCATCTTAAATCTCCATTTATTGTTTTTAAAATCTATGAATTTATAACCATAAATACATCATTTTATACTGTGATAATTTACTGTATATACAAAGTTTTATTTAAAGGTATCCCGGAGTATAATCTTATATTCATGATATGATATTAGTTCAATAGTATAATTGTCTATTTTTTGCAGATGCTTGTTTTAGAATAAGTATCATGAGGCTCTTCACTGCAATATCATCTTTTTTGGTCACTTGATAAATTATGTTATATATATCACTTTTGATAGTAGATATAAATTATGTAGCTCTTGTATTTTTATAATTTAATACTTTATTTTAAAACATTATTTGTAGCAAAAATTAATTTTTACTATCCATGTACAGTTAGAATCTGGTGTATCTATAAGTAATTCACTTTCTTGTATTATAATAGTAAAAAATTATATGTGTAGTAAATTATTTTCCCACCAATAGCTGATTATAATGATTTTTAAATTTATTTCAGAACACCTGAAGGCAGGTTCCAATGTAAACTTATATATAAATTACTTTCCTTGATTTGTTCTGATATGCCACCAATGCTTCCAAAACTTAAGAACAGGAAAAATGTAGGTTTCATCTATCTTCTGTTTGGTATTATCTTCATGTATTTCTCCAGCTACATGCCCGACCTGACAGGTGTGATAGGGATAGATGGTACCAGGATTAGTTCCATCGTGGCTTTTGGTTCATTGAACGGCATGTTCTACGGATCCCTTTGGGGCGCTTTAATATCTTTTGCTGGCTTATTTCTGCATGAGCTCAATAATCCCGGTTACATAAGCAGGGATGCTTTCCGAATGCTTTCACCGTTTTTCATAATGCTTGCTTCGGTTGTGTCCGGTCTTATAGTCAACAGGCAACAAAAGGCAGCTTTAAGCATATTCGGAGCACTTATCTTCATCTGGTACCTGTTTCCTGTGGGAAGAGAAGCTTTTTTCTATCCATGGTTCCATATTGTTGTGTTGATAGCTTTCATTGCTTTTGAAAAGAACAGCATAAAATCTATTCATTCCCGAGTCTATATATTTGTCTCACTTTTCTTTGCAGCTTTGATCGGTATTCTTTCTGATCATCTGGTAGGCAGCATCGCATATGCCTATATCTTCGACCTGAACGCTGAAATGTTCAATTCGGTGATACTCCTGTATCCGTTTGAAAGAGTGGTTCTGGCTCTTAGTGCCGCATTTGTAGCATTTTTCTTCTTCTCTATAGTCAAGGAGATAATACTATCATCAGAAGATATAGAAGAGGACTTCAGCAGGATCAGATCCGAAAATATGGACGATTACCTGTATAATGAGGTACTTCCTATAATCGAGCAAAAAGACGATGATAGGAAAAGTGAACGCAGTCAGCTTTATCGGTAACGGCGGTCTATTTTCTCTTTTGCACTATATATCGACTTTGAGAAAACATGTTCCGGCTCGGTCAGTGTGAGTATCTCTCTGTTTCTGGTGGCCACGTTGCACATACATGGTATCCGTGCAACTACGTCGATTCCGAATTTTATCTCATCCGGAGTATCGAGGACATTCTGATGATACATATTATCGACTATCGCACACTGTTTGTTCAATGGTGAATATATTCCCTGGATCAACTGATCGGTACAATTGTCACACGCGGCAGAGGAGTTATGTACTATCAGTACAAGATCGGATGCAGCAACTGCGTTGATAGACTCATATTCGACTCCCGGGCTTGTGTCAAAGATGATTATGTCGATGTTCTTGTTTGCAAGCTCTTTTTTCCCACTGATAAGGTTTCTCAGTGCAGTGGATTGCCAGTTACGGTCTTTTCTTGCAATCTCACGTATTTCATTGATATCTGGGTTGGAGTAACCCACAAAGAACTTACCTTCTGTTCCGAATTCATCACTGACATCATGTATGGTGTCATTTATACCTCTCTTTCCGGATAGCAGGTCATTTACCCAGAAATAGGTTTCAGGTTTGAATATACTACACAGAGAAGGTCCCCTGATATCTACATCCAGAAGACATACGTTTTTTCCATCCTGCGCATATGCTGCCGCAAGGTTGACTGCAATACTGGTTTTCCCGGTGCCCCCCTTTGAAGAGTGTACGGCCAGTGTAAAAGTCATCTTTATTTCCTCTTTGATTTGTTCGTCCTGTGCAGTTCTAAGTTTTTATCTCACTCTGGAAGATTTTGTCATAGCTTAAAAAGCTTCTGATTTTATTTTTCCCTGATACGGAAATAGACCTTTCTTCCCTCTCTGTATTTTTCAACATGCTCCATTCTGACCAGTTGATTGAGATAGTTACTTTCAACCGCTCTTTCCTTGAATGTCACTTTGGATACTTCCTCTGCGGTTGCAGGCCCGATCTCAAAAAGAGTTGTAGCCGTGGTGCGCAGATGATCTGGAAGCGAGAGCAAGGTCATGATATCCAGCGAATCTGTGATAT
>JAALLQ010000340.1_pt1 | contig 11923 bp, 10 predicted proteins | sample 7245921 | NCBI WGS metagenome assembly JAALLQ01 (sample SAMN13049200, study PRJNA578106) | oil field metagenome | isolation source: filtered produced water from oil reservoir B7 | place: USA:offshore Texas | collected 2016 | reverse complement strand
ACCCATTGAGAAGGATCTTACACGTCTTCAGGCCTACAGGGAAGCCTTTGAGGGTGCGGTTTATATCAACAAGGGAATCCCGTACTGTGTTACAAAACAGGATCACACTAAAAAAGAGATTCTGGTAGAGAAGGCCAGGGACGGTTACTATACAAGGGTGATGGTATCCTCGGATATAATTATCAGGGGCACCGTCCACAGTTCAATATTGCCTTCCTGTGAAGATGTGAAGATAGGCTTCGGTGATGTGGATGTTACCCAGCAGGTGACCGGCTACAGGAAGATTCAGCAGCGCAGTGATAAGGAACTCGGACAACATTCCCTGGAGATGCCGACATTCACTCTGCAGACCGAGGCTCTGTGGCTGGAACTTCCTCACAGGTTCACAGAAGCGGTTGAAATGCATGACCGGGATTTTGCTGGCGGTATTCATGCCATTGAACATGCAATGATAGCAATGTATCCTCTGCACCTGCTCGCTGACCGCAATGACATCGGTGGTGTTTCAACCCCTGAACATCCTGACCTTGGTGGTAAAAGTGCCATATTCGTATACGACGGACATCAAGGAGGTGTGGGATATGCCGAAAGTGGCTATGAGATAATATCACGGATTCTGGAAGTCACTTTGAAATCCATTGAAAGCTGCTCCTGCCTGGATGGATGCCCGAGCTGTATCCAGTCTCCGAAATGTGGTAATAACAACAATCCTCTGGATAAGGACGCTGCGATCATAATACTTCGTAAGATACTGGGCAAACCTGATTATGTGCCTGTTAAGAAGAAGAAAACCGTAAAATCCGGAGAAAAGAAATCATCATCCAGTGGCGATGATGCTATGGGAGGCAAAATACGGGAAAAACGTTTTGATCCCGTAACTGCCCTTGGCAGAGCAAGGCGAAAACTCAGGCAGAGAGGAAACAGAAGTACCGGAGAACTGATAAAAGAAGGCATATCTGCCGGCAGGGAGAAGAAAGACCATGCTGCTGCCTATGAATGTTTCGAGGCTGCTCTGCAACTTGAACCGGATAATGCAGTTGCTCTCATGAACAAAGGAATTACATGTATGCATCTGCATCGCTACCAGATGGCTCTGGAATGTTTCAACAGATTGATTGGTCTGGGACACAGGCAGGCTTCCGTCTGGGTACAGAAAGGTATTGCGCTTTATTATCTTGGGGACTACATAAACTCGATAAAAGCTTATGATGAGGCTTTGAAACTAAAGCCGGATGATGCTAAGATATCAGAACTTCGAAAAAAGGCTCAGAAAGAAATCTAATCTGTAGTCAGAACAGAGAATAGTCAAAAAAGGTTTTATCCCGGAAACACAGCCAGTAGGCTGTAAAACCGGGTGAAATGTATTTTATGCTTCAACAATCTTGATGTTGAAGTTCAATGCTTTACCTGCAAGGGGATGATTCATATCCAGTGTGATCTCCTCATCTCCCATCCTGGTTACCTTGGCAGGCATTTCCCTTCCGTCAGGGGTTCTTACAAGTATCATCATCCCTTCCTGGATATCCATGTTGGCCTGAATGGCATCTTTTGGAACCTGCTGGGAAAGGTTTTCATTGTACTCGCCGTAAGCTTCGGATGGTTCGATTCTGAATTCCTTCTCATCTCCTTCGTCCATGCCTCTTACAGCTTCCTCGAAACCGGAAATTACCTGTCCTTCACCTACTGTGAATTCAAGAGGTTCTCCATGTTTCTCGGAACTATCAAACACTGAACCGTCGTCCAGCTTACCTGTGTAATCAATTTTTATTGTGTCGCCATCTTTAATTGACAATATATCAACTCAAATATTAGTTAAAACAAGTCTTAACTCATTCCGTGTAACAGGAGGTTGCCAACCTTACTTAGGTGTTTTGCTTGCAAGAAAATGCTATCTGCTGTCATTGTAATATATAAATATTGTATACATTTATGTATCACAGTAAAGTTTTGCTACAAAGGAGATGTAAAATGAAAGATCCTCTAGATAAAACGCTGAAAAAAACTCTTCAGGACACTGCCATGGAAATGAACGCAGATCTCATTGGATTTGCTGATCCGGAATGCTTCCTTGGTCCAGAATACACCGGTAATAAACCACAGGATGTGATGAAGGATCTTCAGTCGGTCATAGTGCTGGGAGTGGGAGTACCACGCGGAGCCTTCGAGCCACTTCCAGATGGCAGGGCCGAGTATACAAACACACTGATGGCGGCCACTGCCACACTAAGAGTAATTGCTTTTCAGCTGGCCAGGATTATCGAGAAGAACGGATATCTGGCAACAATTTTACCATCCGAGGGAAGTGAGTTCGGTTACTGGTATGCCGACCGTGAAACCCTGAAAGCGAACATGTCCATCAAATACGCTTCATATCATGCAGGTATTGGTAATTTCGGCCTGAACCATCTTCTCCTGACAGATGACTTTGGTCCGAGGGTACGCATGACCGCATTGCTGACAGATGCAAAGCTTGGGACGCGGGAAGAGAATCCACTTCCGTTTCTGAACAAAGCCTGCACTACCTGTAAGAAATGCGTGGAGATCTGTCCGGTTGATGCCATCTCAGAGGATGGGACAATTGACAGACAAAAATGTGCGGATTATATGTTCAATAAACTGGGCGGACTTAGATGCGGAATGTGTATAAAGGTCTGTCCTCTGTGATCATTTAATGTGCACTGATGGATAAAACACTTATATTGTAAAAAATCACAATCTTATTGGGGGAATAAACAGTATGAGTGTAATTATTAAAGTAATGGATGACGGACCTTATATGGTAATTGGTAATGTCGATCTGGTGGACATGAATGATAAGAAGTTCCAGTTCGATGAATCTCAACAGATAGCATTGTGCCGTTGTGGAAAAAGTTCCAGCCAGCCTTTCTGTGACGGAAGCCATATAACCATGGAGTATAAGTCCCGTCCGAGAGCTGATTAATTAAAAAACAATATTTTGACAACCTGGTCTATATCCGGGCTGCTTATCTTAATTTTAAGTGTATTTCATTTTTTATCCTGCAGTTGAATCTATAAAAGATAGAAATAGATTATATAATTGTTAAAATAAAAACATTTTTAATATATACGGTCATCGTAAAATACGATATTCAAAAAGATAAGGAGCTGTATTTTATAAACCTGAGTCTGTACTCTGATCTTCTAATAATTTCCGCACTCTTGTTGTTAGTGCTGGCTTTTTACATAAGGCAGTTCAGGGATACGGATGGAGTGGATGCTTTTTCACTTTTTCTGGTTGCAATTTCCGTTTATTCCGTATTTTACTCAATGGAGGTATCATTAACAGAACTGGATTCCGTCCTTTTGTCCTATAAGCTACAATATCTGGGGATATCATTCATACCGCCACTTTTCCTCTTGTTTTCCATGGGTTATACGGGAAGGAAACACCTGATCACACATTCTTTAAAAATTACTATATTCTTTATTCCTGCCATCACACTATTAATGGTTTTCACAACTGATTATCATAATTTTTTCCACGAAAGTTTTTATTTAAATGCTGATGGGCTAAGGGGTCTTGTATTCGAACCGGGAATCTATTACTGGATCCATCAGACATATTGTATTACTCTGATTTTACTTGGTATGTATTTCTTTTTAAGAATGTGGATTGATACAAAAGCATTTTTCAGCAGACACCTATTAGTCCTGCTCATCAGCTCTTCAATCCCTTTTTCTGTTTACCTGCTTTATCTTACAGGTTTTTTTCCAAAAGGGGTTGATCCGGTTCCTTTTGTATTAATAATGGGTGCTTTAATGATTTACACTGGTATTTTACGTTACAGTTTATTTGATATAGCACCTCTGGCGCGCAGTTTTCTCTTTGATAATGTTCCTTCAGGAGTGGTTGTACTTGACAGGAAGGACAGGGTTGTTGATTTCAACCATTTTGCGACAGAACATCTTGGAACGTCCGGGAAAGGCCTTGGATTACCAGCATCCGAATTCTTTGCGTCCTGGCCACAACTCATCGATCTTGAGGATAAATGCAATGAAGAGAACAGACTGGAGTTCAAAAAGTCCGTTGGAGGAACTGAGCTCTGGTTTGCCGCAAGCCTTCTTCCTCTTCGTAATAAGTATGGTGAAATACGTGGAAAGATGATCGTGCTGGACAATATAACTGACCGTAAACTTGCAGAAGAAGCCCTTATCAGTGGTAAACTAATGGCAGAGGAGGCCAATCATATGAAAAGTGGCTTCCTTGCGAATATGAGCCACGAACTGCGCACTCCTCTCAATGCGGTAATCGGTTTTTCCCAGCTTCTGGAACAGGAAGCAGTGGGAGAACTGAATGACGATCAGATGAAATATGTCCTGAACATAGAAACCGCCGGAAAGCATCTTCTCGATCTGATAAACGATATTCTTGATATTTCCAAGATCGAAGCAGGTAAGATGGAACTCGAATGTGAGGAGTTCTCTGTAAAAGATGCAATTGAAGAGATAGAAAAACTGATAGCTCCAATGGCAGCAAACAAAGACATTGACCTGATCATAGATGCACCGGAAAATACCGGGATATATGCAGACAGGCAAAAATTCAAACAGGTTATGCTGAACCTGTTCAGTAATGCAATAAAGTTCACGCCTGAAAAAGGTGAGGTAACTGTGAATTGTGAAGACATTGGTAATGCTGTTCAGGTATCTGTAAGCGATAGTGGTATAGGAATTCCACAGAACAGATATGATGAGATATTCGAACCCTTCAAACAGATAGAATCCTCAACCAGTAAGAAATACAAAGGAACAGGACTCGGACTTGCTCTGGTCAAAAAGATTGTGGAAATGCACAATGGAAATATTGACGTGAAAAGCGAGGAAGGAAAGGGAAGCACCTTTACGTTTGTGATCGAGGATCAGAGAGATCTCAATGATTCCCGGGAATCGTGTGATGTGGACACAAAAAAAGAGATCATATCAGATAGTATTCCCATATGATTTCTAAAACATCGAATTTTACAGAACCGTAAAACTTATTCCAGATATCATACAGGAGTACTGCTTTTTCTGTATACGTTAAGGTAAACCCATTCTGCTATGGCTCCCAGATTATTATGCCTGAAAATCCGGTAGTTTGTTTCAAGTAGTGGATTGAAACGTGATTTGAACGAGCAGAGATGTTCAGTGTCGGCACCTCCTATCTCGAAGATACTATCGTTTTCTCTGGATAACTTGATCAGCTCCCAGAATATCAGTTCATTCACCGGCAGATCCACTTCAGGTTTGGGTGTACCCAGCCATGATATTACTTTATCTTTGTAACTTACAACTATGTTCGAGCCGATAATATCGTTATTTTCATCGTGTACGTAAAAGAGTCTGATGTTATCGGGATAGAGTTCCAGCAGATCCTCGAGGTATTCCGTACTCTCAATAGGAAACTTCAGGTTCTGCTCTTCATACCTTTTAGACAGGAATTGACAAAAAGGTGCGATGCTATCGCTTTCTGTCATCTCCATATTGTATTTGTTATTCTTTATACCCTTTATCAGACGTCTTGTTGAACGGCTGAATCCTTTTAATATTTCATCAAGGGACGTTTCAGTTGGGACATAATATGTGAACAGGGGCTCGACTGAGAATCCGTTCCATTTGAACTCCCTGATATCATTAAATGAAGGAGTAAACTGGATGGAAGTGTAGATGGGTGATAGTTCTTCAATTTTTTCCGTTGTAAGTTTTGTAATTTCTTTCAGACGCTTTTCTTTACCACTCTGTGTCAGGTCATCATAATCCGCGCCCAATACAAAACCTAAATAAGGTACTCCTGTGCGCGGGGGAGGTGAAAGTATGACATTCATACCATAATTTGTTTTCACAAAAGATGGATATACGCATACAAGATCCTCTTCATCATACACAGCATATGGGAGCAATTTGTAACCTGTGTGCTTCTCTATGGTCTTTAAAAATCCCCATTTATGAAACAGAGTTCCGTAAGGACTCTGATCTACGAACTCATCCCATATTCCGGAGTCATCCATAGTTGATACTTGTATCATTCTTTTCCCCATTCTCCTGAAGATATTTTTTAGCTACTGCAACAAAGCTTCCTGCAATTCAGCCTCCCCACAAGGCTTATTAATCCGGATTTCAGAGCATTGTTGCTCCATATCCCTGAATTTTCACTATCTTGCAGCACAGGCATTATTTGACTCTTCACTTAAGAACTTATTCAGTTCAAAAATGTGAGGACATTGCTGAAGGATTTATAAAATTTTAGTTGAGAAACACGGAAAAGTATTATATCTTTAGTAGAGAAATTATATCCGGGGTTTGATTGATACATGACATATGTTTGAGTGAATGATATGCAGGTTTCCTGGTTTATTCCGACTTATGACACTTACAACATTCACTCAATATCTATATGTAACAATGAAAATCTCTTAATATCCGGGGTTTATTAGCTTTAATAAGGTAATATTTCGGTGATAATGTACAAAAGGGGTGGAACATGGATGATAATTACTTTATTTTAGATCAGGTCCGCATTTTGAAATATGTATTGGAAAATGGATTTATCTTCTGCTGTAAGGGATGGTTTCCGGGTATAGTGCATGTATGACTCAATAAAAAAGCATTCCAGCCTGTGGGAAAGATTTACCGCCAAAGGCGATGATTTCGACCAGTATTCCTGTGTGGACAGTTATTGTAATTTTGCAAGACATGATATGGAGGAGATACTTTCACCTGATGTTTCAAGGAAATTAGTGGAAGAAGGCCTCGAAATGGAATTTCCCGATGATAAGAAATTCGGTGTTTGTCTGACACATGATATAGATGACATTTACCCTCCATTTTACCATACTCTTTTGTCGGTATACTACTCTGCCAGAAATATTGATCTGAGCGGAATCAAAACCCATTGTCTATGGAGAGTCAATGGTAAAGCTCAGTCTCCGTATCTCAACTTCAGGGAGATAATGGATATAGAAGAGCAGTTTGGTGGAAAATCATCCTTCTATTTCCTTGCTGCGGATAAGGATCCGCGAAGATTCCGCTATGATATAGAGGATACCGAGGCTTATATGGGTGAGATCGTAGACCGCGGGTGGGAAGTCGGGCTGCATGGTGGCTATTATTCCTATGCTAATTACAACAATCTCTTATATGAAAAGCAAAAGCTGGAAAGTGTACTGGGGAAAGAGGTGATAGGCTTCAGGAACCACTATCTGAGGTTGAAAATAAACGAATCATGGGAAATGCTCTCAAAAGCAGGTTTCAAATACGATACCACCCTGGGTTTTAACAATACAGTGGGTTTCAGGAATGGTATGTGCCATCCTTTCAGGCCATATAATTCAGAGGAAAAAAAGACGCTGGATATTCTGGAAATACCTCTCAATATAATGGATGTAGCACTTTGTGAGTACGCCGGATCTTTCAAGGAGGCGTGGGAACTTTCAAAGCAGATACTGGATTCCGGGGAAAAGTACAACGGTATAATCACTTTACTGTGGCACAATAATACCTTCAGTTCCCCTCATTTGAAGGATTGGAAGAAGCTGTACATAAAAATACTTGACTATTGCAACAAAAAGGATGCCTGGATCACCAGCTGTGAGGATATTTATGAGTGGTGGAACAGTGCGGATATCGACTATCCCTGAGAATCAGGCACCGTGTCTCCAATTATTTTTTGTATACATAAAAGTACAGAAGTCAGGCTTTTTCTTCTGAAACAATAAACTATGCTGTTGAAAATTTCATAGGCGTATTATTTTAAACAGGTCGATGAAGATAATAATAGGTTAGCTTAAATAAAAGTATGTAATGGTAGGTATTGTCAGGATGAAGTTCCCGGAGGCCTATATCGGTGGGGAACGGATGTATTTCCTGACAGTAGTGGGGTAATTAATTGAATCAACTAAAAGAATGTCCTGAGTGTAACGCACGCCTGAATCAGGTGGACCGGAATATACAGCATTGCGAAATATGTGGATACTGGACCGAGAAAGGAACTGCCAGACTCGACACTTTAATGGTATTTGCATAGGTGAGTGAATGAAAAGACAGGTAACAGGATCCTGTCCGGAGCGCAGAAGTATGTTCAGGCAACCAGCCGTTATGAATATGCTCAATTCACATTTGCTCTTTGGATGTTATTTGTCCAGCGTCTCTAATAAAGAACAGAATATGATCAGGAACAAGGATTCCAGGATACTCATGAGAAAGTTTACGAAAATCTGGAGCAGTAGCTAGCCAGATACCGACTGATGGGAGGTATCTGATTGGTGAATTCAAGACTATTCAAAATTCAGATATAAATCGAAAATGGGGGTAAATCTATGTGCTATTGGTTTAAATTTCAGGAAAATGAAAAGAACAAAATATTGAGAGAAGTTCCTGTACATGCAAATACGGAAATTGAGGCTATGAATCGATTCCAGCAGGATTTCCCGAATATTGGTAGGTTCGAGTTGGTTCAGTTCTAAGGTCAGTATTAGTTTAATTTAATTTAATTTAATTTAATTTATGCTTTGTAGAAATCCTAATTTGAATTACATGGACAACCTTGGCACACCTGCTAAGGTTGTGCACTATTAACTTTACTTTAATCTCCTTTACCTGATTCCAGTACTTTCTTGCCTTGATTTCTTCACCATATTCCCTTTTAAGGACTGAGAACATAGTTTCAACTAGATTTCTATTATGATAGAATCCTTCATCGAACTCCTGTAATCAGTTTTCAGGTACTCTTTCAACAAAACCAATGTCAATAGCTGATGTTGCGTATATTTACTCTTGGAATACTTACAACTGTATATCTCCAAAGGTGAGTTTCCTGATGCAGCTAAAGCTGCATCGACAAACTTTAAGTACTTGTTACTCTGCCATCAAATCGAATATTTAATGGGAGTTCCAGATCTTTGATCTGGAACAAAATACTAAACATTCCCTTTGTGTTTTCGATAGCAAGCAACACTTTGATTTTTATCCATTTTAAAGAATTACGGACTAAATTAAGTAGGAAATAGGTTTTTTACAGAGCCATCTGTTGAGATCTATAAAACTAGTAGTTGAAATATTAACCACTCACACGAATTCATGGAAGTAGTCAAACAACGCCAACCAAAGAAATAATATACAAAAAGCATCCAAAATATGTAGCAGAGTTTTCATAAGGGAATCCATATGATCAAGAGGGATATTGTTCTGGGGAAACTTGATGAACTGCTTCCGGAGTTGAAAAGGAACTATAAGGTAAAGGAAATAGGCCTTTTTGGGTCGGTGGTAAGGAATGACTACAAGACCGGCAGCGATATTGACTTCCTTGTTGAGTTCGAGAAAGGTGCAGATCTTTTTGATCTCGCAGCCCTTGGAATTTTTCTTGAAGACGAGTTCGAGTCAAAGGTGGATATCATCTCGAAACGTGCCGTAAGGGATGAGTTAAAACAAAAAATTTTCTCAGAAGTTATTTATGTACATGCATGAGGTGGTTTTCATGCGCGAGTACAGGTTGTTTTTAGCTGACATTGTTGAAGCGATTGATGAAATTGAAGAGTTCACTTCAGGAATGGACTTCACTGAATTTCAGAACGATAGGAAAACCCAGAAGGCAGTTGTGAAGAATATAGAGATCATCGGTGAAGCCGCTAAAAATGTGCCGGATGAAATTAAAACAAGTTATTCTGACGTTCCATGGAGAGTGATTGCCGGTATGCGGGATCGCTTAGCTCATGGTTATTTCGGAATCGATTATGTGATTGTGTGGGATGTTGTTGGCAATCGTCTGATTGGTTTAAGGGATTCTATCCGGGCAATTCTGGTTGAGATAGATTGAGCAGGCAATTTCTAACATGGAAAAATGAAATGATCCTTCCTTCTATGACTAAGTCATTAAAATATATTTTACTACTTAGAGTCGCCCACAAAATAGTCAAAATAAGTTGAACCTTTTTACAGAATAACGACTAAAAAACATAATTTAATAAATACTATCTAAAGTTTCTAAGCGTGTCTCACTGAACTATCATAAGGTGTTCCAGGCCATGAAGTTTGAAAGGCCTTTCATACTCCAAACAGAAGAGGCTCTCCAAAGCTGACCGAACCCGGGACGGCCCATTCTGGAACTTGTTCTTTAAAGGTCTATTTCGCAAATGTGTCCTGGTTGTTGTTAAATTGCCAGAAAAACCTGTCTGAAAGAACACACAGTTGTACTTTCTGTGGTCTTGTTCTGGGCAGAGTATCACAACGCTGCAGTTAATATACTCAAACTGTGGCTAAGGTCTTTAGTACAAAAAGCTTAGATGCCCTCCACTTCAGTGGAGGGAGTAATCACCCCTGCCAAGTGCAATACACATGATAAAGCCTCTAAGCCATTCGATTCAAGTATCGGAAAACAATGTTGTTGAACTTATCGTGTTGTTCGATGGAACATACATGCCCGCAGTTTTCAATTATTTCTACTCTGGAGTTGCTAAATCTTTTACTATACTTGAGAGTGTCCTTTAAAAAAAGATAGTCCTGGTTACCTGAAACATACAGGATGTCAATGTCATCGCTTATACTTTCCAGCCAGTTCAGACTTTGTTTCGTTTGAGGGATTATGTCGACCCATTTACAGAACTCAACATATCCCAGTTTCTCTGCTTCCTTCACAAATATGCTTCGTGACCTTGAATGGTTCTTTCTCGGCATTATGATGTAAGCAAAGAATCTGTAGAGGAACATGTAATTGATGCATTTTTTAAAAGTGATTGCCAGGGAAAGCAGGAATCTTGTTTTCAGGTTGAACTTTATGATCCCTCCTCCCATGATCATTGAATCCACCTTCTCCGGGTAGAGCACGGCAAACCGCAAACAGATCAGCGAGCTGAAAGAAAAACCAACAAAGTAAGCTTTCTCAATATTATGGTGGTCCAACGTATTGCTTATTATCTCACAGACCTTATCGACATCAAGATACTCATCGTCCATATCCTCGTGCATTTGTGGCACAAGCAGGTTATAGTGCCTGGAAAAGAACTCTACCTGTTTCTTCCAGGTCCTCGCACTGCCTCCAAAACCGTGCACCAGCACCAGCCATTTGGAAGTATGACCTAGCCGGTGAACTTCACAACTAAACCTTCTTTCTTCTGCCATCGGTTATTCCTTTCTTAAAAGCAAGGTACTTTAAGAACAGGGGGAAGTTCTTCCTGTTATGCTCAGGCATTTTCCGGAGCAAGTCCTCGGAGATCCTTTCCCACTGCTTTGCACGCTCATAGCTTTTACTTGCAAGTTCTTCTGCGGACTCCGGGTTGGCCAGATGGGTCGATCTTGCTCCTGTATCCCTGACCACATCAACTAGCGCCTGCGGATTATCTATTAGAGGACATGGCCTTAACGGATTCTGTGAAAATGGTTGAGCATTTCTGAATGAGGTAAAAAACTTGGACCTGAGAGCCTCAGCAAGCGATACTTCGTATATATTCGAATCGGAATAATGGCAGAAAGCACAGGGTTCAACGTCACCTTTAGCGTTGATATGTGCAAAACCAACACCTGCACCGATGCAACCAAATGAAAGATGCCCGTTATTCCAGAAATCTATGATCATATAGTCATGTTCAATACAATAGTCCCGAATCTTCTCCTGAACGTATGCCCTTTGCTCAGGAGTGCATACAAGGGAGGTATCGGCATTGCTTCCCACAGGGATATACTGGAAAAGCCATCCGAACCATGCTCCTCTCTCTCGCATACGATCCAGGAATTCATCGCTGGCTATGGTCTTGTAGTTCCTGGAATGGTAACATGCCGAAAATCCGAAACCTATGTCCCGGGATCTCAGGATATCCATAGCCCTGATAGCTTTATCGTAGACTCCCGGCCCTCTTCTGAAATCTGTTTCCTCTTTTGTTCCCTCGATACTTACGAAGACATTCAGATTTCCCAGTCTTGCCATCTCGTCGGC
>JAALLQ010000338.1_pt1 | contig 11955 bp, 8 predicted proteins | sample 7245921 | NCBI WGS metagenome assembly JAALLQ01 (sample SAMN13049200, study PRJNA578106) | oil field metagenome | isolation source: filtered produced water from oil reservoir B7 | place: USA:offshore Texas | collected 2016 | reverse complement strand
GACTTGCAACAATCAAGCCGTCCAGTGCAGGTGTAACCGCTTGAAGCAGCTTGATCGTCGGCTGGAAACGGCTCTCCGGCCCTGTTGGCAGGAGCACAGGCTCCAACCCAACAGACTTCAGAATATGGCGATACGCCGGATACCCCGGAGCCGCCAAACCGACCCGATCCCCCGGTTCAAAAGCAGTCAAAAAGGCCATCAGAAACCCGGCGGATGATCCCATAGTGCAAAACACCCGATCAGGATCAATGTCTGTCCCATACACAGCACGCCCGTGTTCTGCAATACGCTGGCGTAATTCTGGGATGCCGGGGGCCATGGTGTAGCCCATGGGGTCATCCCCAGCCAATTCCTGCCCCACGCGATCCGCAACCGCACGCGGCAAACGCTGTGATGGCTGACCAATTTCCATGTGCAGAATGTGGTTCCCCTTGGCTTCAAGTTCAGCAGCAGAGCGCAATACATCCATGACAAGGAACGGCGGCACCGTGCCCCGATCGCTGACTTTCAAAACCATACCGAAACCCTTACCTTCACCGAACTTTATTATTTGAACTGGATATTGCCAAATGGACTGCCATCCCCCGTGAATTCCACGCCAACCATGCGGGAAACACCGGAACCTCGCGGATCAAACGGCACAGAACAGGTATCAACCTTGGACGGCGCACCATCCGGGCAGTACACACCAGTTACACGCGTCATCTGGTCCCCGTCTTTGGCAACTTCGGTAACGGAAGACTGTGCCACAGTTTTCAGGCCATAACTGCCATAGGCGAATTGCAAAGCATCGGAAATTGCCGAAGCACCAGCCCCGGCAGCAGCCAAACGCAGGTCGTGATTGTGACGATTGCCAATCAGCAACGGCATCATGCTTTTGACATCAAACTCTGTGGTGATGGGCTGAAAACCGAACATGCTGGTCGCACCCAAGGTTTGCCCAGAACCAAACAAACGCCCCATGGATAAGACACAGCTTACGGTCATGCCGCCACGGTCCGCCACAACGAACCCAGTGCTGCCATAAGGAACCGGAGCCGGCAATGTCCCCACACGTGCGGCAACGGCATTTCCGGCATTTTCCGCATTACTCCATGCCTTGGCGGCGATTGGCCCGGCAAACGGAGCCGGCGGCAAATACAAATCCTCGTTGCCTCGGGTTTCCACGACAATTGGGTCAAGTTTTTGCGCGCTGTAACGCCGCAGAACGCCGCGCCGCTGTTGTGCCAAATCCGGCAGTTCATCAGCAATTATTCGGGCCAAGTTTCCAGCATACGCATCGCCGACGCCCTTGGTCCGCAACGCTGAAAGGGTAGATGCGGCACGAAGTTGCACCATACGTTCCCCTTCTTTCAACAAACGTCCGTCTTTCAGGAATGGCACGGCGGCCTCGCCATGCAAGTCTACCCCCTGCCCGACATGGGCCAAATCTTTGGCAAAGGCACGGGAAACCGGCGTCCCGAACCGGGCCAGATTTTCCGCCTCGGTCAAAAGGGTTTCCCAGCGCATAGTGCCCGATGCTGCATGCAGGGCATACAAGCCACGCGGCATTCCGGGGACGAAACCGCCACCCGGCAATACTTCCGGCATAAAGGCGTAAACCTTAACCGGTTTACCTTCCTGTGGCAGTCGGCTCATACAGACGCCACCGCCACCCCAGCCTGCTCGGCTCGGTAATGTGACGGTCAGAGTTGAAGCCATGGCGACAGCGGCATCCGCCGCAGTTCCACCGGCGGTCAGAACGTCTTCACCGATTAAGGCTGCACGAGGTTCTTCGGCAGAGACAGCACCGGCAAAACCGGATACATATCCAATCACTCCTTCCTGCGGTTTGTGGGCATCACACCCGGCAACAACCGTCAGGGCCATTACACTTAAACCCGCAAGCAGGGTTTGACCACGGCGACGCGTGCAGGTAGCCTTTTGTGGTCGGCTGGAGACAGTCAAAGCTTGTCCCTGATTTTTATGAACGGAAGTGAACAAAGTGCGCATTAGATTTCCGGCTTTACTGTTGGCATTCATAGCATGGGCATCTCTGACGTTGTGCCACGTTCCGACGGCACATGCCAGATCGCAAATATCTTTAATTCGCGATGCGGAAATTGAAAATACCATTCATGAGTTCGCAGCGCCACTGCTGCGCGCTGCTGATCTTGATCCAAAGGCCCTGAAAGTGCATTTGGTCAATGATCCATCCCTGAATGCTTTTGTAACCCACGGGATGAATCTGTTTCTGCATACCGGATTGTTAACCTCTGCAGATGACCCAACGCAGGTCTTAGGCGTCATGGCCCACGAATTCGGTCACATCGCCGGTGGTCACGTTGCCCTGCGTTCCGAACAGCTTAGCCGAACACAGGAAAACCTGTGGCTATCCTACTTGCTGGGCGCAGCAGCGGCACTGGCAACCGGACAGGGCGAGGCATTTTCCGGCATTACCTACGCAACCCAAGCCAACATGCTGGAAGGCCTGATGGCATTCTCCCGCGCTGAGGAAAAACAGGCCGACTTAGCCGGAACCGAATTCATGGATGCGGTTGGAATTTCCAGCGAAGGCATGTTGAAGTTCATGAAAAAACTGGAAGGTCAGGAATTGTTGGTCACTGACCGTCAGGATCCTTACCTGCGCAGCCACCCACTGACCCGTGACCGAATTGCATTTATGCACCAGCATGTGGAAACGTCTCCCTTTACTCATAAGCCCGTTTCACCGGAGTGGGAGGAACGTTTTAAACGCATGCAAGCCAAGCTGAGAGGATTCCTAGATAATCCGGGCCGGACATTACAAGTTTACCCGGAAACCAATACGTCACCGGAAGCCTTATATGCTCGCGCCATTGCCCTGTTCCGTCAGGGGTACGCCAGAAAAGCCATTCCGGTTCTGGACCAGTTGCTTGCGACCGCGCCCAAGGACCCATATTACCTTGAGCTAAAAGGGCAAATCCTGTTCGAAAGTGGTGATGCTGATGCCAGCATTATGCCTTATCGTCACAGTATCCAATACGCGCCGAACGACGCGCCCCTGTACCTTGGCATAGCCCGCGCATTGATCGCCAGAGGAGAAGATGCGGACTACCGTGAGGCGGAAGAAGCCCTGACAGTTGCGTTGCGGTTGGAACCCGAAAATGCATCTTACTGGAAGCAACTCGCCATCGCCCAAGGTCGCCAAGCAAAAACCGCCGATGCTGCCTATGCCATGGCGGAATACACCATTCGCACCCGCCAATATGCGAAGGCTAAATTCCACGCTGGAAAGGCAGCCAAGGAACTGCCGAAAACGTCCCCGAAACACTTGCGCGCGAAAGATATCGCAGATCAGGCCCAACATTACCTCGAACTGGAAGCCAAGAAGCGTCGCAACCAATAACCCCTTATCCTTGAGGACATTATGATCAAGAGTATTCGCCAATCCCTGAAACTGTTGCCAATGACTGCCATGGCACTTGGGTTGTGCACGCAAATCACTGCGGCCCATGCCGCCGCACCGCTGACTCCCGAACAAACGCAAGCGGTCAAAACCCTGATCCGCTCCACTTTGGTGGAAAACCCAGAAATTCTGGAAGAAGCCATGGAAGCGGTAAAAGCCAAGCGTATCGCCGACCATGAGGCGGCACAAAAGGCTATGATTGCAGCCAATACTGATGCCTTGCTCCATGCCGATGACCCATACTTTGGCGCAGAAAAGCCCAAGGTCTATGTGGTCGAATTCTTTGACTACAACTGTGGCTATTGCCGGATTGCTTTTCCCAGCATCATGGATGTGGTCAACAGCGAAAAAGACACCCGCATCGTCTTCAAGGAATTGCCAGTCCTCGGCCCGGAAAGTGTCAAAGTCTCCCGGTTGGCTTTGGCATCCCGTGAACAAGGTAAGTATTCGGAATTTCATACTGCGCTGATGAAATCCGACAGCCGTCTGTCCGAAGATATCGCACTTGATATCGCGAAGGAAGTTGGGCTGGACACAGACAAGCTCAAAAAGGACGCAGAAAGCGAAAAGGTACAAGACACCCTGACCCGCAATCAGATGCTGTCCGGCATGCTTGGCATTCGCGGCACGCCATCCTTTATTGTCGGTGACACCCTTTTCCCCGGCAAAGTCACGGCGGATGTCCTAAAGCAAGCCATCGCAGAAGCCCGCAAATCAGCCGGGAAATAAAGCCTGCGTGCGCAAACGAAAACGGGAGCCTGTTGGAGGCTCCCGTTTTTTTATAACTGCACAACCGACATGCCTGTCAGGACTGTTCCCTACCGCTTCATTGTCGCTGCAACCTCAACCATGCCATCGACAGTCGTATAAGTTTTCGAAGCCATACTGTAGGCCGTTTGCACCGTCACCATACGGGTAAATTCTTGCCCCAAATCCACATTGGACCTTTCCAGATTACCGACCTGAATCGTGGTGCTCTCTGCCTCATTTTCCAAGTCCCGCAATGTCACATCCCCGGCATTTTCCGTTGCCTTGAACAGATTGCCTGTCACTGCCTCAAGGTTGTTGGGCGCGGTAAACTCAGCAATAGCTGTCTTGAACAATGGGATTTGCCGACCATTGGTGTAATGGCCCCATAGCACCCCATTTTCATCAAAGGATTCATCATACAGACGACCCGTGGAACTGCCATTCTGCTCCGTGCGATACACGATGGTTTCATCGGCATATTGTTCCATTTCGCTTAAATCTACAGCAATAGAACTGGTCGTACCGTCATCCCAAGTCACTTCCATCTGCACCGCATCTTGCGGTGCCTGCACCTTACCATTGCCAAAGAATGTCACAGCCTGCGTTCCAGCAGCCGGAGCCGTCACAGTGCCCCCGGCAACTGAGAAATCAACGGTCCAGTTGTTGGCTGAGGTTTTGTTAAAGGTATAGGTCAAGGATTGGGAATTAAATGCCGCGTCATAAATAGAACCATGGACCGAAACGCTGTCACCAATCGCCGTGTTGGACGGGATATTCGCCGCCATCAATGCCTCGGTCGAGGCTTGCCCGAGCAATTCATCAAGAGCAAAGGCCCGCATGGGCTGCAAGGATGACATTTCCGTTCCAATCGTGAACTGACCATCAGTCGCTGGCCATCCCATGACGAACTGCCCCCCAGCGGTGGTATAGTATGATTGCTGCGTACCATTACCAATATCTACGTAGCGTTGGCTGAACGCGCCGTCACGGGTAAAAGACACGTTGCTTTCGCCCATACTGTTGAACGCATTAGAGACAACGAAGAAACCACGCCCGTTGATTGCCAAATCATCCGCACGTCCGGTACTGGCAATAACTCCCTGCTGCATCACAGCGCGACGATCAAACGGCTTCACCGAATAAGAATCGATGTTGCCGCTGTTGGTCCCATTCAACAGGGTTTTAAACAGAGTATCCTCACGCTTATACGCCGTCGTATTGACGTTGGCGATATTCGTACTGATCGTCTGCATGCCCTGGCTTTGGGCCATCATGGCAAGTTTGCTAGAACTGAGTGCGCCGAGTAGACTCATGGCGGGGCTCCGTGGGTTCGGTCATAGTTTATCGTATGACTATATGCAAACCTCGGGCCAAATAAATATTCTTTACATTACAATGAATTAGATAAAACGAGCACCAACATAGGGCAAAAACTGCCGCCCCTTAAACGTGAAGGGCGGCACTTCCTGCCGCCCTGTCATGGTTTAGATGCAGTACTGCTTCACCGGTTCAAACCCGTTGAATGCCACACTGGCATAGCTCGTTGTATATGCCCCGGTGGAATGGAATTGAATAAAATCACCGGGCTGCAAATTGGTGGACAGGCAATATTCCGTGTCTTCGTAAATGACGTCGACACTGTCACAGGTCGGCCCTGCCAAAATGACAGGGGCAGTTTCCGCACTCTCACGAGAAGAGGTGACCGGGTATTTGATCGCCTCACCAAGAGTTTCGATCAAACCATTGAACAATCCGGCATCCAGATAAACCCAACGCTTTTCCAGATCGTTATGGGATTTGCGTGACACCAGAATAACTTCGGACTGAAGAATACCGGCATTGCCAACCATTGACCGCCCCGGTTCCACCATCAGCATCGGCAGACGGTTGCCAAAATGGGCTGTCACCGCTTGCATAACCGTACGCGTATACGTGGACAGCGCATCAACTGCTTCCACATATTGCGACGGGAAGCCTCCACCAAGGTTAACTGCCTTCAATTCGATTCCGTGCTCTTGAACCTTCGCGAACAGCTTGGCAACAGCTTCCATTGCCACATCCCACTGGTCCAGATTGGTCTGTTGAGACCCCACATGGAACGATATGCCATAGGGCTCCAGACCCAGTTCCTTGGCTTGGCACAACAGATCAGCGGCCATATCCGGGTCGCAGCCGAATTTACGGCTCAACGGCCATTGCGCACCCTTGTTTTCCACCAAAATCCGGCAATACACACGAGAACCGGGAGCCGAACGCGCAATTTTGTGCAACTCGGTTTCCGCATCAAAAGCAAACAGCCGAATACCCCGCGCATAAGCTGCGGCAATATCCCGTTCCTTTTTGATGGTGTTGCCAAAGGAAATCCGGTCTGCGCTGGCACCACATGCCAAACAGGAATCAATTTCCGGCAAGCTGGCGGCGTCAAACGACGACCCTTCCTGAACCAACAAACGCACCACATCGGGGGCTGGATTGGCTTTCACGGCATAAAATACCTGAGCCAGCGGCAAATGATGGCGCAGGTTGCGATAGTTTTGCTTAATGACCTCAAGGTCAACGACCAGACACGGTGTCGGCGGCTGGTGTTCGTTCAAAAAACGCTGAATGCGTTCAGTCATGTTCAGTCCCCTAGCCCCATTACAGGAGCATCAAAGTCCGGGCATCCAAAGACACCCAGTTCACTGGGAGGACCAGGCCAGATCTAGAGCGTTACGCACACGATCTCTCTCGGAAGGTTACCCTTCCACAGGCACAGGTCACCAAATTGCAACCCGACGAAATGCTGGTCAGCACGACTGACACATACATCGCGTCATTTCAGCCAAGTCGGTATTAAAGGTCTGGAAGGAAGTATCGCCGGGGTGATGAATATAAGAAACATCGCACCGGTAAAGCCTCAGGCACACAACGCATTTGGCAGTCAACATTCCGTCCTACCCCAAGCCGAGCTTGGTAACGTGTCGTGCGTCGTTACGTATCCACTATGGAACAGAGGCACGTGCGCAGGTCAATTCTGCTACGTGATTCACACGGTCATGTAAAGTGATTTTTGTGCATTTGCAGAATTATTTGTGGATAAAAAAACCGCCCCAAAATTCAATTGGGGCGGCGACTGAAAAATATATTTATTTTCCAGCGAGTTCTTAGATTAATCCTGCCAAAGGCGACGACGGGTCAGCATACATTTTCTTTGCCATCCGACCGGCACGATAGGCCAAACGCCCGGCAATGACTGCGTGCTTCATAGCCTGTGCCATCAGGATCGGATCCTGTGCCCCGGCAATAGCCGTATTCATCAACACACCTTCACAGCCCAGTTCCATCGCCGCCGATGCATCGGATGCCGTACCAACCCCAGCATCGACAATTACCGGAACCTTTGCGTCTTCGATAATCAGGCGGATATTCACCGGATTCTGGATCCCCAGACCAGAGCCAATAGGCGCACCCAGCGGCATAATGGCTACACAGCCGATTTCTTCCAATTGCTTGGCTGCAATCGGATCATCCGCACAATAGACCATGACATCAAAGCCATCTTTGACCAGTGCTTCTGCCGCACGCAGGGTTTCTGGCATATTGGGGTACAGGGTTTTGTGATTGCCCAAAACCTCAAGCTTCACCAGATTCCAATCCCCTGCTTCACGGGCGAGCCGCAAAGTCCGCACCGCATCCTCTGCCGTGAAACAGCCCGCCGTATTCGGCAGATAGGTGTATTTTTTTGGGTCCACATAATCCATCAGCATGGGCTGATTGGGATCACTGATATTCACCCGCCGCACGGCAACGGTCACAACCTCGGCACCGGAGGCTTCGATGGCAGCAGCGGTTTCGTCAAAATCCTTGTACTTGCCCGTTCCGACAATCAAGCGTGAGTTGAATTCACGACCTGCAACGGTCCAACGGTCCATAGTGTCCTCCTGCGGTGCCCCACCGCCAATAAAATGTACAATTTCGAAACGGTCCCCGTCTTCGACCGGCGTCGTATCGTACGTCGATTTGGAGACGATTTCCAAATTCCGCTCCACCGCAACCTTGCGCGGCGCGATGCCGATCTCTTGCAACAGGTCTGCCACAGTCATTCCGGCTTTAATCTCGCGGCTTTCGCCATTCAAGGTGATCTGCATATTTGCTGTCCAGTATTGCTTTTCGATCGAAGGATAGCAGAGTAAGGTATTGCAAATGCCCTGCCCGATTCCACGCAACGGAGTATACATCCCGTGACTGATTCTGCCACTGTTAAGCACGTCCTTATTCTGAACGGACCGAATTTGAACATGTTGGGCCAGCGTCAGCCCGAGGTCTATGGTCACACCACACTGGCTGATATCGAAGCCAACTGCATCGCCGCTGCCGACGCCAAAGGGTGGACCATATCCTTCCGTCAAAGCAATTTTGAAGGCGATCTGGTTACATGGATACAAGAAGCCAAAGGCACCGCCGATGCGGTCATTATCAACCCGGCAGCTTACACCCACACATCCGTCGCCATTCTGGACGCTTTGCTGCTGCTTGATTGCCCAATCATTGAAGTTCACCTGTCCAACATCCATAAACGCGAAGAATTCCGTCACCACTCCTTTGTGTCAAAGGCTGCAACTGCGATCATTGCCGGACTTGGCGCACAGGGCTACCTGCGGGCACTGGATGCACTGGATTCCCTGTAGGTTATGAGTGATACCGACATAGAAATCACCCCGGAGCTATTGCTAAACGCCTATTGCAATGGCGTTTTCCCCATGGGGCGCAGTCATGATGACCCGGAACTGGTTTGGCTTTGCCCGGACCCACGGGCGATCTTTCCCTTGGACGGGTTCCACATCAGTCGATCTTTACGCAAAACTTTGCGCAGTGGGAAATTTACCGTCACCGTAGACACCGTATTCCGTACGGTTATGGAATGCTGTGCGTCCCCCCAACCGGAACGTGAAGATCGCGACGATACTTGGATTACACCACAGATCCTTGATCTCTATACCGCACTCCATGACATGGGCAATGCCCACAGTGTTGAGTGCTGGCATGACGGACAGCTGGTCGGGGGACTTTACGGCGTCCACCTTGGCGGAGCCTTCTTTGGCGAAAGTATGTTTTCATTCATGACCGATGCGTCAAAGGTCGCCCTGATGCATTTGGGCGCACGCCTGCGGGCCGGAAACTTTTTCCTGCTGGATACACAGTTCATCACAAATCATCTGGAAAGCCTTGGCGCCATAGAAATCCCGCGCAATCAGTACTTTCGTCACCTTGAGAAGGCACTTCCTCTGCCGGGGGATTTTTTTCCACCCGCGAAAGCCATCCAGACGGAATTGGAACTTATGAGCCAGCGCCGCCATTAAAAAAGACTCCCCCGAATTACGGGGGAGTTTGTCTGGATAACGTTCAGTGGAAGGGCATTAGGCGTTTCGCACATCCCGCAGGAAGTTTTCAATCTCCACCTGCATGGTATGAGAGGTCGCCGACAAGCGATCCACGGCCTGACGGGTTTCTTCTGATAACTCACCGGTTCGATCCGCATTGCTGCTGACCATGACAATGTTCGACGACACATCCTGCGTACCTTGCACCGCTTCGCCAACGTTGCGTGCAATTTCACGGGTTGCAGCCGATTGTTCCTCAATAGCCGCTGAAATCGCTGTGGTGTCTTCACCAAGGCTGTTGATAATTTGAACCACAGTATTGATAGCCTCGCTGGACATCTGCGACGCACTCTGAATTTCCGTGATTTGCCCGGTAATATCTTCCGTTGCTTTTGCCGTCTGATTGGCAAGGGTTTTCACCTCACCGGCAACAACCGCGAAGCCCTTCCCGGCTTCACCCGCACGCGCAGCTTCAATCGTCGCATTCAGCGCAAGAAGATTGGTCTGACTGGCAATATCCTGAATCAATTTCGCAACCGCACCGATGCGATCCCCGGCTTCGTTCAGAGTGTGCATTGCTTCCTGCACGCTTTGAGACTGCATCACCGCATTTTGTGCGACTGTATTGGCATCAGCAACGCGGGCTGTAATCTCATCAATTGACGCGGACAACTGCTCAGTCGCTGCAGCCACCGCATTCGAATTGGCATTGGCTTCCTCAGCTGCAGCAGCCACGGTTGCCGCACGAGAGTTGGTTTCCTGCGCCACGCTGGCGACTTCATCTGCGCTGCCTTCAACCTGCTGCAAAGCCGCAGATACATCAACCATGGACCGATTGATCACACCATCAAACTGCGAAATCAAGCCATCCAGTTTATGTTCACGTTCCAGCAACTGGATTTTGACCAGTTCCTGATACACGGAAATCGACAAATCCATGTCCATAAACACGGCTTTATTCACGGCGGTGCGAATTGCCTCACGTTTTTTGGAGTTACGTTTGAATTTGGCATCAATCACGGACAGCAACCGATTCATAATCAGCGCATAACCACCAATATACCAGCGCGGTTCCAAACCGATACGGGCATGGGTATTGCCGACTGCCATCACACCCTTCATGTAGGTTTCGTCAAAGTCCCCTTTGAACAAAGTCCCCCAGTGTGCGCTTTGTGCCTTTTTCAAATGTTCAATCATGGTATCGGACGCAAACATATGCGAAATCTGCGGAAATGCTTTTAAGTGGTCATAAAACTCATCCAAAATACTGCGCAGATGCGGCTGAATAATTGGCCACGCTTCCATCAGACAGGGTTTGGTCAACGAATTCACACGCAAGAACTTCAAACGGGTTTCACGGTCCACATCAAACTCAAACACGACCACACTCCTTAGGCAAATACCCCGCCAATCAAGAGGCGGGGTAGATTATTCGATCATTTCTAATTATCACAACATTGCCAGAAAGAGAAGGCAATAATCATGACAGTTTGTAATATTAAGCGTCTACTTTGCTCATATTGAGGTATTCAGCAAAAAATTTGACACTTATCAATCCACTCGACCCAGTGCCTTGGCAAGAATCATGTAGATGCGACCAATATCAGACCCAGTCAGCACCGCAGTCATAACATCGGAACGGTCAGAACGCCGGACTCGCGCCGTCAGAGCCTCAAATTCCGACAGATATCTGGTCACGTAGCCACGGAACTCAGCATCCTGTTCGAAACGCTCCATGATTTCCTGCATTTGGGCCTTTGTCAGGGAACGGGATAGATGGCGTAGGAAGGCACCTTGATCACCACGATGGTAACGCTTCCACAAGTCTTCTTCCACGGTCGGCTGGAATGCACGGGTAATATCCACGGAAACAGCCTGCAAACGCTCAATAACCTGAGCCGCATCCCGTAGGAACATATCATTCTGCACGTCTGCTTTTTGCACTTCCAGTGCCCGCCCGCGTTCGTCAGCCTCGTTGGAGGCTTCAATAATTGCCTTGGTCTTTTGCTCCAACAATGCACTTAATTTATGAGTTCGAGATTCCAGCAAGTCCCCGGTCGTCGTCATTTCCGAAGCTTTCTGACGCAGGGTATCCATCAAGGATGCGACCTTATCAATGGTATCAGATGCTCTGGATGCCAATTCAGAGGATTGGCTTTGGAAACCATCACGCGCCTGATTGATTTGCTCCGAAATTTTGGCAGATGTTGACGCTACCTGTTCAATGGTTTCTTTCAGACGCGTTCCGGCAACCGTAACCTGAGCCGAACTGCGCCCTGCCGTATCATCAAAATCCCGTCCGATCTGGTGCAAGGAATCGCCAAGAGACCGAACACGGCTTGATGCTTCGTCGGTGGTTTTCAAGAATTCAAGGGAGCGATCGCGCAAAGCCCCGCCAAAGGCAGTCAACGCCTTTTG
>JAALLQ010000335.1_pt1 | contig 11999 bp, 9 predicted proteins | sample 7245921 | NCBI WGS metagenome assembly JAALLQ01 (sample SAMN13049200, study PRJNA578106) | oil field metagenome | isolation source: filtered produced water from oil reservoir B7 | place: USA:offshore Texas | collected 2016 | reverse complement strand
CTGTTTCAATTCCCTGACGGGAATTATTTTTATTTGGACAAAAAAAAGCGCCCTTAGTAATTACGAGTTAGGAACCAGGTTTCAATTCCCTGACGGGAATTATTTTTATTTGGACGGTAAAGTCCAGACTTGATGCCTTTGTTAGCAAGTATGGGTTTCAATTCCCTGACGGGAATTATTTTTATTTGGACGTTGCAACACCGGCCTACGCTGCTGACCCCGAATTTATTCAAGTTTCAATTCCCTGACGGGAATTATTTTTATTTGGACTGGGTACCTGAAAATTGCCCAAAACCATCCCGATTTCCTCGTTTCAATTCCCTGACGGGAATTATTTTTATTTGGACAATCACTATCGCCGCCCATTTGGTAGGTGATAAACGGAGGGTTTCAATTCCCTGACGGGAATTATTTTTATTTGGACCAGCCGCCTGGCACTGATCCCTTAAATCCCGCACCCAATCCGTTTCAATTCCCTGACGGGAATTATTTTTATTTGGACTGACGGGGAGTTGAAGTTTTTCAGCAAAGTTATTAAAGGGTTTCAATTCCCTGACGGGAATTATTTTTATTTGGACGACAATGCAGACCGTGACATATTTAATTCTTTAGCAAGCGTTTCAATTCCCTGACGGGAATTATTTTTATTTGGACTTGGGTAAATTTCACACTGGTTTTGTTTTAATTCCTGTTTCAATTCCCTGACGGGAATTATTTTTATTTGGACAGCGGGCCACTAGAAACCTTGTGGCTCAAGGGTTTTAGGGGCAATTTGCGAGAACCTACCGTGAAGGGCCCTTTGTTTACCATGTTATGGTAAATATCACTTGGCTTTCTAACTCCCCAGAAATCTTTTCCAATCCTACATTTCGCCATTCATGCAGGTTTTCCTTCCTTTTAGGTAAAAAAAGTTGTGCCGCGAGAACCTCCGGGGTTTTTTGCACACCAGAGGTTCTCGCTATCTGAAAATTTAAACAATATATATTCCATCACCAAAAGGATCTAGACTCGAACCTACGCGATCCACCTTTCCAGAGCAATGTTTGCACTGCCGGTAAAAGATAATGCTGTCTTCATTTTTGTTTATTAGTTTCTCCAATTTATAGCGCAGTATTAAATAATCTTCTTTTCGTAAACTGCATTCAAAAACGCTGTACTGCACCCGAATACCATAATCTTTCAGGGTTTTGTGGACTTTATCCCGCCTCCGGTCGTCGCTGATATCATAGGTAATAACCATATTTTCCATTATCGCACCACAAAAGGAATGTATTCCTTTAATTCTTTCTGCAATACTTTACCCAAAAAACGGGCCTGCAGTTCAAATACCCTGAGATAAGGAAGTTTGTAGTTAAATACAGGGTGGCTTATTTCACTTCGCAGGCGCTCCTGGTAGCACTTATAAAATTTCTTCCGCCCTGCGGGGTTTAGAAAGCAGCCGCCCAATTGGTATGCAAAGTCTTCCTCTCCCACTACCCCGCGGTTAATTGCTGATAGAACAGATGAGTCGGCCACAATAGGGCGAAATTCCTCCATTAGATCCAGAGCTAAGGCGGGCCGGCCGTAAACGGGGTGATGAAGGTAACCCACGTAAGGGTCAAATCCCGCCACTTGAACAGCGGACTGAATATCTTTTAACAGCAGTGTATAAGCATAGCTTAAAAGGGCGTTCACCGGGTCCCGGGGTGGACGGCGGTTGCGTCCGGAAAACTCGAAATACATCCCTGGCTTGATCAGCAGTGAAAAAACGCTAAAATATTGACGGGAGGCCATCCCCTCCACTCCCAAAAGAGTGTCAGAATCCTGTGCCCGGGCTGCTGCCGCTATGGCTCCGCTTATGTTTCGTGCAGCTTTATCCATCTTCTCACTTTTCACCCGCCGGTTGTGACGCATAAGCAGGATACGCATATTGGCCAACTTACCGGTTACAAATCTTCTGGCTAAACCCAGGCGGAGATCGTCTTGGAAGTAAGCCGAAAACTGTGCAAGACGGAGAAGGCCATTTCTAGTAAAGGATGGTTCCACCAGTCCCCGGTATTTTCCTCCGGTAGTGAGGTAAGCTACCGGAATGCCCTGGTCCAAAAGCATTTTTATAGCCGGGGTGGTCAAATTCACCCCTCCTACCAGTACTACCTGGTCTATGTTGCACAGGGGGATATCTTGTAAAACTTGTTCTTCTTTTTTTACCAGCAGGCGCTGCCCTGTTTTTTTGATTTTAGCCCCTTGTTCATCAACGTACAATACCCGGCCCAGGTTTACTCCGGGTACCGGGCGAGCGGGCTTTTCTCCGCTGGCTGTAAGGTAGCTGGTTTCAAAGGGTAAGCAGCGGGGCTCAAGGGCGCAGCCGCAACAGCGGCTGTCCGCAACAGGGGATGGAATATCACCGGACTCCATAATGTGCAGAGCCCTTTTTATTGTATTTTCCACCAAGGCCCGCAGGTCTGAATGAAAATGCACTTCTCTGCGGGTGCGAGAAGCAACATAGTAAATGTAACCTTTTTCTATATCCCGGCCCAGCTTTTCCTCCAGTACCATGGCCTGGGCACAGAGCTGCACATCATCGTTAAGGCTGTCCTTTAATGCCCCTTTTTTATATTCCACGGGATACCATGCGTCTCTCTCCTCGAGGCAATCCACCACACCTATCAACCCCAGGGTCTCGGAGGATACACTTACGGAGCGCACCTGAACACCCTCTGCCCGGATTACGGTACCCCGCCGCTCTCTTTTTTCCTCCTGCAGTTTGCCCTCCAGTACGTGTGCGTTACTGTCACCGGCACCTTCCATTACCCGGTAATAAAAATTACGGGGGCAATAAAGTATTTCAGCCACAGATGAAATGGGTAGATATACTGGCTCACTACGGGGTTTTGCTTCCATCATTACCCTCCCATTACTTTTTATTGTGGAGGATAACCGGGTAAAGGAAACCTTATACCTTTAGCGGAAACTTTTAAAATCAAACCCAAACTCGGCGCTGTAAGGCAAATCCAGTACATTAATTTTATACTCAGTGCCTTGCCACGTAATTTCCCGCACTTGCCAGTTATCTTGCCAGCGCTTAAGCTTGGGGAGAACTAGCCTCATTATCACATAGCTGAAGCGCCAATCTTTTTTAACACCACATAGTTACGCTGGAGTGTAACAACCGGTTTAGCGGCTATATTGCTTTTAGCTTGTCTTTAAGCTCTGTCTTCTGCTATTTACTTACGTAATTCAATCTGCCACCTTGACCTGCCCCATCCCCATGGTGGTCTTGTAACCTACCCCGGCATAAAAGGTAAAGCGAGCCAGCATATGTAATACCTTTATCATTATGTCATCCCTTTGTTTTCGCACGCCAAAGGTACAGGACCCGGTAAACCCGACCTGCTTGTACTTATCAAAATGCATGATACGTGTTTGCAGCCTGTACCCGGCGGGGAAAACATTTTCCTCGATGAATTTAATGTAGTTATCTCCCAGGTTCACAGGAGAAAAAAGGTTCCATTTTTGAAGCAGGTTTAAAAACACCTTTTGAGGTTCAGGCAGGGGATAATTCCTTCCCCCGGATCTAAAGGTTGTGGGAGAAAGGAATTTTAGTTGTATTTTATTGTTTACTTTTGGGCCGGAAACAATGGCATTGTATATTTCCTCATAGCTGGTGGTACCGGCCCATGGATTTTCTTGTGCATCCACCGTCCAGTGGTCTACATCCAACCTGGCCCCGGCCAGTTCTACCTGGGGCGGGATTAATTCTTCTGCCCTTTCTTGCAGCCAAAAAGATAAATCAGGATCTATAAAAGTAACCCGAAAAGTATAGTTTTCACCGGGAAAAAGCCGCCAGCGGTTATCTTCAAAGGCTACCTTTCCCCATAAAGGGGAAAGGGTAAAGGGTTTAACTGAGCTGGATGCATGCAGCACTTCCGCCAATCCAGCATCTAAAATTCGAACACGGTTAAGGAAAAAAGCGTGTAGTACCTGACCCATTGAGGGTGGTACTAACGTTTCCTGCCGCACCTTTAGAACTATTGCGCAACTAGTTAACAAGATGAGTTTCCTCCATAGCAGTTAATATATTGAAATAGTTACCCAACCAAGGGGCCAGCGGGGTGAATCCCCGTCCATCACAGCCCGGCGGGATTTGGGAAATTCATATTGTCCCCGGGGTTCAAACAAGCTGTCCCTTAGCTCCCGGCGCAATTCTTCAGGTAATAGCATTAGTAAGCTTGCCCCGCCGAGTCCGGAACCCCAGCCGAGCCTCATGGCAGCCCTTTCCTGTTGGTAAAATTCTTGCATTTCTGATGAGCCCGGGCCATAAACACCGCCCCAGTAGCTCTTTTCAAACTGCCACAAATCGGTGGTAAATTCATTTAAGAAGGAAAGTAAATCCTCCATTGAACTGTATGGCAAGCCGTTTTTTTCCGTCTTTTTACTGAAATCCGATAATATGTTCTCATCCAAAGTGATACTAAATTCCATTTCAGCTCCAGGAGGGATTACTTCTGTAAATAGCTGCGTTTTTAGATAAACCTCATTGCCCTTGGTAAGGCTTAAAACTTGCACCTCTTCCAATGACAAGGAATCCTTATCCAAAGGAGTAGTGTCGGATACTTTTACGGCCCGCATAATATCTCGTTGTTGGCTGGTAGGGCCGCGCCTGGCATTGGTATGCAACGGCAGCTCATAATTTTGCATTAACTTTCCCTCTATTGCTCCCGCTATATTTCTCTTTATCTTATCTTTAAACCATGGCTTTCTTCTCTTCCATTCATCGGCATTATTAAACTCCCGCAGTTTTTTCTTCACTTCATTAACTAAAAACCGTTTAAAATCCTCTGGCTTTTTTTCTTTCATTCTTTTCAAAACGCCGTACATTACTGCCGTCCGCAACACACCCTTTATGGAAGAACCAGGGATAAAAGGGCAGTTCCATGCATCTCTCACAAATGGCCTTAAACGACGGGGAGTGGAACGCAAACGGGTAGCTGAGCTGTAAGCGGCACTTTTTTGTAAAAAGTCGGTATTTAACAGTTTGACTTGCTGTAGAAACCTTTCCAACTGAAAGTTACGCCCGGCCTGGTCAATATCGGTGTACAGGCAGTCCATCATATCCTTTTTTAATAACTCGCGTCCCATCTTTGATTCATCCACTACATAACAATACCCCTGGTTTATCACCGCCTCCAGCGGAGTTAATTCCTGTGTCTTGCCCCCTACATGCACAGGGCTAACCGTTTTTAATATTACTCGCTTACGCATAGATTTTCACCTCCGCGGGGACGGCCAGTGCAAAACCAAACCTGTATAAAGGGTGCAGGCTTTCATCCCATCCAGTAGGAGTAACATCAGCCATAGAACCAATGGGTTTATTCGTCAAAACCGAACCCTCGGCAAACATTCTGCAAGATTTTCTGCGCGCCTGCTGCAAGGAAAACGGTGATGAAGCCCAACCGTCTCGCGTGATAATCTCAAAATACGATTCTTCCAATGAAAATTCTCTTTCTTCGTATGACGGGTGGGTTAGTGACAGTAAACACCAGGCACTCTTGTTGGAGTCAACATCCCACAATTGCCTCCACTCGCTATCCGGTTCAATCCATTCGGCCTCAAACTTACCGTATCCAATACTTCGCAAGCCGCCCAGTCCACTGTCACCCAACCAGGCCAAAGCTCCCTCCAGCTTTTCCTTTACCTCCTGGTTCAGTATATCCACCAGGCAATACAGCCCGGCATCATTACTGAATACAGTCATCCCGGCATGGAATAAACCCGATGCACTTGTAACCCTGTCCAATTGTACCCGGGGCACCATATGATATACTGCTGCACCGGTCAACTCTTCTTTAGCAGCAGGTATAGTTTCTAAATCAATCTCCTTTCCTTGCACCCACTGTTTAAATATACCCCTGGGGACAAAGGGCATCCGGTTAAGCTCTTTGGTATAACTGTCACCACTTGAGTTGTGTTCAGGTACATTTAAAGGCATCAACGGCCTTGGTAAAAAATAAGTTTCACCTTTAAAAGGAAAGGCGGAGGATACTTTAAAGTGCGGCTTTCCAGCACAAAAGGCGTCCAGAAGAGAAGAGGTTTCATTTTTACCATGCACTGCTGCCCAGGCGTGACAGATGCCCCCAAAAAGGGTGTCGGACCGGGCAAAGCTCTCCACTGCTTCCAGACCAATTCCGGCCTGGCCTAAATGCAGGGGTGCCCTAAACTTTAACTTAACCAGCCAGCGCTCCATCCGCACCCCCTCCTAACTAAAAAACGAAGCAATTTCTTCCACTACCCCGGCGCACTCTTCCGGTGTGGTCACTTGTTGGCTTGTAACTCCACTTTTGTTGCCGGCGTAGTAATCCAAGGAACGGCCTTCAAAGGCTTGTATATCGAACCGCACTTTACCATAACCTCTTGAACCGTGGCCTCCCAGGGCATCATCTTCTACCAGCCTCAACAACTGCACGATGTTTTTAAGGTCTTCTTTAATTTGATTAACATCTTCCGATTCCACTGTATATATGATTTCAAAACTAAACTCGGTTCCCCGGGGTACCCGCTCAAGATGGCGTGGATTAGCTGCTGCCGTAATCCGATTTAGGGAGTTTTCAGATTTCCATTCGGTGTACTGTAAACCTGTTTCAATTTCAGAAAGAAGGTTTATGCTTTTATCGGTCATCTTCATATCGCGAAAAATTAAACGTGCCGGTAGATTATTGTTATTTCCATCTCCTGCAGCGCCAAAAAGCCTACAAACCGGGCAACTGAGCTCACTACACTCATGCCTTATAATATCCTTATGCTTTTTGTTAAACGGTAAGTTTAAATGTCGTTCCATCAATGAACGCATTTTACCTTTGATAGAACTGCCAGGAACAAAAGGTTCTCTAGTAATTGGATCTCTGACAATCGGTGAATCTATTCCACCAATTTCAAGGGTATGTGCGCTTGCCCCAATGTGTAATCCGGTTTCACATTGCATCACACCATTCAGAATTATTTTCCCTTTTAATGGTTTGCGGTTAGAATTAATAGTCATTTTTCTCCCCCCAATCTACCTGTCTTTACCATTGTAAAACTTATGATAGGCAACCATGCCTTCTATAAAGCGGACAAATGTTTTAAAATCCTCTCTTGAATTAACCCGATCAATGCATGGTCCTAATAATAACATTAAAGGCTTTACCTCTTTTCGTTGTCTACCTGCGGCATATGCAAGTTTGGGTTTGAGCAGTAATACATCGTCGCGATTAAATTCATTCTTACCATCTTTAAATGCTTCTTTATTAGCTTCAAATTCTACTTTTTTAACGGCATCAAAAAATCTCCTTATTTGAGTCGCTTTTAGGTTTACTTCTGGAGATGCCAAGTGCTTTCCAAATTTGTCTGCATATTTGACAAGATCATCAACTGGCAAATCAGAGAGATTAGATAATTTACTTATATTGGATACGATTTCGTCAACTATTCTATTTCCACCCTGCTGGTTGCCGCCCCGCCTGGGATTTCTCATTCCAGCCATTCTTCAGCCCCCCTCCTGCTTAATAAATCCATCCAAATAACTGCTGTTTTCAAAGATGACAGATAGTTCAGGTCATATACCGACTGTTTAAATTCCAGCCATACCTGCTTTCGATGCCCCGAAAGGGATCTTTCTAATCGCTCACCTTCCCGGGCCAGTACATACGCTAAGCGCGGCAAATATAGTTTGCCTTCTCTCCGCCATATATCGGCCACAGCACCCAATCTGTGCATAAAAGATTTGCTAAAATCAAACTTCAATTGTTTGGGACTATCCTTGATTTCTGATAAATCCTTCGCCGCCGGCAATAATATTTGTTTTAGTAAGCCATCCGCCTCGTCCCACTTAAAAATACCGGTAAACAAAGGCTTTTCGTCGTGGGTAAAATCAGGTGCGGGAACGTAAAAAAGAGCAATACTGTCTTTACCATTATCCTTTGCTTTCTCTTCAGCATCCCCGGCCAGTTCTGCCAGTTTATATAGGGGGTATTTAGGGTCTTGAACCACCACTCCGCCAGAGATGGTGATATCGGGATTCCGCCCGGTAAATTCCCTAAAACACTGGTTTACATCAAAAGCTGTTTCAGTGACCTGATCCCAAGACCCTACCAGGAATAAATCGTCGCCCCCGGCATAAACAACGGTAACATTTCTGCCACCTTTTGTGGGGTATAACCTAAGCGAATCAAAATTGCTAACTTGATCGCTGCAAATATCATTGATATGGTATTTAAAGAAATGCGTCAAACTACGGGACAGAGTAGATAACCGGGAAAAAGTCCTTCCTCTTTCCGGTAAGCCCCGGGTGAAAATTTGCCCTAAGTTATCAACATCCATTCGCAAAATGCCAATTTTATCCGCTCCGGCAGCCTCCCTGGCCATTTGGTCGAAACCTTTATAACTACGATCCTGGCGGGCCGTATAATTGCCCGTAAATAATTGAACTGCCCCCGGAAGCAAGTAGTCTTCCATTGACCAGCTATTAATGACGTAAGTGGTTTCCGCGTTCAATGATTTCAACTGGTCTTCGCTACTGCAAAGGGCATAATAAGTATCTTCAATTTGCAAGCTGTCAACGCCCTGCGGTTTGTCCTGACAGGCTACAATATATTTGGTGTGAGGTAACTCATCCCCCAGTTCAAAAAGATGCTTGCACAAACTGCATACCTCTATGGGTTCATCCCCTTCCTCCACCTTTCTTAACGGAATAGGAGCAGAGGTATCACTATGACACACAGCACAGGTTTTTTTCGCCGGGTTGGCAGGAGTCCAGAAGTTGTCAGAGTCCTCTTCAATTTGTTCCAGAAACTTGCGGCTTTTTTTAATATTTAGCCGTTTACGCAATTCTTCCCAGAGCTCGGCAATATCAGACCCCGAGCCGGTGTCCGGAATAAAAGCGTCCCCGGCAAATTTAACTTTCTCCAGTGCCAGGTACAACTCTCCATGATATGAGCTGAAAAGATAGTTGTTTATCTGCCAACTGACTTCTTCAAGTATTCCCCTGCAAACGGGTGTATTGGGAGCCAGAAGATAGAACCTGCCGCCTCCAGAATATATAATGTTAGTCCTGGGTAGCCCCATGCGGTTGAGAATTTCTGTTATCACATGCTCGGTTAATAATTCCAGGAAGAATGAGCGGGCCCGCAAGGTCTTTAAAGCACCTTTGGAGCTAATGGTGTAGATGAATTTTTGCACCCCGGAAAAATCCCCACCCACCAACATATAACGGAGATCCTGCCTGTCCAGGATTTCCTCCTTTAACAGCACTTCCCGCAAATCCGGTCTCGTCTCCTCAAAGTACTTGTAAAGACATGCGGTGATAGCTGTGGTAGTTTTGAGGTGGTCAAACAGGGATACATCTGGATAACTTTCCGGCTTTTCTTTTACCACTCGTGTTTCCGCCGGAATATATGATGTATATTTCTCCAGTAGCACCATCAGTTCATCAACGGTGGGGTTAGGTTTTAAAATTTCAAAGTCAGCTTCAAAGGATGATAAAAGTTTGCCATATCCATCGGATTTATAACTGTTCACTGTTTCTGTATAATCACCTGGAAATTTCAAAGATTCTCCGGCAGTACCTAAACGATAATAGCTCCAACAGTTTTTATATGCATCCTTTCCCGAACGGTGACCAAGGGATATTTTAGAGAACACCGACATCAGAGGAGCATCCTTTTGCCAATCTCCTTTTCCCTCTTTTTGAGGCCGCTCACCGGAGGATAGATTGTCTGCCTCGTATACCATTAAAAGCTCATTAGTAGGCATGGCAAAAACATCGAGCATTTCATGCTTAGGTTTATTTTTGGGAACATAATGGTGCCGAGCGGCAAAAACAGAAATGTTATACGAAAGACCGTTATCTTTCAGCCATTTCTCCCCTATTTCCTGGTGATTCATGCCTGAAGCCCCACTGGCCCTCATAACAAACTTACCTATATCATGTAGAAGTGCACCTTTAAGCACATCTGAATATTGCATAATCTTCTCACCTCCCCATTAAAATGATATTTTTTCATACACTTTCTAGTCTTGGTTGTATTTTCCTGCACATTTGCACAATTTCCCCTTTTCTAGGCAGGAATAGTATAATTGTAGCTTAGTATAACTGAGTACCGGCGAGAAATTTTTTGCAAAAAAAATCAACCCTGGGTGAGTTGATGGTTTGGATTCCCTGACCCGCTAATGCCGCGCCGACCTGGAGGAATGGAAGCAAAGGACCAATTTCCTTGAAACGAGGTGTTCCGCTTAGATACCAGGAAAAAACTGTAATCAGTACCGCACCCAGAATTAATAACACTGGCAAACGCCGGATTATCCCCCAAAATTAACTTTTGTAGACTTATTATTGCACTTAATATTTGAGTGAAAATAAAAATCTCCCGCCGGAACCCGGCAGGAGATTTATTTATGACTATTTTATTCAATAACCATAGCTTTACTAATCAAGTGGTGAATATGCTTAATCTCTACATCAAGCTCGTAGTGCTTGACAATGTCATGCAACGCGTCAAAGCAGTTGTGGCACGGGCTGACCAGTATTTTTGCTCCGGTATTGGTAATTTGGTCGGCCTTTAATTTACCCTTAGCCATACGTACCCGCTTGATTTCCTCACCCATAGCCAGGGCTCCACCGCCACCGCCGCAGCAGTAATTGTACTTGCGGTTGGGCCACATTTCCCGGAAATCTTCACAGACGGTCTGCAAGCAGTACCTCTGGGGCTCCACTATTCCCTCTTTACGTACGGCGTTACAGGGATCGTGCAGTGTTACAGGCTCGGGGTTCTTGCTGGGATCAACCTTGATAAGCCCCTTCTTTAGTATTTCTGCTTCCAACTGGGGGAACCAAGTTACATCATAGTTTCCATCCTCCGGACTCAACCACACTTTACGTCCCCAACTCTGGGCCCTCATAGCGTGACCGCACTCGGTAACCAGTACACCCTTCTTGGGCTTAAGCCTTTTTACTTCTTCGGCAATCCTTTCCAGCATAAGCTTGGAGGCTTCATCATCGCCGTTGAACAAGCCGTAGTGAGTAGCATCCCACCAGTTACTGGGACTCGTCCAGCTTATGCCCGCATAATGCATGATTTTGCCGATGCTCTGAATGTCCATGGGATAGTACTTGATTTCCCTGGGGTCCCACAGGAACATATAATCGGCGCCCTCTACGTCAACGGGAATCTTAATGCTGGTATCGTCCATCTCCATCTGGAGTTCTTCTTCCATCCATTCCAGGGTATCCAGGTAATCTTCTTTGGTAACTTCCATCTGGTTACCTGTCTTCACCTGAGCGTCCACAACATCCTGCAGGAAACCCGGTGCCCTGAGGCCGAAGTTACCCCGTATTGTACGTACCATACCGGCAATGTCCGCCTTCATGGGACAGTCCATGGTACAACGGGCACACTGGTTACAAATCCAGATCATCGGGTCATTGAGAACCTCTTCCCGCATACCCAACATAACCTTACGAATAAGCTTCCGGGGATCTGAATTCTCAACAATATCACTATAAGGACAACCCGCCGTGCACATACCACAAGTCAGGCAGTTATAAAGATCTGCAGCGTTCTTATCCGTGCAAAACTTAGAAACTACCTCTTCTCTAAACGTAGGATCTAATTTTTTAGCTTCAATCTCATTGCTCACTTAGATTTTCCCCCCATTTCTAAGTATTCGTGCAGTCAGGGGTTCCCAACCGGCCCGACCCTAGGAATTTTAGCATAATATAATTCCATAACTTAAACATACATGTATTAATAGTATATCAACTGACAAATTTATCTGTCAATTATTAATACCTAGTTTAAAACATAGGTTCATAAAAACAATGAAAAAGTTTTCATAATTATAAATTCTGGTTTTAATCAAAATTTCCTACCGTAAAAAATAATTTTAAATAAATATTTAATAGTTTAATTTTGAACATATTGCAAATAACCTTTGTGTTATGGTAAATCATACTAATTATAACGGTAAATGCAAATATTCTTATAATA
>JAALLQ010000332.1_pt1 | contig 12037 bp, 8 predicted proteins | sample 7245921 | NCBI WGS metagenome assembly JAALLQ01 (sample SAMN13049200, study PRJNA578106) | oil field metagenome | isolation source: filtered produced water from oil reservoir B7 | place: USA:offshore Texas | collected 2016 | reverse complement strand
GGCGCAGTCCGGCAGAAACAGCCCCTCCCAGAACCAGAAGACCCGCCAGCACGGTAACGGCAGTCACTGCAAGAATCGCCTGACCACCCACGTCGGAAATGCCCTGCGCCCGCTTCAAAACATCGGCAACCCGAATGGCGGTGACGTTGGGTAAGGTTTCAGCCAAGGCATGTTCCAATCCGATTTCCTGTTCCGGCGGGACATTGACCGTGGCAATCAGGGTTTGCGGTGCGCCATCTAAAACTCCGGGAGAGAAAACAAAGGCGAAATTTATGTTTAAAGACGCCCAGTTCACACCGCGCAGATTGGTGATGGTGGCGGTCACTTCGCGGCCCAAGACATTAACGGTCACGGTATCGCCGATGGTCAGGCCCAATCCCTCAGCAACACTTTCGGCAACGGATACCAGCGGCTGCGGCGGAACGGATTCGGGCCACCACGACCCGGCAATGATGTCGGCACCGCGTGGGAGAGTCTTCGCCACGGTGAAACCACGGTCCCCGCGCAGAACCCAGCGTACTGAGGGATCAACGGCTTGAACATCCGCAGGCTTGCCGTTCAGCAGAGTAACCCGCCCCCGAACCATGGGGGCGGTTTCCTGCAAATCCGCGCCCGGAGTTTTAGCAATGATGTCTTGAAAGGCAGTGAGTTGATGGGGTTGGATGTCGATGAAGAAATACGTGGGGTAATCGTCTTTGCGGGCATCGCCCAGTTGATTGGATAGCGTGCCTTGCACTTGCGTCAGAGAGACCAGTACCGTCGCGCCAAGGCCAAGGGCGACAAGCATGGAGACCATGGGTGCATGACGGCGAGCCAAATTGGTCAGGGCCAAGCGTCCCAGCAAGCCAACGCTTGGGCGCAACAACAGGGGCACGCCGATTCGCTGAATGACAAGGGCAATACCGCGTAGTAGGGCCAATACCATCACGGCGCCAAAGGCAAAACCAAGGCCCATGGCTGGGGTGTCTCCGGTTTGGGCCATTAGGTATAGAATCATGGCGATCAAGGCCGCCAGAAGCCCCCATGCGGAGAAAGGGATGGGGGAGTGCAGCGCACCTTCCGTATCCCGCAACAGATTCGCCGCTGGAATTTCACGCACGCGCAGTAAAGGCCACCATGCAAAGATAGCAGTGATCAGGGCACCAAAGGCAGCGGCTTGGAGCAGCGGAGCCGGATAAATCGCTGGAATTGGTGCGGCGGGTAAAGCCTCTGTCGTGATCAGGGCGCTGACCGGCCATGGTGCCATCCCACCGAGAATCAGGCCAAGAGCAATGCCGATGGCGGCGACTGCGCCGATAACCAGACTTTGAATGAGGACAATCTGGCGGTTGGTTGCCCCTTGGGTTTTCAGGATGGCAACCACCGTGCGTCGTTGGTCTACGGCGGCGGCAACCGCACTGGCGACACCAACGCCGCCGACCAGCAGGGCTGTTAATCCGGCCCAAGTCAGGAATTTACCGACGGTTTCCAAGAACCGTTGGCTGCGCCGTGCGGAGTCGTCAAGGCCAAGGATGCGCCAGTTTTCAGTGTTCAGGCGGCTTTGCAGGGTGGATGCCAGTTTGTCATCCTGCCGCGGCGTGGGGGCAAGGATACGGGTCTTATAGGTAATCAGGCTGCCCGGCTGTATCAGTCCCGATGCTTGCAATCCGGCGAAATCCGTCATTATGCGTGGGCCAAGGCGAAAGGCACCACCAGCGGCGTCCGGTTCTTGGCTGATAATGGCGCGGACTTGAAAAGACTGCGTGCCGATACGTACGGCATCACCGACCACTATCCCCATCCGTCGCAACAGAGCCGCTTCGACCGCAATGCCGGGAACGCCATTTTGTGCAGCGAAAGCTGTTGCAGGCGGGATGTTGGGCGATAAAGCCAGTTGCCCGATGAGAGGATAGGCCGCATCCACGGCCTTCAGTTCCGCCAGAACCGAGCGTCCTGTACCATCATCCCGGCGCGCCATGACACGGGCGGTTGCCACGGTGGAGGTTTTGCCAAGTGACTGAAATAGGTTCAGATCCGCCTCCGATGGCGGTGCGTACAGGCGTTGTGCTGTAGCATCGCCTCCCAGCAGGACGCGGGCGCTGTTGGTCAGGCCGGCCTGAACGGATTCGACCACAGTGCCAGATGCGGCAACGGCGGCGACACCCAACGTTAATCCGGCGAGCAGGACTCGAAAACCGGATAGGCCGTTGGCAAAACTGCCGCGCAAGTCTGCCCATGCCAGTCGTACAATGGCAAAAAAGCTCATGCATCGCCTCCTGACAACAAGGCTCCGTCCTGTAGTCGGAGAATACGGTCACACCGTGCGGCAAGGGCTTCATCATGGGTGATCAGCACCAGAGTCGCCCCATGGTCTTGGCTGGCGGCGAACAGCAAATCCGCAACTTTGTTGCCAGTTTCTGTATCCAGATTTCCGGTCGGTTCATCCGCCAATAGCAGTTTTGCGCCAGAGGCCAACGCACGGGCCAACGCGACCCGTTGCTGTTCACCGCCGGATAATTTGGCGGGAATATGGTGCAGACGGTGACCAAGGCCCATGGCATCCAGCATGGCTTGGGCCTGCTTACGCGCATTGGCAATGCCGGCAAGTTCTAACGGTACGATGGTGTTGTCCAGCGCGCTTAAGGTTGGGATTAAGTGAAACGCCTGAAAGACGACACCGATCCGTTGCCGCCGGAAAACCGCAAGACTGTCTTCCGACATGTGGTTCAGTCGTGTGTCATCCACGGTCACTGTGCCATGGGTGGGTTGTTCCAACCCTGCCATCAACATCATCAGGGAGGATTTGCCGGAGCCGGACGGCCCCAAAATTGCGATCCGCTCGCCACGTTGGATAGTCAGGGAGACATCGTGCAAAATAGTTAGGGGACCAGCTTCGGTCGGGACTTCAAAACTGACGTCTTGCATATGCAGGATTGGGCTTCCCATATGGGATTTGTCATTGTTTATGGTGCTGTCAGGGGATGCCATGTCTGTCATATTTTCGTTATCTCGCCTGTTGTCGGTGATTGGCCTTGTCTTGACGTTGGTGTCGCCTGCATCGGCGCAGTCGCCCCAAACCATTTTGGTCATTGGGGACAGTTTGACCGCTGGATACGGGTTGCCACAGGAAGATTCCTTCCCCGCAGCCTTAGAATCGCATTTGCAGGAAATGGGGAGAAATGTAACCGTACGCAACGGTGGTGTTTCCGGTGATACAACTGCGGGCGGGCGGGCGCGATTGGCTTGGGCATTAAATCCGCGGCCTGATGTGGTGATTTTGGAGCTTGGGGCCAACGATGCACTACGCGGCCTGCCGCCACAGCACGCCTTTACCAATTTAAAGGCCATGATCAAGACCCTGCAGAAGCAAAAAATTCCGGTGCTGCTGGCGGGGATGAAGGCACCCCGCAATTACGGTCCCGAATATGCGGCGGAATTTGATGGCATTTATCCCCGTCTGGCGCAGGAAACCGGAGTGCTCCTGTATCCGTTCTTTATGGAAGAGGTCTTCTCGCGACCGGAGATGTTACAGCCCGACGGCCTGCACCCCACGGCGAAAGGGGTGCAGCTGATCGTTGCCGCGATTCTGCCGGATGTTTTGGCTGTGTTGGATCGCGATCATCCGTGATGGGGCGTCCGTTTATTGGGCGTCAATAAAGCGGGCTTTTGCTCCGCGTTCGATTGCCGCAGCGGTGAGGCGATCCACATCCAAACGATGGCGAATCATTTCCAGCATGCGCAATTCCGTTTGATCCAATGCGCCATCGGCAACCGCCACATCGCAGGCCAGTGCATATGCCGTTGGGCGCAGGCGCACGGGTAATGCCGTGCGGATCAGATCAAATGCCCGATCCAATCCATCGTCTGCGTCCAGAATCGTCGCGCAGTCTTCAGAGATATTGACCAATTCAGTGCTGTCGAAATCACGGAAAATCGGCAGAGTTTTCACATTTGTGCCCATGGCGCGCAATTCAGCGTCGGTCATGTTGCTGTCTGAAGCGGACATCAGAACCATGGTGTAGATCAGGGCGGCGTGTTCGCTAATCATTTGGATCTCCTCAAACTTGTGCTGCCAATGACATCGGGAAGTGTAGCCCAAAACGCAAGCCCTGATGAGAGGTATAAAAACCTGCGGTGTCATTCCACTGCGCAATGTCAAAAATAAAAATACGTAAAAAATGAAATAAAACGTTATAGAGAAGTATAAATGAAGGTGTTGTCTTTAGGGTGAAGTGTATGCAATATCCTCAGCAACTATAAGGAAATATATAGGTGTGCGTTTCATTGGCTGTAACAAATGAAACATTACGTTATGTTTTATTGTGTTGCGTTAATGCTTGTTTGTGCAGAGCGCTGCCCGAATGTGTAGGGATTAATCCCTAAAGCTGCCAAACCGAAAATTCTGGATTTTTGTGTTTCTGAATGGAGTGGGGAACCAATGACAACTGGGGTCAACCGCGGCTGGATCGTGGTTATGGCTGGCCTGTGCATCAACCTGATGTTCGGCAGTCTGTATACATGGAGCATCATTTCCGCAAATCTGAGCAACACTTTGGGGTGGAGCAGCTCTCAGGTGCAAACGCCGTTTGCCGTGGCGATTGCCATGTTTGCGTTGATTATGCTGTTCGGCGGTAAGTTGCAGGATTCGCTGGGGCCGCGTGTGGTCGCGACGGCTGCCGGTTTGTGTACCGGTGCAGGGATGTTCTTGTGCAGCATTATGCCAACTGAAATGGGCGTAATTATCGGTTTCGGCGTTTTGAACGGGGCCGGGATCGGTTTGGGGTATTCGGCTGCGGCTCCGGCTGCGGTGAAATGGTTCAAGCCTGAGAAAAAAGGTCTGATCGTTGGTTTGGTGGTGACGGGCTTTGGTTTGGCGCCACTGTACGCGGCACCGTTGACCAATTATCTGGTGGCACAATACGGCCTGTTCGGTGCGTTCCAGATCATGGGCCTGATCTTTGGTGGTGTTATCGTTGTTGCCGCGCAATTCCTGACCGTGCCGAAGGCTCCGGTTGTGGCAGTGGATAATACGGCTTCGACTGTGGCAGTTTCCGGTCCCGAAAGCGGCGAATACACATGGCAGGAAATGATCAAAACTCCGCAATTTTATTTGCTGTGGGTGATGTTCTTGGCCGGAGCCATGACCGGATTGATGTTGATCGGTCACATTGGCAAAATTTCGGCACTGCAAACCGGATCCACCGATAACATCACGTTCTTGGTGCAGGCATTCTCTATTGCCAATGCGTTGGGCCGCCCGGGGGCTGGTTTTATCTCGGATAAAATTGGTCGGGGTCGCACCATGGCGATTTTGTACCTGATGCAAGGCGCGGTGTTGCTGGTGTTCTCTGGCTTCAGTTCTTTCCCGCTGATCCTGTTGGGTGCTGTGGTGATTACGTTCTCTTACGGTGCGATGTTGGCGGTGTACCCGTCTGCTGTCGGTGATTTCTATGGCACCAAAAACATGGGCTTCAACTATGCCATCTTGTTTACCGCATGGGGTGTTGCCGGTTTGACCGGGCCGAAATTGGCTGGTTATCTGCTGGATGTTACGGGCGGTTATGAAACCACCTTTATGATTTGTGCGGTGGCAAATATTGCGGCGGCAGTTATCGGGATGATGGTGAAATCCCCGGCGGTGGTTGCGCGGAAGCGTGAGCTGGCGCAAGCCGCTTAATTCTACCACCTAAAAATCAGCCCCAAGCCATGGTTGAAGACTGTGGCTTGGGGTTTTTTTACGTTGGGTTTGGGGGAGGCCGAATTTCGGATTCACACGATTTTTGCCGAAATATCGGGCATAGGCGTCAAAAACTCACCTTCTTGGTGAATTTTTTTCACCAAAAAATCATGCGGGAAATGCTTGTTTTCCGGCGAGTTCACGATAATCGTCCGCAGATAAGCTGCCTATCTGACGATTAGGGTATTGATTTCAGTGCGGCGGTGTTTATCATCCACGCTTTATGAGCTAGAGCCGTACCCGATTGGGGCGTTTGTGGGGGCATGGGGATTACCCATGAGGTCATAGAAAGCGCTACGGATCTAACGCATTGGGGGAAAGGTGCCTCGCCCTACCACGTTTTGTGGTATTGTTTGGGCGTTTGGGTTTTGACCCCACGCGACAGGTCTCTCTGGGGGGGGATGTGCCGGGCTCAATGGTCAAACGTTGTGTCCGTCCGGGCGTAAAAGCCGTGGACAAAAACATTTTGGAGTTAACCTACGATGAGCGCACCTGCTATCGATCCTGCGGCACCGAAAACCGTTCTTGCCGATACGTCATCCAACCCGGCTCCGTTGGGCCTGTTTGGTTTTGGTCTCAGCACTTTCTTGCTGAACGTCCATAACGCCGGTTTCTTCCCGATTGATTCCATGATCCTTGCCATGGCTATTTTCTATGGTGGTTTGGCTCAGGTTGTCGTCGGCATCATGGAATGGAAAAAAGGTATCACCTTCGGTACCGTTGCATTCTCTTCCTACGGCTTCTTCTGGTTGACTTTGGCAACCCTGATTATTCTGCCGAAAACCAGCTTGGGCATTGCAGCACCGACACCGGGCGCTATGGCTTCCTACCTGTTCATTTGGGGTCTGATGTCCGCAATTTTGTGGTACTGCACCTTCCGTCTGAACACCGCTTTGAACATTGTGTTCTTGGGCGTGGTGATCCTGTTCGGCTTGCTGACTCTGGCAAACGCATTCCACGGTACGACCGCTGGTCACGTGTTCCACACCTTGGCTGGTTATGAAGGTATCCTGACCGCTTTGGGTGCGATCTACACCGGTGGTGCGCAGGTCGTGAACGAATACTACGGCGAAATCAAATGGCCGTTGAACAGAGGCTAAGCCCTTTGTTCTGATACAATTGAAAGGCGGCCTCCGGCGGAGGTCGTCTTTTTTTTGCATTTATATGCGCTTGGGACTTGACGCCTGAAAATCCGACGATATAGTCAGGCTCCTTCTGCACGAAAGTGCACGTGTGGGCCCCTGTGGCGGAACTGGTAGACGCGGCAGACTCAAAATCTGTTTTCTTCGGAAGTGGGAGTTCGAGTCTCCCCGGGGGCACCACCAACCTAATATCTGTATTGACGGTCAGGCAGCTTCGGCTGTCTTTTTTTGTATTTGCTGAATACGATCATTTTCTCAAAGCTTACCGGGATATCGGATCATGAAAATCGCAGTTATGGGTGCGGGGGCCGTTGGCTGTTATTACGGGGCGATGCTTGCCCGTGCCGGGCATGATGTAACCCTGATCGGGCGGCAGTATCATGTGGATGCCATGGCGCAATGCGGCCTTGTTCTGGATTTGGGTAAGACACAAGAAACCGTTTCTGTTCACGCAAGTACTGAGGCCTCTGCTATCAGCGGGGCAGAATTGGTTCTGGTGTGTGTGAAATCCACAGATACCGACGTGGTCGCGCAGCAGATCAAACCATTCCTGTCCGCTGATTCGGTTGTCTTGAGCCTGCAAAATGGCATCGACAACGGGGACAGACTGCGTGCAGGTACGGGCCGCGATGTATTGCCAGCGGTGGTTTATGTGGCGGCGGCGATGGCTGGGCCGGGTCATGTTTGTCATTTCGGGCGCGGTGATCTGGTTCTTGCGCCATCCGCACATAGCCAACGCGTGGCTGAAGTTTTGCGCCCTGCCGGGATTCCTGTGGAAATATCATCCAATGCTGTCGCAGCGTTGTGGTCCAAGGTCATTTTGAATTGCGCCTATAACGCCGTGTCCGCCATTAGCCAGATGTCCTACGCGGATATGGTCGCCGTAGATGGCGTTTGGGACGTTATGCACAGTGCGGTTTCAGAAAGTCAGGCGGTGGCTGCCGCATGTGGTGTCAAGTTGCCGGAGACTTTGTGGGGCAGCATTCGCAGCATTGCAGAGACCATGCCGCATCAGAAATCGTCCACGGCACAGGATATTGCCAACGGCAAGCCGACAGAGATTGATTACCTGAATGGCTATATCGTACGCAAAGGGCAGGAATTGGGAATTGCGACGCCAACCAATCAGACATTGCTGGCGTTAACAAGGTTATGTGAAGCTTCGGCACGAGGTGGGCGATGACCCAACGTATTCCTTTTCTGTCCCGCAACTGGCGGACGCCTGAAATGCTGTTGATTGTGATGGCTGCAGCCATGCCGCTGTCATTTTCCACATGGATGGCCTTGCTCAATAACTTCACGATTGAAGCCGCTGGCTTTACCGGGCGGGAGATTGGCATTTTGCAGTCCCTGCGTGAGATTCCCGGTTTTTTAGCTTTTGCTGCCATTTTCGTGTTGTTGGTCCTGCGCGAGCAAACTTTTGCCTTGGTGTCACTGTTGCTGTTGGGAGTAGGGGTTGCGGTTACAGGGTATTTCCCAACTGTATTTGGCCTGTACTGCACGACGGTGCTGATGTCTGTCGGTTTTCATTACTATGAAACCATGCAGCAGGCGTTGTCATTGCTGATGATCGCCAAGGAACGCACACCAATTGTCATGGGGCGGCAAATGTCCGCTATGTCGGTGTCGTCGTTGCTGATGTTCGGCGCGGTTTGGCTGATGCTGGAAGTCCTGCATGTGGAATACCGCTACATTTATCTATTCGGTGGTGTGTTGACCATTGTCATTGCTTTGGCGGCATGGACAGCGTTTCCCCGGTTTGACAGTGCGCATCCGCAAACCAAGAAGCTGTTCCTGCGGAAGCGGTACTGGCTGTATTATGCTCTGACATTTATGGCAGGGGCGCGACGCCAGATTTTTACCGTGTTTGCCGGATTCTTGATGGTGGAGAAATTTGGTTATGATGCGGCGACCATTGCTCTGCTGTTCCTGATTAATCACGCCATCAACATGGTGCTTGCCCCCCAAATCGGTAAGTTGATTGTGCGCTGGGGCGAACGTCGTGCTTTGACCATTGAATATATCGGTTTGGTCTGTGTGTTTGTTGCGTATGCCTTTGTCGAGGATGACCGCATTGCCGGTGGCTTATACGTGATCGACCATTTATTCTTTGCCATGGCGATTGCGATCAAAACCTATTTCCAGAAAGTTGCCGATCCGTCGGATATTGCGTCCACTGCTGGTGTCAGCTTTACCATCAACCACATTGCAGCCGTGGTCATACCTGCGGCATTCGGTTTGCTGTGGCTGGTCTCTCCGTCTGCGGTTTTCCTCGCTGGGGCGGCGATGGCGGTGGTGTCTTTGTTGCTGGCGCGCAATGTTCCCTGTGATCCCAAGCCGGGGAATGAGGTCATTGTTGGGTATCGATCATCGCCGCAGTAGTTCCTAATGCCTTTTGGGTGGAAAAAAACAGCCGTTCAGGCTGTTTTTTTTCGTCTGCGGCTGTTCATCGGTTGTCTTGTATGCCACCCATTGGGGTAGCAATAGGATTGTGCAAACATCTATTCATCCGGATATTTCTTTGTATTTCTTGCGTGTAGGCCGGGGGTGCCAACGTGATAATTGCATATGCAGAGTTTGGCTGTTTCCATGGGAAACGTAAGGGTTGCGCACGCGTTCTGGTCGTGTCGGTTTCCCGCAAGCCCACCCTGCGAAAAGTGCATGACGTATCTTGAGTTTAGGGCTATCGTTCACATATCTACCCCTTCGGAGAGGTGTGCGGTCGCAGTCGTACCCTCTCAGGTTCAATTGACGTCCCGTACCGGCGACCGCCGCATCAGTCCGATGAACGCGGGAGACTTCAAGGAGGATGGTTCATGTTTAAAAAGACGGCAATTGCTCTGTCATTCGCCTGCGCAACACTGATGTCTGTATCTGCCAATGCTCAAGAACAGTTACGTTTTTCTGCCGGGCCGCCCGGAGGAAACTGGTTTGCCCTTGGCGGTGCGCTGGCTGAAACTTGGACGCAGGCCGGTGTGCCAACCTCAAGCAGCACGGGTGGCGGTATTGCCAATGTGGTGAATACAGACCGTGGAAAGACTGACCTTGGATTCTCTGTGACCGCTTTGGTCGGTGCCGCTGCAAATGGGGCATCCCCGTATAAGAAAAAGCATGACAATGTGGCGGTTTTGGCCAACCTGTATCGCCAATACACATACTTTGTGATGCGTAAGGATTACGCCGACAAACACGGCATTAAATCCGTTGCTGATATTACCAAACAAAAATTGCCAATCCGCATGGCAACCTTGAAACCTGGCACATCGTCCGAATTCGTTGTTCGTTCCGTGTTTGAAAAAGGTTTGGGCGTCGGCTGGAAAGATATCAAGGATTGGGGTGGTTCTGTCTCCTTCGCATCGTATTCCGATGGCTCCAACCAATTGGCGGATAATCATCTGGATTGCTTTGCATTTTCTGTCGGGCGTGCTGCATCCGTTGTTTTGAAAATTGAAAGCCAAATTCCAGTGGTGATTTTGCCGGTGGATAAGGAAGTCCGTGAAGCCATGACCGCAGCGTTTGGCACCGGAACATTCGAAATTGACCCGTCGATCTATAAATCCATCGACAAACCGGTTCCGACCATTGGTGACTACACCAGTGTTGTCGTCCGCAAAGATCTGGACGAAGCGACCGTTTACAAAATGACCAAAGCTCTGTGGGAAAATAAGGAAACTCTGCAAAAAGGCGTGAAGGCCGTTGCGGAACTGAATCCGGCAGAAGCGGTTCCGGCAAAAGCCCCGGCGCATCCGGGTGCCGTCAAGTACTGGAACGAAGTTAAGTAACGCACACCACATGTGTTGCCGCAGCCCCGCCTTGCCGGGGCTGTGGACGTTTTCGGGTAAAGCGTACAAGGGGACAGTCGGATGCGTGCAACAGGGTCATTGGTTAAGCAGATTGTTTATGTCTATATTCTCTGCGTCGGTCTTTTCCATCTCTACACATCAGTTTTCGGCAGCTTTGAGGCCTATTTGCAGCGCAGTCTGCACTTAAGCATGGTTTTTCCCATGGCCTTCGTGCTGTATCCCATGCGGGATGCGGATAAGGATTCCGCCAATGTGCCGTGGTATGACTGGCTGCTTGCCGTCGCATCTATGATGCCCGGTCTATACATTGTTATGAATTACACGGACATCACCTTACGCATGATTCAGGTGGATGAGGTCACGGTGACGCAGCAAGTGCTGGGTATGTCCTTGATCTTGTTCTTGCTGGAAGCCACGCGCCGGGTCGTTGGCATGCCGTTGGCAATAATTGTCGGGTTGTTCGCCGGGTATATGTGGTTCGGTGATCTGATGCCCGGTGTTATGCAGGGCTTATCCTTCACCTTCCCGGAAGTGATCGAGCAAATTTACCTGACCGATGAAGGCGTGTTCTCGATCCCGATTGGTGTGTCTGCAACCTTTGTCATGGTCTTCCTGATTTTCGGCGGCTTTTTGGAAAAAAGCGGCGTGGGTCAGTATTTCATGGACTTTGCGCAGGCCTTTACTGGGACATCTCCCGGTGGTCCGGCAAAGATTTCCGTGATTAGTTCCGCTTTGTTTGGGTCAATTTCCGGTGCAGCGGTTGCCAATGTGTACGGCACGGGTACTTTTACCATTCCGCTGATGAAGCGCATCGGCTATCCGCCCCACTTTGCTGGGGCGGTGGAATCCGTCGCCAGCACTGGCGGACAGATCATGCCGCCGATTATGGGGGCTGGGGCGTTTATTATGGCCTCGTTCCTTGGTGTTCCGTTCAGTGACATTATCATCGCGGCTCTGATTCCTGCGGTTTTGTATTATGGGGCCGTTTTGCTGATGGTGCATCTGGGGGCCCTGAAAAACAATCTGCAAGGACTGAGTGAAGAGGACTTACCCTGTAAGAAAAAAGTTCTGAAGCAATCCTACAAACTGCTGCCGATTGTGGTGCTGGTTTATATGCTGTTGTCTGGTTATTCGCCGATGCTGGCGGCGGCTGTGGGCGTTGCGGGTGCGTGGGTCGTGTCATTGCCCGACCCGGAACACCGGATGGGACCGAAAGAAATTCTCGATGCGATCGTCATCGGTTCGCGCAATGTGCCTGTCGTTGCCATTGCCTGTGCTGCTGCCGGGATTGTGGTGGGTTCGGTGTCTTTGACCGGGTTTGGCTTTAAGTTTGTTGGGCTGGTGTTCTCACTGGCGCAGGGGATTCCATTCCTTGC